>Ga0233414_10000819_pt1 | contig 12382 bp, 12 predicted proteins | sample Na_anoxic_10_MG_FD_189020 | JGI IMG/M metagenome (GOLD analysis project Ga0233414, IMG submission 189020) | Seawater microbial communities from Saanich Inlet, British Columbia, Canada - Na_anoxic_10_MG | ecosystem: Environmental > Aquatic > Marine > Inlet | place: Canada: British Columbia...
AGGAAGAAGACGATTAAAAGAAAGACAAAAGGCAGTTAAGAAAATATAATCTCAACTGCCTTGGTATTACTGGCTTTCAGGAATCCTCTTTATTCAAATATGTAAATGTGAGGAACGTCCCGAATCATGGGTATAAGATCTACTATTGCCCGGACTCTGAGGCTATCCACAATCATGACTACTCCAAGGTGGACAGAAAAGATTCCTACCACAGAAAATACCGCCTCAGGATGGAACAGATAGCTAAGGATACAGAGTACTTTTTAAATAAGTGGGGAATCACCTATCTCATCGAAAAACTCCCCCACGAGGACAACTCCAAAAAGTGGGATGGTAAAGAACTGGTTCGTGTAGATCTCAGGTTAGATTCAGATCAGTTTACAAATGATATTGTTGTTATCAGTTAAAAGCCGAAACTTTTATTCATCCCTGGCCTGACTTGAAAGGCCTGATCTTTATAGTTTCCGCTTCCGAAATATTCCAGCAACAACACGCTGTTCTATGCAGGTCGCACTCTCTGAGCCGTAGGCCCTACGAAGTGGAATATAGAGACGAATCAAAGGTTCAATTTTAGAGAGGAATACCCTTATGGTAATACGAAATATACCAGGATCGAATATGATGAATTTGGAGAGCCAACTGTTGATGAAATGAAGGAATCTGACATTGAAGCGTTGTTAAGAATTGTTGATCAAACAATATCATATATGCTGAAACATTTTTGAGGATTAAAATACACATCAAGAATTTTTCTCCCGACTGAAATTTTCGCATCCGAAAACCTGAGAGAGATAGAGAGGAAGCGTGTTTCTTAGGCACCAAATCAAGTTCTTGGGCGCTAACATTAAAAAGGCACACTACCATGCCACAACCACGCCCTATACGGACAATAACATCTCACCGCGCCATTCCCCCGCCCAATAAGCATAATAATGCCACGCATGACCCTAACAAAGACAATATCGTTCCATCTTACCACAGGTAAAGACATGGAATAAGTTAACAAAAATAGGGGAAAAATAGGAAATAAATAGTGTATGATTTCTAAATATTTGTGAAAAATAAGGGATAGCGATCAAAAAACATAAGCAAGAGGAGGCCGAGTTTGAGAAACATATCAAAACATTTGTGAAGGGTAGCAAATTGTAGATACATAGCAGGTATACCAACTTAGAAAGCCGCTTTTGCTCGCTCTTTAGAGATTTATTTTTCTAGGGATAAGGTTTTTCAGTAGATAGGTTGCCTTATTCGTTCCCAAGGTCTCGCTTGCAGTGACTTTTAAGAAATTCCTCAAAGGCCGTCGTCTCTTTTTGAAAGCGAAATGTAATGGATGTATCAATTTACAGAGGGACGACATTTTGCGGTATAAGGAATTTGTCCTGGATTATATGCTTTGAGACGGGCCTAGACACCTTCGGTTAAAAACTTAATTGGCAAGGAAATTGCGCTATTTTAATTAGGAGTAATTCCATGAATCTTGGTCTTGAATATTTTTTATTCAGTGACCTCCGGCAAAGCCGGAGGATTGATTGCGAACCGCTCAAAGCGGTCTTAAAACCATGCGCCACCTAAAGGTGGCAACTCCTAAGCATGTGCGACGGGTCTTTATTCTTGTCAAACATTTCTTTTTTCATGGTGTATTCTCGGGCCGACTTTGTCACAGAAGGACATAAATACATAATTGTTTATGGCCCATAAGCGCTGACAAGCAAAGATCGTTTGTATTTTCCCGACAGAATTTATTTCCCTGTTCCAGAAATTGTCAAACTCTGGGAGTCTCCCCGGCAAAGCCGGGGGTTTACACCGATTAATTATTTTATCTTTGACAAATTAAGTTGATTTGAATTATTAAGATAGAATTAAGATAAAAAAGATGTCAAATATTTCCCGATTTCATGGGCACAAGTTTCCTCTTCAAGCGGTATTACTCCATTATTTTTTATGAGCTTTGATATGCTACCTTTTATGATAGAAGTTTAATAATGGTAAAAAAACCAGAAATTGAGGGAATGAGTATTGTTTTAAGAGGAGATTTTAATCCAAAGATTTTTCAACCTGCTTGGTTTGCTGCTCAAGGTTTAATACGCAATGAAGAAGCTGATGAGGCGAAGATTGAAATTATTCATCCCACTATTGTTGTATTTAGCTTAGATTGGCTTCGGATACAAATTGAACCAAACCGTTTTTATGCAGGAACAAATCAAAGCCCTTACTATGAGATATTAAAAGATCTCATTTTGGGGACCTTCAGGATATTGAGTCATACACCAATAAAGATCATGGGTATAAATTATGATTCCCATTTTCCAATGGATTCAGAGGATGCATGGCATGATATTGGGCATCGAATAACTCCGAAAGAGATGTGGAATAAGGTTTTGAAAAAACCTGGATTAAGAAGCGTGACAATTCAAGGAGAACGTCCTGACGATCACAAAGGCCGTATTGCAGTTCGAATTGAGCCATCAAATCGAGTCCGTTATGGCGTACTTATCAATATTAATGATCATTATGAATTACAAGATCCTGAGTCCGTATTGGGATGCGAAGCTATAATAGATATGTTAGAATCCGAATGGAAGGCTTCGATAACCAGATCACAGCAAATAGCAATTACAATATTTGAGCAGAAATGAAGGCAAGAAGCCATAGAAACTATGATCCTTTCCAATATGCAGCCTTTTCAGGTTCTGCTGCATTAGACTATAACATTATTAGAAAAGAAGAGCCTACTTCGCCGTCTATCAAGCGACACTTTTTCCCTCCTTCAGATGCTCCCGATTTTATTAAACCTGACTGGGCATGTGAAATGCCGGATTTGGAAGATACGTCCTATAGCCAAAAGATTTCTGAAGATGTAAAAGAAGTAGCCCAAAAATATGCCCCTAATATCATCTCAAGACCGTTGATCAAGAATCGATTTCAAGAACTTCAAAAGTGGGAGGGGATTGTATTACAGGTCTTAAAAGATTCCATGGTTGCCCGTCTCATTGATTTGTCTGAGAAAGAATCAGAAGGAGAGGCGGAATTCGCCTTTGATGAAATTCACTTAGATGATTTGCCTCTTGTTAAACTTGGGGCCATTTTCTATTGGTCTATTGGCTATCTTGATAAAGTTGGCCAACGTATCCGCGCCTCCATCATTCGGTTTAGGAGATTACCAAAATGGAGAAGTGAGGAATTAGAGGCAGCCAGGAAAGATGCAGAATATACACAGAAGCTATTTAAACGGGACAAGCAAGACTGACGCTCCCGAAATAAATGAAATAGAAATTTCCGTATTTGGGCCTGGATATGGTGAGAATATCCTTCTACATATAGGAAATGAAAATTGGTTACTCATTGATTCCTGCATAGATCCTGTCAACAAAGAACCCTCTCCAATAAAATACCTACGAAATATAGGAATTGATCCATCAAAAGCAGTCAAATTAATTGTTGCCTCTCACTGGCATGATGATCATGTTCAGGGTCTGGCGGAAATTGTTCGCCAATGCTCATCTGCTGAATTTGTGGTTTCAAATGCCTTACGAACAAAGGAATTCCTTACTCTGGTCTATGCATTAGGCAAACGCTCAATGATGGAAACCTCTGGGGTGCAGGAGTTCTATGAAATTCTTGAAATTTTGAAAGAGCGTGTTCAATCAAAACATGAAAATACGGAATTATTAAAATATGCTATTTCAGAGAGACTAATTTGGAGATCTTCCACATCCTCTTCAGCTTCCCACCTTTCTTGTGAAGTCCATTCCCTCTCTCCATCTGATGAATCAACTACAATAGGTAATAGCTCAATAAACAGGGGCAACATTTTCGTACACCACCTTTCTGGATTCCTGCTTTCGCAGGAATGACATGGGGTTAGGTCATTTCCTCATTTCCGCGCAGGCGGGAATCCAGGGACTTTACCCCTTTTTATTGAGCTATTACTACAATAGGATTAAAAAATATTGGAGGTTTGTTGCCTGTAAAGGGCCAGTTAAAAACGCGTGCTTTAGCCATGACCCCAAATCATGCTGCAGTAGTGCTTTGGATTAAGGTTGGAAGCATGTATATATTATTGGGCTCTGATTTGGAGGAGACGGATAATCCAAAGACAGGTTGGTCAATAATAGTCGATTCTACGACACGCCCACAAGAAAAAGCTGTTTTCTTTAAAATTTCTCATCATGGTGCAAAAAATGGAGATTATCAACCTGTTTGGGACAGGATGCTTGTACCTAATCCGCTTGTTGGTTTAACGCCGTTCATTAGGGGAAATTTGATTTTACCCAAGAAATCAGATGTAACAAGAATTTGCCAAAGGACTCCAAATGCTTTCTCAACAGCCTTTCCAAAACAAAAACGCCTAAAACATAAAGACAAAGTAGTAGAGAAGACAATACGGGAAACGGTAAAAGAGATCAGGGAGATAATTCCATCTACAGGTCACATCAGGCTTCGAAGTAAAGATATCGAGGCCCCAATAAATTGGAAAATTGATCTTTTTGGTGATGCCATTCCCCTAGCAGAATTCTATAAAAAGTGACTGGCAATAAGTTTCTTAATTTTGAGGCCTTAGTTACTAGAGAGCAATGCCGCACCTTGAATCGTGAATAAAGGCTGCCTGAAATCCATATATCTTGCCAATATATGCACCTCTACAAGAGCTTGAATATGATAGGAATATCAAATCCCATGTAAGATCACGTCACCTTCCTGATTACCACAATTCATTTGATGGTCGATTAGCTTACTGCATCCTTTAATGCTTTCCCGGCCACAAACTTGGGTACCTTCTTAGCGCTGATTTTGATCTCTGCCCCAGTCTGTGGGTTCCTTCCTGTCCTTGCATTCCTTTGTGCCACCTTAAAGGTTCCAAAACCAATAAGTGTAACTGTATCATTCTTTTTTAATGCGTTGGTAATGGTTGAAAAAACACAATCCACCGCTGCCTGGGCCTGTTTTTTGGTACTGACCACCTTTGCTACTTCATTGATTATATCCCCTTTGTTCATGTTCCTTTCTCCTTTCTTTAGATAGTAAAGTGGTTGTTGATACTATGTTGACTAATATATCCTTTTTGATATTTCAACTTAAAACTTCGCCATATGACTGTATCTTTCAAATCTACCTGGTATAAGGGAATATCCTTGACTGTTTAGCTGATTTGAGGGTATTTTTCAATAATACTTCAGAATACTTCAGATATTTGGCTGTAATCCTCTAAGAAGGGGAGACATGAAACGATTCCGATAAACTGGCCTCTATTTCCAAATGGATTTAGGGGCTTTTATATTTCTAACGAATTGGAAGGATATTGGAGATGAGAATCACAGATGAGACCAATGATTTCAGAAGGTGTGAACCTGTGACTGACAAAGATAAATCAGGCAATGATGATATAGAAATGATTTTGTGTGAAGAGTTGGATCTGGAGAGCAGAAGGTGGGAGACTTTTTACGCTATAAGGAATATTAATAATAGATGAGATCACATGGCAGAGAAACTTAATGAAAAAGAGCCGGAACTCAAAAACATATGTCGGAATTAAAAGGGATACTATCTATAAATGGATTAACGAAAAGAAGATGCCTGCACATCGGATGGGCCGCCTCTGGAAATTTAAAAAGGAAGATATCGCTGTCTGTCTATGGGTAGGTGGTACGGATATTCGTAAAGAAAGGGTCACCTTAAAATGGCTAAGACCGGATATAATATGTCCTTTACGTCAGGGGGGCTTCTCTTCAATGAGTCTCTGAGAGTTGCAGAGATTTATCTCGAAAAGAAAGATTGGAATCTTGTTCGTGATAAGGTTCTAAAAAACAATATCCTCCAGGCAAGGACGGAAAGCAGTTTAAAAAAAATCACGAGATATGTTATATCCAGATTAATGCTTTTAACAGCCGACCAGCTTAAACTTTTAATCAACGGCTCCAGGCAGGAACAGAATTTTCTTTTGTGGCTTGGTGTCTGCAAGAGGCATGAATTTATAAAGGATTTTGCTGTTGAAATTATAAGGGAGAAATACCTAAGATTTAACTATGAACTCACACAGCACGATTATGACATCTTTTATAACCACAAATCCGAGTGGCACTCTGAACTCGAAAAATTAAATGAAACAACAAGGAAAAAGCTCAGGCAGGTTCTCTTTAGAATTATCCGTGAGGCCGAAGTTGTAACCGGCGAAGGCATGATTGTTCCGGTGTTTTTTACCGGAGGCCTAACAAAGGTTATAATTAAAGACAATGTGTCATGGTTTAATATTTATCCTATATCAGGCCTGGATATAGCCAAGTGGGTAAAACAATGAGATATGATGATATCCCGCCGATCCAAGAAAGATTTGATCACCTGCTGAATTTGATCAGCAGTAAGAGATTTCTCCAGAAAAAGGGTCTGGGCAATGAAGTCCCTTTTTTTATCTGCCCCTATCCACCGGAACAAGCCCTTGAAATGGACAAAATGAGGCAGCAGTTAAAAAACAAACTTGGGCAAAGTGGTATAGGTGTCCTGGATGTCAACCTTTATGATGTATCCATTGAACTGATAAAGAAGCGAAATATATGGGACCGTGTATTTGAAATGGAACAGACGATTTCAAAGGCCCAACTAAAGGAGCTTTTAATGGGCGTGCTTGACCCGGAAAATCATCTGGTGCCCCGTATTAGCGAAATAATGGCGGAATCCTCCTTTGATGTCATGTTCCTTTCAGGGATTGGAGAGGTCTTTCCATATATACGATCGCATAATGTCCTGAATAATCTCCAGAGCACAGCAAAAGAGCAGCCGACAATCATGTTTTTTCCGGGCATGTACACACACTCTCTGGAAACCGGTGCATCACTAAACCTTTTTGGCAAATGTCCGAGTGACAAGTATTATAGAGCCTTTAATATATATCACTGCGAGATATAAAGGGGAGAACAATGGCATTAAAAGATATATTTGAAAAGCCTGTTGATAGAAATATAGAAGGGGTTATCAAGGCAGACGATGAGCAAAGCCTTAAGCTTGAGGTGGAGGAATATGTCCTGACCAATGAGGTCTCAAGGAGTTTGGATATCTTTCTGAATGCCTATAACGACTATCAGGGAGCAAATGGTGTATGGATCTCAGGTTTCTTTGGGTCAGGCAAATCACACCTTCTCAAGATCCTCGCCTTTATCATGGAAAACAGGGAGATAGAAGGCGCTCCGATTCTTGATATGTTCCTACCCAAATGCGCTGATAATGAGCTTTTGAAGGGTGATCTTAAAAGAGCGGCGTCCATTCCTTCAAAGAGTATCCTGTTTAACATTGACCAGAAGGCGGATGTCATAACCACAAAGCAGATGGACGCTCTACTGTCTGTGTTTGTAAAGGTTTTTGATGAGATGTGCGGGTATTATGGAAAACAGGGTCATATCGCCCAATTCGAAAGGGATCTCGATAACCGGGACCTATACGAGGCCTTTAAAAGCGCCTACAAAGAGATTGCAGGTCAGGACTGGGAGCGTGGAAGGGAGACAGCCCTTCTCGAAACAAATAATATTGCCCGGGCATATTCCAGGGTAACAGGCGCTTCGGTTGATTCTGTTGACAACATCCTCGATAAATACAAGGCTGACTATAAGGTATCCATAGAGGACTTTGCCGAGAAGATTAACACCTATGTGGAGAAACAGGGACCGAATTTCAGGTTGAACTTTTTTGTTGATGAGGTTGGTCAGTATATTGCCGGCAATATCAAGCTCATGACAAATCTGCAAACACTGGCCGAAAGCCTCGCAACCAAATGTCGCGGCCGTGCATGGCTGATAGTCACGGCTCAGGAGGACATGAACACCGTTGTAGGCGAGATGGAAAAGAGACAGGGAAATGACTTTTCCAAAATCCAGGACCGCTTTGAAAACCGTATGAAGCTTACCAGCGCTGATGTCTCAGAGGTTATTCAGAAAAGGCTCTTGAAAAAGAATGAAGGCAGTGTCATCGGTCTTTCTGATCTTTATTTTAGACAATCAAACAATTTCAAGACCCTGTTCGACTTTGCAGACGGCTCGCACAACTACCGCAACTTCAAGGATGAAGAGCATTTTATTTATAGCTATCCATTTATTCCCTACCAGTTTGATTTGTTTCAGTCATCCATCCAGAATCTTTCTATGCATAACGCCTTTGAGGGAAAACACAGTTCAGTTGGAGAGAGATCCATGCTTGGGGTCTTTCAGCAGGTGGCAATACAGATTTCAGATAATACAATAGGTGATCTTGCCACATTCGACCTGATGTTTGAAGGCATAAGGACGGCGCTGAAATCAAGCATCCAGAAATCCATCATTGCCGCCGAAAGAAATCTGGACAACAGGTTCGCTATTCAGGTGCTCAAGGCCTTGTTTCTCGTCAAGTATGTAAAGGAATTCAAGGCAACTATCAGAAACATCTGTGTATTGATGCAGGACGGATTTGACCGTGACATGCCCCGGCTTACAAAGAAGATCGAAGACGCCCTTAACCTGCTCGAAAATCAGACCTATATCCAGAGAAACGGAGATGTTTATGAGTATCTGACAGATGAGGAAAAAGATATCGAAGAGGAGATAAAAAATACCGATGTAGAGGCGGATGATGTTGCAACCACCCTGTCTGAGCTTGTTTTTGATTATGTACTTAAAGGAAAGAAGATCAGATATGATGAGACCGGCCAGGACTTTTCATATTCCAGAAAACTGGATGACCGGCTCAAGGGCCGTGAATATGAGCTTTCAATTCATGTTATAAGCCCTTTTCATGAAAACGCAGACAAGGAAGCAGTGCTTAAAAGCCTGTCAATGATCAAGGATGAACTGCTCATTATCATGCCTCTTGATGAACGCCTGATAAAGGACCTTCTGCTATATAAAAAGACGGAAAAATATATAAGACAGAATATATCAGTCTCTCAGCAGGATTCCATAAGACGCATACTTGAAGGAAAAGGCCATCTGAATCAGGAACGAATGAATGGTTTGAGAAGTCTAACGTACAATCTTCTCAAAGATTCAAAACTTTTTGTCGGAGGTCAGGAACTGGACTTCAATGGCCAGGACCCTCAGCTTAAAATCAGCAGAGGTTTTTATACACTCGTCCAGAGAACCTACCCGAATCTGCGTATGATAAAAGGCATGAATTACAAAGAGGAGCATATATCTAAGTGCCTCAGATCTTCACCTACATTGACAGGCGATGAAGGCATGATGCTCCATGAATCTGAACAGGAGATGATAGGATTTATTCAGGGGAACAAGAGGGACGGTGTCAGGACCACATTAAAGTCCCTTGTCGAACGTTTTGAACGAAAGCCCTATGGTTGGTATCTTGCCGCCATACAATGTACTCTGGCATTGCTTTGTGCAAAAGGGAAAATTGAGGCAAGCATGGATTCCAACCCCCTTGAGGATGATAATTTGGAGCGTGCCCTCAGAAATACCCATGCACATTCTAAAGTGATTTTAGAACCTCAGATTGCACCGCCAACTTCAATGCTCAAAAAAATAAAGGATTTTTACAATGATTTTTTTGATGCCCCTCCAAAGTCAGGAGAACCTAAAGCCCTTGGCAGGGAAGTCGTAGATTCCTTCAAGGACTTATTGAAAGATCTGGAAAATTTGACCTCTCAAAAAGCATCCTTTCCATTTCTTTCTGATCTTGAATCTCCGATTGAAGAGATAAAGAATTTGACAGGGAAAGGATACACATATTTTTTTGAAGAGTTTTCAAAAGATGAGGGCAGGCTTTTAGAGCTGAAAGAGGATATTATTGATCCAATACGTCGATTTATGTCCGGGCCAGGCAGAAAGCTTTATGAAGACGCAAAATCATTTATGCAGGCTGAAAAGCCCAATTTTGCGTATGTGGAAGGTGATGAGGTATCCGAGATAGAAACCATTCTCTATAATTCACCCTGTTATAAAAACAACCGGGTGCAGCGGGCCAAGCAGCTTGCAGAATCATTAAGGGGAAAGCTCATATCAAGGACGAAGCAGGAGAAGGAGCAGGCTATAGAAAGGATAAACAGCCTTAGAGAAAAGCTTCAGTCATTAAAGGAGTTTGAATCCTTAAAGCCTGGCGAGAAGGAAGATTTAATCCGTCCCTTTGACAGTTTTATAGAAGAATTTAAACCGGAAAAACTTATTGCGGTGATAAGCGATAAATACAGAAGATTTGAGGACAAAGAATATAATAAACTCATTACAAAGATATTTTCTAAACCTGACGCTGATATTGAAATAAAGACAGTATCAAGTAAGGCCATTCATGTGCCGTATAACAAGGCCCTTCTGACTGATGAAAACGATGTGGATGAATACCTGTCCGCCCTTAAACAAGCCTTTATGAGAGAGATTAAAGGGAATAAACGAATCAGGATTTAATTGACGATTACACGGGAATTCAATATGAATACCTCAGTTTTAAAGAAATTCGCTCAGGAAGCAAGAAGACAGCTCATAAAACAGGTGACTGCCCGAATGGATCAGATCCTTTCAATGGACAGCGCCGAGATACGGGAAAAGGGGAAGGCAGTTAATGAACTTAATGAGGAGATACATAGTACATCAAAAAAAGCCGTCATAGACCGCGTGGCATACACCTGGTTTAACAGGTTCTGTGCCCTGAGGTTTATGGATGTAAATAGATATACAAATATCGCAACAGTGTCTCCTGTGGAAGGCTATTCCCAACCCGAAATCCTTCAGGAAGCAAAACAGGGGAATATTGATGAAGATCTGGACCGTTTTGTTGATAGACATAAGGTGTATGATCTCCTCTCAGGAAAGATCCCTTCTTCAGATCCCCAGCAGGAGGCATACAGGCTTTTGCTGGTAGGCATATGCAACAGCTATTATAGCCTCATGCCTTTCATGTTTGAGCATATTGCAGATTATACAGAGCTTTTGATGCCGGAGGATCTTTTAAGCCAGAACTCCATTCTTCAGGCAGTAAGGGACGCATTAACAGAAGATAACTGTAAGAATGTTGAGGTAATAGGCTGGCTTTATCAGTTTTATGTTTCTGAGAAAAAAGATGAAGTTTTTGATGGCCTTAAAAAGAATATAAAAATCACACCTGAAAATATCCCCGCAGCAACACAGCTTTTTACTCCCCACTGGATTGTGCAGTATCTTGTGGAAAATTCTCTTGGCAGATTGTGGATGTTGAATCGTCCTGATTCCAGACTGGCTGATCAGATGGATTATTACATCAAACCGGACCAGGAAGAAAGTGATTTTCTCAGGATCAATTCACCTGAAGAGTTGAAGATATGTGACAATGCCTGCGGATCAGGCCATATGCTGGTATACGTCTTTGATATCTTATATTTTATATATGAAGAAGAAGGTTACGATGCATCTGATATTCCCCGCCTTATTTTGGAGAATAACCTTTATGGTATTGAAATAGACGAAAGAGCAGGAGAACTGGCGGCTTTTTGTCTTTTTATGAAGGCGAGAGAAAAATACAAAGGATTTTTCAGAAAACCTGTTCAACCCAATATATGCGTGCTTGAGAACATAGAGTTTACAGATGATGAGATTGAACAATACATGGATAAAATTGGGAGGGATCTGTTTACAACTCCGTTGCTTAAAACTCTTAAGCAGTTTGGGGAGGCTGACAATTTCGGATCTCTTATCCGGCCTGAATTAACTGATATTGATTATATCAGAAGTGTTATAGAAGAAAAGGATATGAGCGGCCAGCTCTTCTTTTATAGGACACATGAAAAGGTTTTAAGAGTATTAAAGCAGGCCGATTATCTAAGCCCAAAATATCATGTACTTGTTGCTAATCCACCTTATATGGGTGGAAAGGGGATGAATGGGAGGCTGGGGGCATGGGCGAAGGATAATTACCCAAACAGCAAGTCAGACCTTTTTGCCATGTTTATTGAGCGTAATCTTGATCTTGCTCAAAATCAGGGGCTGGTTGGCATGATTACAATGCAGAGCTGGATGTTTTTGTCATCCTTTGAAAAGCTGCGAGAGCGATTCCTAAACCAGGATACCATTCTTTCCATGGCACATTTGGGTCCGCGGGCATTCGACAGTATCGGAGGAGAGGTCGTATCGACCACTGCCTTTGTGCTGGAAAATAAACATCATCCAAATTATAAAGGCGCTTATCTTCGCCTGGTTGACGGTCGGTCTGAAAAGGAAAAATCTGCGATGCTTAAGGAGGCGCTTTGTCACATATGATTAGCGACCAACTCATCACCAGCCTTGAAAGCAAGACCCTGGAGTTCAAGCGGGATCTGTCATCTCCAGATCCGATGCTGAAGACATTGGTGGCCTTTGCAAATACAGCGGGTGGGCGTCTGATTGTCGGGATCGATGATGAACGTCAGGTCATCGGGGTTGAACAGCCGTTAGATGAGGAAGAA
>Ga0233414_10000820_pt1 | contig 12378 bp, 19 predicted proteins | sample Na_anoxic_10_MG_FD_189020 | JGI IMG/M metagenome (GOLD analysis project Ga0233414, IMG submission 189020) | Seawater microbial communities from Saanich Inlet, British Columbia, Canada - Na_anoxic_10_MG | ecosystem: Environmental > Aquatic > Marine > Inlet | place: Canada: British Columbia...
TAGCTTTTCGTATAGTTTTAGTTTTTCGTCCATCGTTTATCTCCTCTTTACTTAGATAAATTAATGCTTAGCATTAATCTTTATATGTCTTTTGGCTCCAAATGTTTAATTACAACATAATCATCAACTTCAATGTTTGAATTTAATGGGACAGTAACATATTTTGTAGCAGTACCTTTTCTAACTTTTGCAATTATTACATCTTTCTTATCTATTTCTTGATTTTCTTTATTCATACAACATAGAATACCTTTGACTATATAAATATATGTGTTCTAATATAGTTATATATATAATAAAATATAACGTCCAAAAATCCCCGACACACATACCAACCTAAACATCGTTAGGGTTTTTACACATAGCACCGACGAGAAACCCTAGTTCTCGCGAGATAGTGTCTAGGGGATTAGTTATCTAGGTATGTGTGTGTGGGGGGGAATTATGTTTATTCTAATATTAATCAAAAAAAATAAAAAAGACTGGGGATAATCCCCAGCCGATTAATATCTCATGCTTCTTGAAACGCACCCTTCCGCAAGGGAATGACACGACATGGGTTTGAACCATGATTTTTTGACTCAACGCCAAACGACTTCACCGAGTTAGTCCACCGTGTCTTACTTCTGTTTTAAAATAACCCTCTCGCTCATTTTAAGCGATTCTGACGCATCTTCACCAATAATATTATATAAGTCTTCCCTAACCATTTCCAATGCCTCAGAACGGCTTAAATCATGGTTCATATTCTGCTTAGAAATAATTAAAACTTCAACCTCTTCTTCTGTTGGGAATACCATACCAGAATGTGTTGGTTGAAGTTTAAGTATTTATGTTAAAAAAAATAAAAAAATGCCCCAATTAAGGGGCTGTTGAAACTTGCTGTACGAGATTTCTTCCTGCCGCGAACTCTCTCCATGCCGTACTCTCACCTTTTGCAAAATTAAATATTACAATTAATGAGATTAGCGCAAAGATAATAACTCCAGCCAAAAGAATTGTAGACTTGTTTTCGTCCCACCATGTTAAAGTTTCTTTTCGCTTCTCATCCAAGATATCAATTGCCGCATCTCTATAATCTGCTGGCGCAATTTCTGACAACAAAGTCTCATTCATTATTTGAAATTTTGATAATGGTACAAGAACTGACGGATCATCATCTTTTCTTTTAACGAATAGTCCACGCTTACCATTTATGTCATGATAATCTTGTGAAGAAACTTGCTGAATCTTTCGGTATCCACTCTTTATTCTCATCTCTTGTTCTCCTCCAATCTCCAGTAATCCAAAGAACGCCCGTTTCTTTTTGAACCATCCAGCCTTGGAAATCTCTGCCATGATTTTACTTTGCCCCACACCGATAACTTCAATGCACGGAAACTTGAATGAAAACTTACGTTTCATAAATAAGAATCCAAAAACCACACCGACAAACACAGCAGCTATAACTACCCACACGATTGCAGAGTTTAAAAATCCAGAGAATGTTGCTCCGATTCCTCCTAAATCCATATTACATTACCTCCTTTTCTCATCTTCTGAATAATCCTCTTTTATTATTATTATCATCGTGATGATATGTTTCTGACCTAACACCCATAATCATCTTTCTTATCCCCTCTGCATCTGCCTGTTTCATTGTGATGAATGCTACTGAGAATATAATGTCTGCAACGTAAGTTATTTGTGCTCGGTTTGTTATATTATACTTTCTCCAATTGGCTAGACACATACGAAGCGCCGTACACATTATAGAATATGCTCTCTTTCTAATCTCTTGATCCTTTAATTTTGATATTGATGTGTTCGGGTTTGCTACTGATAGAATAAGATTAGTTAATTCCCATGCACCAAGTTCCGAGATTGCGTTATCTTTTAATGCGTCTACATCTTCCCATGCACCTGTTTGTAGATTTTCCCTACGACCCATCAATTTGTTTCGCAATGTTTCAACAATAATTTCTGGCCTAATCTTCTCTAAGATGTCTGCCTTATCTGAAGGTAGACTATAAGGTTCTTGCGCGGGTGCAGATTCAGAATATTCTTCCATGGTGTTATTTATAAATAGTTGTTATCTTTTATATACTTATGCTCACTTCTTCTTTTTCTTCTTCTTTTGCGGTTTAGAATTAATACCTATTATGTCACCCTCTTTTGATAATCCTCTCACCTCAAATCCAGTATATTTCCCAAGGAATGATCCCTTGCCAATACCCTTAATGTTAAGATACTTACCAGCGAACGATGTCCCAAGGTTTCTTTGGTATCCGCCGATAAGTTTTCTACCAGGCTTTTGTTTTCTTACAGAACCACCAAGTGGTGGAATGGGTATTCTAAAATCTGGTATAAATGGTAGAGGAGTTTTCCCAGGCTTTATGGTTGGAGTAACCAGCGGGCTTATTCTTGGTGTAAATACTGGCATTGAAATTATTTTTTGTGCCGTTTTTGTCTTTGTAGATATAGCCGTTTTTGTCTTATATCTTTGCTCCTGTACTTGTAACATTCTCATGTCCCATATCTGTCTAGTTATCGGCGCAACCGTAACAATTTTCATTGTTGTTCTTTCCTTTTGTCTTTTTCTTAATTGTTTTGTATCAATATCATATTTTGTAGGTGTATAAAACATTGGCAACATAATATTACCTATTTGTTGAGTAACTGTTCCTGTGATTGGCGATGTTGTTATTCCTATTGTCTGAGGCATAGTTTTAACAATTGTTTGTGGTGATGTTAGTGTTTCATAATACATATTACCACCAAACGCATAATCACTTGTGGAAGCCATCTTTGTTATTGTTCTTCCGCCAGAATTAATTGGTGGCGCAACCTTGCCAATAGAACTAGGTACTGGTTGAACCTTAACAACCCCACTAGAAGGTGGTGCCACAAGTGGCGTGGACTTTACTATTCCAACGGTTGTCGGATCCTTATTTAAGAAGACCAAATCCTTTAATTGAGTTGTTTTTGTTTTTGTAGCTAGGGATGTATACCCTTTCGCCATTTCTGTCACAACCAAATCTCCTTCGCCGTATGCCCCAAATTTAAAGTTTGTATATGATCCTATATCGCCACTTTTCACTGATGTAAATTCTGGGTTGATGTCAGACCTAAACCATCTACCATCCTTGAAAACCAATCTTCTATTACTAGAGACTAAGAAATCTCCCACCTCACCACGCAAAACATTATCTGGAGAATACTTAACTGATCCCTTCCCAGTTATTCTTTGAAAGTCCATCCCCTTAACAACTGGCTCTGGTTGTTTGCCAATACCAATTCTTTCCCATATCGTATTGGGTTGTGCCTTTGTAACAACCTGTGTTCCAACAAATTTACCATCAACAACTTTCCCAGTTAGTTGTCCAACCTGTAATTCTCCAAACTGGTATATCCCACGTCCACCATAAAGATTTGAAACTGACAACCCCTCTACCCCCCCAACTTTATCCACAGAAGTTGTTTGATATGTTATCCTTTTCAAGTTTGCTTTATTCAGCGCCTTAATTTCTGCCGATGTTAATCCTGCCTTTGATGGAACAGACTCGGTGATTGATACAGACTTCGATACTTTAAAATCTTTTAATAATTGTGCCTTTTCACTTGCAGACACTTTCAATGCCTTAATTTGACTTTCTGTTGTTAATTTTTTAACCCTTGATGTCCAATCAGGATTTTTACTCAAAGCCTTATCTACTAGTGCCTTATCTTTAAAAGAAAGTTTCCCATATTGTGAAACAGCATAACTACCAGCACTAGCTCCAGTAATAAACGCGGCAGTTGGAAGTAACCGTGTTCCAGTCTCTACACCTCCAAATGCAAATGCTTCCGTAGGTGTTGCTCCAATTTCTAAGGCTCTTGAAGAAATCTGCGCACCCTTAAATATATCATATCCTGCTTTTGTACCGAATGCTGTAACAGTAACTGGAGCGATTAGTGTACTACCTGTTGCAATTGCCGCCCCAAGAGCCGGCGCCGCCTGTGATATAGCAGCTAGTCCAACAGTTGTTCCAGCCCCGACCAACGCACCTTTCCCAAATTCTGGAACCAACCTTTTATAATAATCAACCTTTTTAATCTCTGTTTGTATTCCCATTGTAGCCAACTCTATTTTATTTAATGTTTTTTTACCACTACCAGTTGCCCAATTACTAGCAAAAGATTCTACTTCTCTCTGTGTTTCACTACCAAGCCTTCCAGCCATTGAATCCAAAACTTTTTCTTCATTTGATACATATTTATTAAATTCTTTTGAAAGTTTATTATAATCTCCTCCCTCATCTATTTGTGCTTGTATATTCTCACGCTTACTTTCAATTTTAGCGGTCAGCTTTTCTGCTTCTTTATCATATTCTGCTTGCTTCTTTGCCTGAATATTATACGCCTTTATGTCAATATCTCTCTGTGCTATCTGCTCCGTTCTTTGTCCAGCCCAACCAGAAGCAGCAATAAAACCCTCTTCTTTTGTTATATCGCCAGATTCAACCCCAGAAACAATTTCTTTATAGCCAGGTGCTTCAATAGATTTAATATCCTTTTCAACATTTTCTTTGTATCCTCTCTGGTAATCTTGAACAACCCCAGTTATCGGTGTTGATTGCGTATACATATTGTCAGTAAGTTTATTAAAGAACTCCGTTCCCCTTTCTCCTCTTTCTATTTCTGCCAAAGTCATTTTTCCACTCTCTGATTTCACAAAGGCCTTTAGTTTACTATCAGCCTCTACTTGTCTTAATTCTTCTGCGGCTTTTTTAGCAGCTTCTGCCTTAGCTTTTTCTTCTGCGGACTTCTTATCAGCTGCAGCCTTTGCCCTCGCCCTTGATGCCGCTAGTTGTGCCGCTGATGCCCTAGAACTTCGTCCACTAGAACTTCGTCCACTAGACGACGATCCACTGGAAGAACTGCCAGGTATTATTGTAGAAGATTGTCTTTCTGGTGCATAACTCTGTAGTCCTCCCTCCACTAATCTTACTGCCATTATTATTTAATTGGAACAACGAATGTCTTTCCGTAGTCCCCTCTTTCAATACTACGAGATTCAAAAAGGCCATAACTATGAGTCCCATCTGTTAAAAGAACTCCAGTATATTTATCTTTATCTGTAACATCTCGTGTTTCAGAATTAGGTGCTAAATGTAATTTTACAAGTCCTTCATAATTTGTTTCATGCTCTATTGTATTAGGCAAATTACTTACTATAATAAATAAAGAACAAAATAAAATACTAGATAATATAAGCGTGTTTCTTTGATGCTTTTTCATACAGAAACTAAGTGTCCCTCTTTTAAATACTTATGCTTTCTGTGTGATTTCATTAAGAACCTTGTCCATATCTGCATCGCTTAACATTTCTGGTTGTTGAGTTGGATCTGCCGTTTTCTTTAAGTAAGAAAAGAACTTAACTAACAACAAATTGAATCCAATTGAAGCAATCCTGGCAACTCGTTGCCCAACATCAATCACATTCCAATCAAGATTTAATGACCAGGAATTACCCAAAGCCATCATAAGGAAAAAAAACATCCCCATACCATAAAATAATCCCGTTGAAAATTCAATCTTTGGCAAATTTGGTAATCTCATCTTGACAACACCCTTGTGTATTGAACCTTTATAACTTTATTCAGTTGTTGTTTTAGTTTTTTAATATCGTCCTCTACTGCATCAGCTATTTCTTCTTTGCTCTTGCCTTCAATAGTTTCAAGAATAACTCCATCTTTAAATACAACATTCCTTCCGTCTTTACTCATGGCTTTGAACGAACGCTTAGCAGCCTTCTTATCAGAGAAAGCAGTAAGAGATAAACCATCTTTACACACAGTCTTTATTTCATTGCGCTGGTCTCCAAGCCTTGCTCTTGCAACTGCAATTATTATTATTTTTTCCATTTTACTATTTCTATGAAGTCTGGATGTATATAATACCTACGAGATAAAAATCCATTCATTTGAAAATCAATCGTTTCAAGTTCATGTCTTTTTGTTAGTTTACACAATGCTCTGTTTGTAGCAGAATCATTACAATTCACCAACTCTCTTAGGTCTTTCTTCGAGATAACTATCTCTTTTGATAGTATCTTCATCACCTCTGTCTCTCCTATTTTTATTCCTCCGTTCATTTATTTGATCGAACATGTCTAACAATGTTGGGAAAGCTAAGTATAATCCATAGACTATAAAGCCTACAAGAATAACTGGGACAATGGCGCTTTGTAAATAAGTTGTAAGTGTCATGGTGTGATAAGAGTAATAATGTAACTTAGTTTAAATACCTTTCTATTGACGAGTAGAAGTAAGGGACACACCACACCAAGGAGTGTGCCCCCTAAATATAATTACTTTTTCTTCGCGTATTTTTTCATGTATTTTCTGCAGCTAGAACACATTTTCATATATGTTCCATTATGTTTCCCGCAACGACTACATTTTTTGTATTTGTACATTATCTTTTACCTCCATTTAAAACGATGATGGCATTTTGAATTTAACATCACCATACCCTAGGGCTTTCTTTATCTGTGCAGGACTCTTTCTTTTAACAGACCGCTTGGCTCTTTTTCTAATCCCTGGCAATGTTTTCTTTACTTCCTTCCCTGTTGTAACTAAAGCATACTTCGCTGTTTTCACAATAGGATTTCTATTAATTTTCTTTTTCATCTGCGCCCTTTTCACCCTGCGCCTTGCTTCTTTAATTGTTATATATCCTTTAGAACTCATTTCTTATCACCAATCATTTTCCTAAATTTATCAACAGTTAAATCGTTACGCTCTCGCAGTTTTCTAATTGCCTTTGCGTCCAATCTTACAGGTTTAAACTTTATTTCTTTTGTCATTTTTTTGGTTTACCTCCCTTTTTGGGAAATATTTTGTGATTTAAAGCTCCTGGATGCCGACTTATCGGTTTACCCCAGGAGGATTTATCTTTAAATCTGTATAGGTTTATTCAGAGTTAAGCCTTCCTTCCGCCTTTTGCCATGAATGCTCCTAAGAACAACATACCAACAACGAAAGCAATTATAGCTGGTGTCCACCCTGCCAATCCTGTAGTACCCAGTTGGGTATTCAAGTAAGCAGTATTTGTGTACGCCTGGTTTGAAGCCGCCGCTGTATCTGTTGCGTTTGTAGCATTCACACAAAGTTGTTGCGTTGAATTGAACGCGAACCCTGTACTACAAGTTGCAACTGAATCACCGAACTTGGAAAGTATTACCGTTCCAACTCCAATGATTATTGCGAAAGTTACTAAACCATAACCAAGAGCGGACAAATTGTTAAACATATTTCTAATTTATTCAATTAGAATGTTTAAACTCTTCGTCCACCTTTTGCCATGAATGCACCAAGGAATAGCATACCTACTACGAAAGCAATGATTGCTGGAGTCCATCCTGCTAAACCTGATTGTCCTAGTTGTGTGTTCAAATACTGAACAGTTACGTTTGCAGTACCACCAACAGAATCACCGAATTTAGATAGAATAACAGTTCCAACACCAATGATTACAGCGAAAGTTACTAAACCATATCCTAATGCACTTAAATTATCAAACATCTTAATATAAACCTCCTTTCAAGACTTGTTTTACCATAATATAACCACTACTTTGTAGTTTATATATAAGGGGGACACTTTTTAGTAGTGAATGGGGACACTTTTTACTTCTTTTGCCATACCATATAGAAAATCATAAACAAAATCATCCCCAAAAAGAATAATAACCATGACCAACTAATCAAACCAAGGTACAATAAGAACAACCCCGAGATTAATCCAACAAAAGATGCAGTCATTATTGCAACCTCAAATCCGAAACCTAAGAATGAGATCATAATAATAATAACTTCCATGAATAACATTCCTACCCAAAAGAACCCGCCAGTTGTTGCGTTTGGTATTGCTAGCAAATCCTTTAAGTCAGTCGCATTCTGGAAGTGGTTTGTTACTGTTACGTTTACCATTATACTTTTCTATTGAATAACACTTGCAATACAATGAAGGCTATTGCTATGTTATACACTCCGATTAATATAGTTATGGCTATTGATGGAGCGTGTATTAATTCGCCTATTGTATTTATCCATCCACCCAATAAGAATGTACCTATAACTGTGAACGCAGAGAATAGTATATCCCATGATGTAGACAGCGTTAATCCAACCGACCCCAAGAATGATACATCACCGCTACCAAGCTTTGTGTTGGTACTATCCTGGAAATCTTCGATGCTACTACGTATTGCTGACGTTTGGAACCCCTCTACCTCATAACTCCCACCGTGCAAATCGTTCATATCACTAATAACAATACCACCGAATATTAATATAAAAACCAATGCTCCAACTATACCATACATCCATCCTTCAAACGTTGCACCTTTCTTATTCATTCTTCTTCTGCCTTTATCCATAGTTTTTCATTACGTGTATTATAACGCCCCCCAATGTCCCTATCGCAAAAAAGATTGCCATAGTTATTGAACCGAATATAACCGCAGGAACTAACCCAATCATTAACAAAACAATTGCTCCTACTGGACTGAACGCACCTATTAATGCAGCCGCCAAAGCTATTAAGAATGACGCAAATAATCCGAAACTACTCTCAATACCTGTTCGTATGCTTTGTATTAGTGTTGATATTGCCATCTCTGGTGATGCTGTTCTATATGCTCTCGCGTAGAACTGGCCAGTCTCATTTCCAATAACACAAGTCAATACTCCAGTATATCCTGAGGCAGTATCGTTACATATTAATTGTTCTTGGAATCCTAAATCTTTATACACATATAATCTCATGCTAGCGGTCGCTTGTGATGGATCGTTCCATACAAAGACAAACCTCTTATTTGTTTCGTCCCAAGTTAAAGATTCTTCTAAGTCGTGTAAGACACTAAAGTCTACCGCATCATGAACAACTTTTAATGAGTATGTGCAAGGGTCAACTAGACAAGCCATTCGAACAGGATCTGCTAGCCTTAACAAATTGCCATCTAGGTCGTAAAGTCCGACACGATAATCAACATCTTCTGTGTGAACCTTCATTACAGTCTTACCAGTTTCATCTGTCTTAGACATTTCTACTATCTTATATTCATCTGCATCTGGATACCATCTAAACAATGCTACCAACTTGTTCGTGTATGGGTTAAGAAATGTATTTTTGAACTCAAAAATGAACGATGTTGATTCAGTAGATGGCAATAGGTGTAATGTATGGTTTGCCTGTGTAACGTTTGATAATGTTTGCCCTTCATACATGTAATATCTCCTATCAGAATATGCAGTCTTTGTGTAGTCCATTTCTCCATATCCCAACTTGTATGTACCAATGCTTTCATTTATACAAATTCTAAAGCTAGCAGTATTATTTATAGAACCCTTAACAACCTTTTCATTTAATGAGCTAATACCAAACTTAAAGTTATACGCAACATCTGCGTTTAGTGCTGTTAAGTTTTCTGAATCTGCGAATGAATAATATACACTAGAAAAGAATCCAGCCCCACAAGCTCCGCTAGTTACAGATATGTCAGTTAACATCAATACAGATTGATTCTTTGATGTTATATTTTGTTGTGTAGATGTACCGTCATCATCATATTTAAAGCTCCAATAGAACGGAATGTTTGTTACAGCTCCAACCTCGGGTGCATAAACAGCTACAGTCATTGAATACTTATCGCTTCCAATGTCAGTTACTGTTCCCGTGTAGGATGTATTGTTATATATTAAATCTGCCTGGTATAATATAACACTGGGCAATAAACTAATATTAATCGTGAATGTTGTTTGTTCTGTCTCGAAAACAGTTGCATCGTATATCTCCGAGTCTATTGATGCACCAATCTCGAATGTATAATTTGCTGTTGCCCAGTTACAATATGTATCTGTCAGGTTCTCTCCGCAGGCATAAACGTTCCATTTATAATCACCCAGCGTGAAACTATCAATGAATTGTGTTGTCGTATTGGCGGTAATGTTTGTAGTAGTAGTAGCATTAAATAAATCATATACTGCACCATCCTTCTTCCACACATAGTAGGTTGCGTTTGTTAAATTGTATCCTGCGTATGTATAGTTCGCAGTAAAGTTCGCCCCAACATCTGACAACAATTCTCCTTCTGGTGGGAAGTCTAAATTTACATATAAATAATTAGCACCATGCCCCATAAAAGGTAAACCCAATCCAGAATTATATAATTCTGTAATATTCTCTTGAGTTAATGTTGTATTCCAGACACCTACTTCATCTAATAATCCATCCATTGAGGCACTAGTTGCTCCTGGGAAGTTTCCTAAAGTCATTTGCCCAGATCCTTTACTCATTGTTTTTGTAAGATTAACTTTTGAAACTCCATCAACATAAAGCATTAGTTGACTTCCAGTATCAATTGCCACTAAGTGAAACCATGTTCCTAACGTAGCAGTGATTCCACTGTCGATGTTGGCATTACCATAATTAAGATTGAAAGTTCCACCACTAGTATAAAGACCCAGCATATCATCAGTACCCCCGCTCCCATAAGATAAGATGTATTTATCATTTGCTGCTGTATCCAATTTAACCCATGTTGACATTGTAACTGGGTCTGTTCCAGACGGATATGTTCCGTCCATATATACATAACTTGTAGTACCACTTAAATCTACGGCATTATTTATTAATCCAACTTGGTTGGGTGTTTTCCCAGAACTAGAACTTTCATTATTTATTCCTAGCGAATCTGTAATTATTCCGCTTGTTTCGTCCATATCCCAATAACTAATTAACGTTCCATCGTTCCAATCAAATGCACTAGCGAAACTAACCAGAAACATTCCCATTATTAATAATAGCATTAACTTCTTCATCTTACCATGCCTCCGCTACTAGCTTTAAATTGTGAATACATAATTATCCCAGTTATAATTACTATACCTAACAATATTAAATCAAACTGCAATACTAAGAAATTTACAATAGGTATCGTAGCAACTGCATCAGAGAATGTGCTCATCCCCAAGATTGTTTGGATTGGTACAACCACATAATGACTAAACATGAATAAGAATATCATGCTGAGCATATAGAACAATGAGAATATCGGCTTGCTTTCTATTAGGAACGCGAACACAAACAACATTAAAACATTAATTAAGAAAGCGATTGCTATTGTATAATCCCAGAAGTTATTAAACGTGTCTTTAACATGATCAACTCTTCCAGCTGCTTCTGTTGATGTGTCATTTAATCCATCAGAGAATCCAGTTAAAGATGTATTAACTATCTTAGACATTATCGGAGCTAATATTAATAACCCAATAACTATGAAGATAAATGCTACAATATCCACGTTCGCCCTATTATTCATTTTCGTTTCCCCTTCTTTAAGTCTTTAATTATGTAATCTGGTAAATCTATTCCATCTGTCCTGGCAATAATTCTTTGCGCTTCCATCTTTGTAATCTTTCTTCCTAGCATCTTTTCAATATTGGCCTGCCTTCTGTTTATCCAATCATTCATTTCTGCTGGAGACTTTAATCTCACTGGTGGTTTACTTGCCATTCTTATCAAGACCTCCACGTATAAAACTCATAACAAACCCGATTAAAGGCAAAAACACATTACTAATTGCAGCAACAGACAGCACCCAAAGCAATATCTCATTAACAAACGCATTTCCTAGGTACTCTTTCCCTAAAATAAATGTTCCAAATGTTGCTATGTATAGGCTAACGTTATATATTAAGTCTGCTCCGTCAAGATCCCATTGTATAATGTGTAGAACATTGCTAAGTAATAGAGCAATTAGCCCAGAGATAATTAGGAGAAAGGTAACAGCAAATAAAACTATAACACCAGAACTTGGCAATGGATTCCCATTCTCTGTAACCAGGAACCAACTCTTGAACTGTGTATCGTCTCCGTTTAAATCGCCATGTCCAAGCACATCATATCTTCCAGTTATGTTAGTATTACAAAACTCATAAGACCATTCCCCACCACCAAACAGCTGCATTGCGATAGCGGTGTCTGCACGGGAGGAGTTAGGGAAATTTATACTAGAGATGTTTGTATAGGAACAGGTTGAACATGATTGCTTAACAATAAAACAATCCTCTGTCTGTGCATACCCCAAGAATCCATTATCATAATCATAACCAGAAGAGCTAACAAAAGATAAAACAAATACACAAGCGAACAGAACCAATAATAGTGACTTCTTCATTAAGAAATAAGGCGTGTCCCTTTTATATATTTATGGTATTAATATAGTGTCCCATATTCTTAATTTAAGCAAACTACGATATAGCTCTCATACAACTTATGATTTCTGATTGAGTGTTTAAATCCCAACAATTTAATTGTTTTTCTTGTCTATCTTCAATTTTTGCAATTTTCC
>Ga0233414_10000821_pt1 | contig 12372 bp, 6 predicted proteins | sample Na_anoxic_10_MG_FD_189020 | JGI IMG/M metagenome (GOLD analysis project Ga0233414, IMG submission 189020) | Seawater microbial communities from Saanich Inlet, British Columbia, Canada - Na_anoxic_10_MG | ecosystem: Environmental > Aquatic > Marine > Inlet | place: Canada: British Columbia...
ATCAGAATTTGAGACCAAAGTTAGTCCGTCCAGGAATGATATCCTCCAGTTCATGGCTGGATCGGATGAAAGACCGGTTTCAACTGCAAATATATAAGATGAAAGATCTTCAAAACATTCTTCAACTGAATCAAAACCTGACTTTGAACCAAGGAGTGAAAACCATGGAGTCCATATGTGTGCAGGTATCAGGAACGCATTGTCGGAAGTCTCGAGAAGAATTTCAAGGAGGTCTCTTGCGTCGAGGCCGAGAATTGGCCTGCCGTCAGATTTAATATTCCCAATTTTATCTAATTTTAAATTAAATTTTTCTACCAGGTCAAGGTCTGGTAAAAATACAAGGTTATGATTTTTGCGAATTTTTTTGTTTTTTTTGTATATATTACTTATTTCAGAAACCAGTATAAAACGTACTTTCCCGCGGCACGACAAGGGAACCTGTTGGTCGCACATTTTTGCTATTTTATCCTTTAACTTAAAAAGTCCGGGTTCTGCCGGAATAAGTTTTTCTTTAATTTCTGCAAACCATCCCGGATGGGTAAAATCGCCTGTTCCTATAACCGTTATACCTTTTAGCTGTGCCGCTATATATATGTTTTCAAAATTAAGATTTTTCGCCGTTGACCTTGAAAAATGTGAATGAACATGAAAATCGGCTATAAATCTCATATTATATAAAAACTCTTGTAAAATTATTATAAACAGTATATGTATATTGTTCTATATACTATATATAGTATGTTTTATATTATAAGAAATAATAAATTTTAATAAACTGTAAACTTATTAATATTTAAAAATGCGCACCTTTTTACATTGATATTTTTTTAATAACTTATTACTTATTAACAATTATTTTTACCCTCTTTATAATCTATTATTTTTAATAATTTTTTATAATCCTTTCTTTACGTTTTTTTATGCAATTTTTTTTATAAAACAAATAGGTTAAAAAGATGTTATACTTATTAACAACCTATAATACTATTATTAATATATATAAAATATTATAAGGAATTAATAATGAAGTTTAAAATTATAAAACAAGATATACTCGATGTATTATCAAAAATTCAAGGATTAACTGGTAGAAAAAGCAATCTGGCAATAACAGCAAACATTTTAATAAGCACAACCGATTATGGTATAAATATTGTTGTTACTGACCTTGAAACAGGATTTGAAGGGCAATATCCAGCAAAAGTTGAATCTCATGGAACAATAGTAATTAATTCCAGAAAATTCTATGAGATAGTGAAAGAATTTCCAAGTGAAGAAATCCAGGTAAATGAGGTTGAAAACCACTGGATCAAAATAGGAAATAAAAAGGTCGAGTATAATATTGTTGGAATGAATTTTAAAGATTTTCCTGAAACGCCACATATAGATGATGTTGAATTTTTTAGTATCGAATCAGGTGTATTTAAAAATATGATAGAAAAAATGACGATTATCACCGGCGCTTCTGATGAAAAAAGGGCTCATATTACAGGAATATATTTTGAAATTATTCATAATGATGATCAAAATATAGTTAGGATGGTATCAACCGACGGTAACCGGCTTTCAAAGATCGATTGTTTTTATGAAAAGGATGTTGAACTTCCGCAAGCTCCAGGCATAATTATACCTAAAAAGGGAATAAATGAAGCGGTTAAGTTTCTTGAGACTGTCGGGATGGTTCAACTGGGCATTAAAAATAATAATTTTATAATAAAAAAAGATACAGAAACAATAATAATAAGGCTTCTTGAAGGCGATTTTCCGGAATATGGTGATATAATAAAAAAAGGAGCATCTCATGCGTTACATATAAATAAAAATATGTTTTTAATGATGTTGAAAAGAATGTCTATTTTATCTTCTGATAATTATAAAGGAGTTATTTTTAATTTTAAAGATGACAAACTTTTTATAACAACCACAAATCCCGATATCGGTGAATCAAAAGAAGATATGGATATAGATTTTAAGGGTGAATCTATTGAAGTTGCGTTTAATCCAAGGTACTTTATAGATACACTCAGTGTTATTGATTCCGAAAAGGTTATTATAAATATAATTGATGAAGAAAAACCGTGTTTAATAGAAGGGGAAAACGACAATACATATATAAGTGTAATGATGCCGATGAGAATATGAATCAAGAAGAACACATATATAACGCAGATGATATAAAAGTTCTCGAGGGCCTTGAAGCGGTGAGAAAAAGGCCTGCTATGTATATTGGAAATACCAATATTGAAGGGCTTCACCATCTTGTATATGAAGTTGTAGATAACAGTATTGATGAAGCTATGGCAGGATATTGTAATAAGATTAACGTTACAATTCATACCGATAACAGCGTTAGTGTTGAAGATAATGGAAGGGGAATACCTGTAGGAATTCAAAAAACAGAAAATATGCCTGCCGTTGAAGTTGTAATGACAAAACTTCATTCGGGAGGTAAATTTGATGATCATTCATATAAAGTTTCCGGAGGACTCCACGGCGTTGGGGTCTCAGTGGTCAACGCACTTTCAAAATTAATGGAAGTAGAGATTTATGCTGACGGAAATATTTATTATCAAACCTATAAAAAAGGTAAAAAAACAAAAGAATTAAGTGTTATAGGTAAAACAAAAAAGCGAGGCACAAAAATACATTTTATTCCTGATACACAGATTTTAGAGACAGACAATTTTAGTTATGAAATATTGATTCGCAGGTTAAGGGAACTTGCTTTTTTAAATAAAGGGGTAAAATTAATAATAGAAGATGAACGTGCGGATAAAAAGGACGAATTTTTTTATAAAGGTGGTATTATTTCGTTTGTTGAGTATCTTAACAAAAGAAATTTGGTGCTTCACAAACCTATTTTTATAGAGGGTATAAAAAATGAGGTTCAGATAGAAGTTGCAATACAGTATAATGACACATTTACGGAAAAACTATTTTCATTTGCTAATAATATCAATACAATAGAAGGAGGATCTCATCTTATAGGTTTTAAAGCGGCATTAACGCGTACAATAAATCAATACGCAAGTAATGGAAATCTTCCGAAAAATCTTCAGGCAAAGATTAACGGTGAAGACATAAGAGAAGGTCTGACATCAATTATAAGTATTAGAATAAAAAATCCACAGTTTGAAGGTCAAACAAAAACAAAACTTGGAAACAGCGAGGTTAAAGGTTTTGTTGAATCTTTGATAAACGAAAAATTAAATATATTTCTGGAAGAAAATCCAGCAGTTGCCAGAAAAATTATTACCAAAGCTGTTGATGCTTCCAGAGCAAGGGATGCAGCAAAACGTGCTCGAGATCTGGCCAGAAAACAGGGTGCTTTGATAGATTCAACACTTCCGGGTAAACTTGCTGAATGTCAGATTTCAGAACCTTTCGAAAGAGAACTTTTCCTTGTGGAGGGAGATTCTGCAGGGGGAAGCGCTAAACAGGGCAGGGATAGAAAATTTCAAGCGATTTTACCGTTAAAAGGTAAAATAATAAATGTTGAAAAATCGCGTTTTGATAAAGTACTACGTAGTGAGGAAATCAAAAATATAATAACAGTACTGGGCACCGGTGTGGGTAAGGAAGAATACGATATTGATAAAATCAGGTATTACAAAACCATTATAATGACAGATGCCGATGTTGACGGGTCTCATATAAGAACGCTTCTGTTAACGTTTTTTTACAGACATATGCAAGAGATGATTAATAAAGGCTATCTGTACATCGCGCAACCCCCTTTATTTAAAGTGGGCAAAGGAAAAAAAGCGGTTTATCTAAAAAATGAAAAGGCATTCAATGATTATGTTTTAAAGAGGGTTTGTAATAAAAAAGATATTAAGATCGGAAAACATGCAACCATGCTTTCAGAACACAAATTATATCTTTTTATATCGGAGCTTGCGGAATATTATTTAATTTTGTCGAGAATGGAAAAACGTGGTTTTAAGAATGATCTTATAGAATTGCTCATTAAACAAGGGGTTGAAAATAAAGATTTTCTTCAAAACCAAGAAAAAATGTCGAATTTAAGGATGATGTTAAGTGAAAAAGATTATGATGTCAGTAAGTTAAACTGGAATTATGAACGAAACATTTATGAATTGACTGTTACGCCACTCTTTAACGGAAACCGAAAACAATTTTCGATAGATTCGACCGGCAAAGATGTCACACCTGTAAAGATAGGCCGGAGTCTTATTTATTCAAGCGATTTTCAAAAAAGTGTTATCCTTGGTAAAAATATTTTTAAATATGATAAGCCGCCATTTCTTATTTTTAATAAAGATAATAAAACAGATTCGGTTTGTATACAGGATAAAGAAAGCCTTTTATTTTTTATGATAACAGAAGGAAAAAAAGGACTCGGCATTCAACGATACAAAGGTTTGGGCGAAATGAATCCCGATCAGTTATGGGAAACAACAATGAATCCCGAAAAAAGAACCCTTTTACAGGTTAACATTGATGATGCGGTTGAATCAGATGAAATTTTTACAATACTCATGGGAGACCAAGTGGAACCCAGAAGAGAATTTATAAATAATAATGCCCTTGAGGTAGGCATGCTGGATATTTAAAAATGTATATTCATAAGATTCAAGCAAGAGATTTGCCGGACCTCTGGTTTCAAGCAGTTCATGATATTCTTGATCATGGACGACGGTTTAAAATAGATCGAGGCAGTTACGCCGGCCAGACAAGACTGGAATATGATTATTTTTTCTGTCATGTCATGCATCCATCTTCAGAGCCACTTTTGCCGGACATCCCCCCGGCCTGCGGGATTCCCAATCCGGTAGAAAGGGAATACATCTATGGTGGCGACGGGTATGAAAGATCGTACATTGAATACTTAATGACCGGCCAAAAAGAACCCGGAGAATCGTATACATACGGCGAACGTCTTACAAGAGCACCCCTTACAGGTGATAAACTTGCATGGTGGGAGCAGGGTAACTCCGAAATAATAGATAAAAGAAAGATTGACGGCCAAGCCGTTTTTGAAGAAAGCGGGAAACTATATCTTAATCAGATAGAGTGGGTTATTCAGACATATAAAGAGTACGGGAGCAGGAACAATCAAATGGTATTACAGGTTGCACACCCGTCTGATCTCACGCTTTTAGACCCGCCTTGCCTGCGATCCATTGATACACGAATTCAGGATGGATCGCTTCATTTTATTATATATTTTCGATCATGGGATCTATGGGGAGGACTTCCGGCAAATCTGGCCGGAATTCAGAATCTTAAAAATTATATGGCCGGGGAGATAGGTGTAAAAGACGGTGAAATGATTGTTGAAAGTAAGGGACTGCACCTATACGGTTATGCCGAAGATCTTGCAAAATTAAGGTGTATGAAAACCTAACCCGGACAAGCCGGAACCAAAAATTTTTACCACAAAAACCACAAAATTTACAACTAAAGAACTCAAAACACCCCGGGACAACTGCTAAAACCCGCCCAGTTAAAATGCAATACTGTTCGGTGTTCTTGGAAAGGGAATAACATCCCTGATATTGGATATTCCGGTTATAAACATAAGCAGTCGTTCGAATCCCAGACCAAAACCACTATGCTCCACACTTCCAAACCGGCGAGAGTCAAGATACCACCAGTAAGTGTCTTTTGACATTTCCGTCTCATCCATTCGTTTTTCAAGTATGTCTATTCGTTCTTCGCGCTGGCTTCCGCCTATGATTTCTCCAATTTTTGGTACCAGAACATCCATAGCAGCAACGGTCTTGTTGTCATGGTTTAAACGCATGTAAAACGGTTTTATGGTTTTAGGGTAATCAAAGATAATCAGAGGTTTTTTAAAGTGATGTTCTGTAAGGTAACGTTCGTGCTCAGTCTGGAGATCCATTCCGAATGTAATATCATATTCAAATTTTCTACCCGATTTATTTAAAATTTCAACAGCCAAATTGTATGGAAGTCGCTCAAAATTTGATAATGCAACGTTTTCCAGAGTCGACAAAAGGCTTTTGTCCACAAATTTCGCAAATAGTTCAAGATCATCAATACATTCATCGAGGATAAAGGCGGTGAGATATTTAATCATCTCTTCGGCCAAATTCATATTTTCTTCTAGGTTGCAGAACGCCATTTCCGGTTCCACCATCCAGAACTCAGCAACATGCCGGCTGGTGTGAGAATTCTCAGCCCTGAATGTGGGACCAAAGGTGTAAACATCACTCAAAGCCAGAGCAAACATCTCGGCGGACAACTGACCGGAAACCGTTAAATTAGCCTCGGCGCCAAAAAAATCATGCGTATAGTCGGCCATTCCGTTTTTTTTTGACAAATTTTCCAGAGCCAGGGTGGTTACCCGGAACAATTCACCTGCGCCTTCACAGTCGGAACCGGTTATGATGGGAGAATGAATATATTTAAAACCTCTATCCCTAAAAAATTTATGGATGGCATATGAAAGCTCAGATCTTATCCTAAATACTGCGCCATACTTATTGGTCCTGGGTCTTAAATGGGCAATTGTTCTTAAAAACTCATCAGTATGACGTTTTTTCTGCAAAGGATATGAATCGGGAGCAAGACTGACAATCTCAACCCTATCCGCCAGAACCTCCCATTTTTGTCCGGCGCCCATCGATTCCACGAGTTTACCACTGATAATTAACGCTGATCCCGTTGAAAGTCTGGCGATATCCATGTAATTATTTAAGGAGCTATCAGCAACGATCTGTATATTCTTGAGGCATGAGCCGTCGTTGACTTCAATAAATGAAAAACCTTTTGAATCACGACGGGTTCGAACCCATCCCTTTATAAGAACGTTATTTATGGGAACTTCTGATTTTAATAGCCGCACTATTTTGATACGTTTCATAAGTATCTCCACCTATAATTTTACGGTAATATTATAGAGTTTATCTCCTCGCTGCAAAACTATTACAAGCGATTTTTTTTGGCGGTATTTTATGATGGCCTGCTTAAAGTCTTTAATGTTTATAATTGTTATGTCGTTTATTTGTCGTATAATATCTCCTGGTCTTGTGCCGATACGGGCCAGGAAAGATTGACGATTAATATCTGAAATAAGCACTCCCTGTTTTGCGGAAGTTTTATAGGTGTAACGGTTTTTAGTCGAAAGATTTACAACAGAGATCCCCAGCAGATTGTAAGAAAGATCCAGAGCCAGTTCTTTCGGAAATACCGATGTCTTTACTGAAACAGTTTTGGTTTTACCGTCTCGCCAGACAGTTACAATGATTTTTTCTCCGGCTGCAATACTGCTCATTACTCTATGGAAATCTTTTTCAGAAAGAATGTTCCCTGTTTTAATCGAAAGAATAATATCTCCCTCACGAATGCCGGATTTTCGGGCAGGGCCGATCTTTTCAGCTTTTTTGATCAGGACCCCTTTAATAGCTGATGCTTTTAGATACCGTGCAAGGTCTGCATCAATATCCTGTACGGTGATACCGATCCATGCCGGAATAACCTCTCCGAATCTTATAAGATCAGAAACAATTCGTTTTGCTGTATTAATCGGTATGGCAAAGCCTATGCCCTGAGCTTTGGCATATATGGCAGTATTTATACCGATAAGTTCTCCGTTTATGTTAAGCAGCGGCCCACCGCTATTGCCTGGATTGATTGAGGTATCGGTCTGTATAAAATTATGGTAGACCATGTTTTCAGTCCTTACGCTTCTGTTTGTAGCGCTGATAACACCGGTTGTTACGGTGTTCGAAAGACCGAAAGGGTTGCCGATGGCGATTACCGTTTCGCCGATCATCAGATTAGTGGAATCACCCATTGTAATGTCAGGTAGGGCTTTTGGGGAAGAAATACGCAGCACCGCCAGGTCAGAATCGGGATCTGCTCCCACAATCTGTGCCTTGAATTCTCGCCTGTCTTTAAGACCGACAGTGATGGTTTTGCTTTTGACAATGACATGTTCATTGGTTAGGATAAAACCACGCTTACCGTCAATAATAACTCCGGAGCCGAGACTGGTTCGCTTATATCGCTGTTCCAATCCAGGATCGAAAAAGTCATTAAAAAAATTTTCGAAAAAAGGATCAATACCAAATCCGGAAAAAGGATTGGCCTGCTTGCGAACTTCAAACTCCGAGCTTATGTTAACAACAACAGGACTGACTTTTCTAACAGCTATCACAACGGCGCTTTCCCGCAGGTTTTCAGCGCCAAGATTGTCAGGGGGTTTAAAAAGAAGCATAATAGAAACAATAAAAAAGGCAATCACTGAAATTAAAAGGTTTTGTGTTTTTATCTTTGGCATTTTAGACTCCGTTGTAATAATATTGAAATTTGCGTAACACATTAGCTTTTTTAAAATATTATCGCTCCTTTGAAATCGATTTGTTTCAAAGAAATAAAATATTACAAACTTTGACGGTCTCGTAAAAAGTCAAATTTTTACGAAGCCATCAAACTTGCACCAAAAAAGTATATATCATGAGCATAACAACCATTCAAGATATCTTACCGCTGGTAGAGCAACCCAGCCATTATTTAGGCTCGGAAATAAACACGATTAAAAAAGACCACAGCAAAACCAACCTATGTTTTGCGCTTGCGTTTCCGGACCTCTATGAAATAGGCACATCGCATTTTGGCCTTCAGATTCTTTATCATATCCTGAACCGTCATCCTGAGATAGCTGCTGAACGGGTTTTTGCTCCCGGGGTCGATATGGAACTTCACCTCAGATCATCCGGCATACCGATTATGTCCATGGAATCTCATCAACCCCTTAACCGGTTTGATATCATCGGTTTTAGTCTGCTTTATGAACTTAACTATACAAACATACTTACCATGCTAGAGTTAGCACGTATCCCCTTTTTTGCAAGACAAAGAGACGATTCACATCCCTTTGTTATTGCCGGCGGTCCCTGTACCTGTAATCCAGAGCCGGTTGCAGACTTTTTTGATGCTATTGTGGTGGGAGACGGGGAAAAAGTAATCATGGAGATGTCCCGCGCCTGGCTTAAATGGAAAGCGAGGGGCAAGAGCGATAAGAAAACTCTTTTGAGAAACTGGTCCCATATTGAAGGTGTCTATATTCCATCGTTTTTTAAACCCAAATATGATGAAAAAGGTTTTCAGTCCCTTGTGCCCGAATTCTCAGAATATAAGACGGCAAAAAGAACGATTATTGATGATCTTGACCATGCGCCTTTTCCGGATGCACCCATAATTCCTTACGGCAAACCGGTGCATGATCGTCTTCGGATCGAATTAGCTAGAGGATGCACCAGGGGTTGCCGATTCTGTCAGGCCGGAATGATATATCGTCCAGTCCGTGAACGATCCTTAGAAACCCTGTTGTCTCTTTCTGATGCGTGTATCGCGTCAACCGGTTATGAGGACATGTCTCTTTTATCATTAAGCACTGGGGATTATAAATGTATATTTCCCCTCATGGAACATCTGATGGATCGTTATACGTCCCGCCGTATTGCGGTTTCATTACCTTCACTGCGTGTCGGCACATTAACACCGGAACTTATGCAGCTTGTTAAAAAGGTTAGAAAGACAGGTTTTACCATAGCACCGGAAGCCGGCAGCCAGCGGCTCCGGGATGTTATTAATAAAAATATTACGCAAGAAGAGATTGAAAATACAGTCAAAAATGCATTCAGCCTTGGCTGGCAGGTGATAAAGCTCTATTTTATGATCGGTCTTCCCACTGAAACCAATGATGATTTGCAGGTGATTGTTGATCTTGTAAAAAAACTGCGTAATATCAAAGGACCTAACGGACGAAGGGGTAAGCTCAATGTAAGTGTGGCAACATTTATTCCAAAACCCCACACTCCTTTTCAGTGGGCTTCTCAGATTTCTTTGGCCGATTCCAAGCAGAAGATACGATGGTTAAAAAGCAACCTTAAAATGCCCGGGGTTCAATTTAAATGGCAAAATCCTGAAGTCAGCATACTTGAAGGTCTTTGGGCTCGTGGTGACAGGCGCCTTAGCCGATTGCTGGTGAATGCATACAAAAAAGGGTGTAAATTCGACGGCTGGAGCGATAAGTTTCAGTATCAATTATGGAAAGAAGCTTTATGCGATGAGGATGTGGATATAGATTTTTATACAACACGTGTAAGGGATACGGAAGAACCGTTGCCATGGGATTATATTGATACAAAGATTACAAAAGATTTTTTAAAGAGCGAATTAAAAAAAGCCGAGCAGGGCGAACATACTGTTGATTGTCGCAGTGGTGATTGTAACAGCTGCGGAGTTTGTGACTTTAAAATTATTGAGACCAAGGTATTTGACAACTGTGAAGAAGGGGCCTTAAAAAAATTTTCGGCAGACGATATTAAAGAAACGTTTCATAAAAAACTGAAGATATCATTTTCAAAACAGGGCCAGGCAAAGTATTTTGGGCATCTTGAACTGGTAAAAATTTTTTTGCGTGCCATCAGTCGCGCAGGAATACCGATTAAATATTCAGAAGGTTTTCATCCAAAGCCGAAAATTTCATTTGAAGATCCCCTTCCTGTTGGTTTGGAAAGCCTGAACGAATTTTTTTATTTATCATTGCGCGGAGATGTTAAACCACAAAGTATTGTAGATCCATTAAACAAACATCTTCCCAAAGGTCTTTCTGTTTTTAACTGTCAGATTGCCCCGGCAAAGGCTGTCTCTAAGGTGTTGTCATCAGCAACCTATGTGGTTACAAAAAAAGATGGTTTTTTTGATGAACAAGAATTAAAATGTTTTGTAGACAGCCGAGATTTTGTTGTTATGCGAACCAGACCAAAAGGGAAAACAAAAAAGATAGATTTAAAAGAAATGGTTTTAAAAATAGAGTTGTCTGCTCCGAATAGACTAAAGATGACACTAAGATCAGAACCGGGCAGAACTGTGCGACCTTTTGAGGTTATGGAAAAAATATTCTGTATGCCCATGGAAGAAATAAAACAGGCTGCTATTGTCAAATTGTTTTAGAGTATCAAAGCTTGGCCAATGTTGACCGATAGGAAATAAAAGCGATGTATAAAAAGATAATCATAAATGTAGCAGAACATGAAACACGGGTTGCTCTTCTTGAGGATGGGAACATAGCGGAACTCTTTATCGAGCGTGGAGATGTTTCAGATATTGCCGGCAATATTTACAAAGGGAAGGTGCAGCGGGTTCTACCGGGCATGCAGGCCGCTTTTGTGGACATTGGGCTTAAGCAGGCCGCTTTTATATATGTAAGTGATATAAATGACGGAAGATATAGTGAAGTTGAGAACCTCCTGATGGAAAGGAATGAGGATGAAGACGATTCCTTTAACATCAATAGCCCCGGCCTTTCTCCGTCCTGGATTAACCACGAATATCATATAGAGGAAATGATTACAGAAGGTCAGGATATAATGGTTCAGGCCGCCAAAGCTCCTTTAGGTTCTAAAGGAGCTCGTGTAACAACGCATATATCTCTTCCAGGCCGCTTTATCGTGCTAATGCCAACATCTGATCATATAGGAATATCACGTAAAATAGAGGAAGAAACTGAACGGAATCGGCTAAAGGAAATCGTTGAATCTTTACGTAGAGACAATTTCGGTTATATCGTAAGAACCGCTTCGGAAGATATCCAAAAAGAAAAAATCGCATATGAAATGGGGTTTTTAAAAAATTTGTGGGAAAACATACAAAAAAAACACCAGACAGCTCCGGCGCCGTCTCTTTTACATAAAGAAGTTACAATTAGCCTTCGTGCCGTACGGGATTTGCTGATGCACGAAGCTGAAAAACTTATCATCGATTCCCGTTCCGGTTATGAGTCTGTTCTTTTGTTTCTCGACTCGTTTGTTCCCAGTCTAAAAGATTCTGTGGAGTTTTATGAGGGTCTGGAACCGATTTTTGATGCCTACAATTTAGAGGGTGACATTTCTCGTGCTTTAAAAAAGAAGGTATGGCTAAAATCAGGTGGTTACATCGTAATAGAACATACAGAGGCGCTTGTGGCAATCGATGTAAATACCGGACGCTTTGTAGGCAAGTATAACCTGGAAGAAACAATTTTGAAGACCAACCTAGAGGCCGTAAAGGAGATCGCCTATCAAATCCGCCTCCGGGATATTGGGGGTATTATAATTATCGATTTTATCGATATGGAAAAAAAGTCTAATCAGGAGAAAGTTTTTAATGCACTAAAGGAGGCCCTTAGGAAGGATAAGAGCAAAACCCATATTCTTCCTATATCAGAGATGGGCCTGATACAGATGACCCGTAAGCGGATCAGGAAGCCCCTTACACGGATGTTATGTGAGCCGTGCTTTTATTGCGACGGGGAAGGGTATCTCATATCAAGACAGACAATATGTTATAATATATACAGGGATATACTCCGTGAATCACGCGACATGATGGGAG
>Ga0233414_10000822_pt1 | contig 12366 bp, 13 predicted proteins | sample Na_anoxic_10_MG_FD_189020 | JGI IMG/M metagenome (GOLD analysis project Ga0233414, IMG submission 189020) | Seawater microbial communities from Saanich Inlet, British Columbia, Canada - Na_anoxic_10_MG | ecosystem: Environmental > Aquatic > Marine > Inlet | place: Canada: British Columbia...
CCGTTTCCCTAATCGAACGCCAGCCTGCGCGGAAGTATGCGGTTAGCCCGTTGATCGAATCTGCGCCGGGTGTCGGCCAGAGGTCAAGGCGGGGGCGGGGGGCACCACCGGGGCCTGAAACATTTAACGCGGCCTGTGGGGAAACGGTGGTCCCGTTTAGCTTAATCTGAGCAGGAACAGATGCCGCAACTCCAAATGTACCAGTGACATACTCTCCGCTAATCTTCGCCTCGACCCGGAATGATGATGGCCCTGAAGATGAAGTTTTCAACGCCCGCACATTCAGGTCAGGTGCCTCATTTATCGCATTAAGAAGTCTATCTGCGGTTACCGCACGGGAGGAAGTGTCTCGAATAACATACCTAAGCAGCGATGTCGATACCTGTGCCGGTGTGCTGATATCGACTAGCTGGAAAACAACCGGATTTGAATCCCCTTCGATGGTGAAGGTTGAGTCCGCAGTAACGGAATTAACCGCCACCTCCACATCAGCATACGCCGCAACCTCCTTCGGAGCAAACACGACCGCAGCCATGTAGTGCAGCGCAGAGCCGGAGGAATCAGCGCGGTGTCGCGCAATCTGATCAGGGGTCGTAAGACTGATCCCCGAGTTGAGCGAGTTGCTGGCCACCAGAGACATCAGTTCCCTGAAGTTTTCTGGCAGCCAGACATGGTCGACTCCAGAGCGCAGACTCAAATAAGCCTGCGCCCCTTCAAGCCACCGCCAAGAATGCATGTTCACAAGCGACTCCCCTGCATCGTTCAAGATACGCAGACCACCAACAGTCGGCATCTTGTCAGACGAAAGGGCGTGTCGCACATGCCCGAGTGCTTCTTTAGCGGTGAGGGTCATGGATTAAGTGGTAACTACTGTCCCGAACCCGTCAATGCCGTTAAACATAACGGAAGTCAAAACTGCGCTATCAGCCGCCTGGGCCGCAAGAGCATAACCAAAAACCTTATTATTGGCGGTAGTTGCAATAGCCATATTCTCCTCATTAGCAACGGCACACAACGGCTGACCCGCCGCGACATTAGCAGTGCCATCGACTAAAACATCGGTAATCCCGCTTACGAGGAATCGGCCATTAGCCCCAGTTGCAATATTCTCAAGAGCTACCACCCTAAACCCAACAGAGAGTCCATAAATGGTATCACTCGCAGCAGCCGAAGCCCGCGTTTTATAAAAACGGCCATTAGTGTCAACGGCAGGATCTATAGCGGTCATGTCGCCCTTTGTGAGAGCCGCCACGGCAGTAAGAGTCACCTCTTGTCGCCTCGGCTCCAATCCGGCCCCAGGGCCGCTACTTAAAAACATAGTCATAATATAATCCTCCTGGGATCAGAAGTCAGTGAATGCCGCTGCGGGCTCAAGAATACCTTGGCGCTGTCGGCTTCGGCAAACGAAGTTATACCAAGAGTCAACCGGCTTGACCGTAGTGAACGGCTGGTTCGGGTGACGCATGGTGGGATGGGAATGCATATAACGTGAAGTGTGGTAAACATACTTCATGTAGTTAGCGTTAATAAAGTAGTAACGGGGGCCAATATACGTGGGGGCTGCCCCTGATTGCCCAGCACCGCCCTCTGTCTTGGTACCGTCATCGTAAACAGCAATGTCGTTAAGCTCCGAAACGTACTCCAAGTCGATCCCAGCGAACTGGGGCTTCATGAATGCCGGGTCCTGACGGGATGCAGTAACGAAGGTATCCTGCGATGCACGCAGGGCCTTAACATACTCGGAGTGGCCTTTCTTAGAACATGCGATGAACATCGCGTTCATTTCAGGGTTCTCGAAATACTCCTGGTGGCTAGGGGGTGGAACGAATTTCACATCCTGCCACATGTTGTCGAATGCGGCGAACATTGCGTTGTACCGAGCAGTAGCATCAGCGCCACCGGGCATAGTCCCAACCTTATTAGCCCACTTGGGGTAAGTGGTGGAGTTAATGTTTTGAACATGCCCACTCCATCCAGTCATCTCCGTGCCCGAATCGTTAATGAACACGGGGAGGCTGTAAGGCACGGTGCCAGCAGCTCCTTCCATGGTCGTAGAGTTAGGCGCAGTAAACAGCGCGTTCTCACAACCGTTCAGAAGCGAGGTCCAGAGGCGTTGCTCTTTACTGCGCTTAAGCGTCTTGTAAGTCTGGTGGCGGGAGTTTCGTCCCTGACCGCCGGTATTAAGCTCGATCTCCTGATCAGTCCAGCTCATGTGATCAACGCTGAAGCGCCAATCAATTTCCCATTCAGTTAAGACTTGGGGGTTTTGCCAACTAAACGTATCGTTCGGCTGGTAGAACTGGAAAGTCGAGGCATCATCGAACATGATGGTGTCTTTAATCTTCTGACCACCTTGAACTGTCTCGGAAGGTCCCTTACCGCGCATGAAACGCCGCAAGAGGTAATTGTTTTTAACGGCTTCATTGACAATCTGATCCGCTCCACTAAGGAAGCTCGGACCAGTCGTGTCCATGAAGTCATTAAATGTGTTAAGCGCAGAGCCCATCTAATATCTCCTAAATTTGTTGTTGTCCAATAGCGCGGGCCCGTTCAATTCTGTCGGGGACCGAACTCTCTAGCATTCGCAGCACCGCATCATCTCTCTCGTCAGACGAGATCGGTGACGTTGATTCTGCACGACCAGCGCGGACATCCGGCTGACCGTTCGCTCGGTAGTTACTGAGGGTCTTTGTAGCGGCTCGCGCCTCACCCTTCAGATCTTCCCGAAACTCCATCAAGATGGCTTCCTCCATAACGCTGGCAGTGTCTCCATCTGTACCCTCGTTATAAAGTCCAGCCATCTTGTTGAGCACATTTCCCCACCTCTCGTCTCCGGTATCCCCAACTTGTGGGAACCGCGTAACGAGAGAGGTTCGTGCGCTCTCTAGGTCCATGTACATCATCCGGGCTTCCATACTTTCAATGGCTTCTCTCTGCTCGTTTATGATGATCTCCATGGGTCCAAGTGCAGCCCGTTGGGACTCCACCATTAGATCCCGTCCTGATTCATCAAGCCCTAGGTACTCGGCGTACCGTGCGGAGGCATCACTGATTTCAGAGGTAGGAGGGGTATCCGAAGCGGGCTCTGCTGTAAGGCCATCATCGGACTCCGTATCTCTAGTTTCAGATTGCCTACCGCGGGCTTCTTCTAAAAGACGGTCTACATCGCCCTGAGTCTTCTGTCGGTGAGCGGCGATGGTCATCAGCCTCTCATCATCAAAACCCTCAAGGTCTTTCGCGCTCCAGCCATCACGGCGCAGAACTGCGAGTGCGTCATTGATCTCCTCAATGGGTCGAGGAGAACTGTCGGGGGACTCATCCCCAGATTCATCCATAGCAACACTCCCCGTGGAGCCCTCCTCGACGAACTCAAGGTCATCGGGATCGGGATCGGGGTCAAGCTCTAAAAGCACGGAATCCATCTCCTTCTCGGAGGATTCCTCCATAGAGATGCTCTCCTCGGGGGGGCTTGTGGCCTCCACCGTGGGAATCTCTGGCTGCTCAGTAGTCTTTTCGTTGTCCATTAGTCTCTAGATTATCCTCCCGCGCAAGCGGGTCAAAGCTCGTCATAGTGAATGTTTACACCTTCTTCGCCACGGGCTCGCGCTGTGGCCTCTCGGGCTTCCGCCATATTGGCAAAACGGGGGCGGCCCTTGCTATCAAATTCCCCTTTATGGTATTTCCAGTTCTTGGGCAACTGGCTTGAGGCGAATCCATTGTCTTTTCTGCAAATAATCTGAAGTTTCGATTTGATGTCTTTCATAGTTACATTCCTGGCATTCCTGGCATTCCTGGCATTCCGCCCATACCTGCCGCCTGCCCCGTGGGGGCCTGCTGCATAGGGGCTTGGAGCATCTTCCCGGAGTCTTGACCAGCGTTAGGAAGCTCCTTGGAGGGCCTCTTCTCTGATACAGCCTTCGGGCTGGGGGTGGTTCCGACCTGACTCTGGAGCATGGGCCGGGCGGCCTGCTTGGCCACATCAGCCTGGATCTTCTGCTGCTGGGACAGGTCCCTGGCGAAGCGGTCCAGGAGGTTCGTGTCGACAAGCTCGGCCAGATCCGGGGCATTCATGGCATTGCCAATCTTGGAGAAATGGTCGACCCAGGGGTAATCCGGGTACTGCTGCATCGCTGGGAGCGTGTTCAGGAGCATGGAGTGCATCTCCATAGCCCTCTTCTGGGCTAGGCCCTCATTGGCCCTCTCCATGGAATAAGGCTCAATCTCAAGCTCCATATCCTCGAAAGTGAACCCGTCCGTGGAGGAGTGACCGCCCCCTTGGAACATAGGCTGATCCTCAGGGGGGATACCTAGATCACGGATTACTTCCTCGTCTAGAGGAAAGACGATCCGATCATCGTGGTACAAGTAGAACGCGACCTTCTCCAGTAGGGCGGTCACAGAGTCGGTGAACGCCTGTTTGATGAATGCCATGCGGGTATTGCTGGCCTCGCTGGCGATTGTGTGCTCCGTGGCAGTTCCGATGCCTGCGACATTGCCCCTAAGGGCCTCGTCCATCCCGAGCGCCCTATCAGCCCTCTCTCGCGCGGAAGCGATCCAGCCGACCTGCTGCTCGGTCTGACCTCCAACCTCAAACTCCTGAACCAGGGCGCGGCCATCCTCGAAAGGGATCACGGCCACATTGTCGTGCCCCACATCCTTGACTAGCTGAGCGGTACGGGGATCATTCACCCCGGCAATCCGCTTGTGGTTAAGCATCGACCGGGTAGCCGCACGGACATGCATGTTTAGGTCACTAACCTGGGCCTCAACCGCGGTCAGCGGGGAAAGGGGGATTGGAGAATCGGGGACCTTGTAGATCCCGAACATGGAGTACGGCCCGGTGCGTGGCCCGTAGTAAGCCCTTGGCTTTCGGGCAAATTTGCCAGACGGGCTACTTCCCTCAGGCCCCTGCGATGAGCAGAGCGTAAAGATCGTTCCATGGAATCCATTGTCTGCGCCGGGGCTGTCCTTGAGTGTCGTCTCTGGCACCCAAACCTCAAATAGCACTAGCTCGTCCCTGGTGGGCGCGCTGCTATCCCCATCCTTTCCCTTCTTCTTAGGGCCCGTTTCTGCCGCCTCACGAAGAACATCCACATCCCATCCCTCCTCGGGGTTCTCCTTCGCACGGCTTAACAGGTCCGAACGGTCACGGCGAACCTCATGCCCAATGAACCGCGCATCAGACATGCGCTCGGCCTCAGGGTCCATAAAGAACTTGGTCTGGCCGATACGCTCAACAACTGGCCACGTTGGCTTACTCGGCATCTGCACCTCCCCCTCAGGGAGCATTGCGGACATGTCCATACCTTCACGAACCGACTCCTTGACCATGGCGATTCCGTATCCGAACAGCATGTCGGTAGCTAGTTCAACAAGCTTCTTCCGTAGGACGATGTCGCGTACCCACCGGTCAAGACCGTACTTCAGGGCAAGTGCAACATCACGCGAGGGTCCGGGTCGGCGCGAGGAAACCTGCACCCTGGGATTGTCAAAGATCAGCCTCGGGATCATCAGAGAGATATACTCGTAGTATGTGTTCTCCGGGCTGTAGTCCTGAGACTCCCCGCTTGACTCCTCATGGTAATGAGGACCAGTGAAACGCTTGCGCTGCTTCTCCAGGGTCTTCGCGTACTCGTTCCTAAACGAGCAGGCGGCCTTAATCTCGACCATCAGCTTCTCGGGATCACTTGTTAGCATATTTCTTGTCCTCTTTATGGATCTTAGTGTGTCCCAGGATAGACCCGTAGGACTTCTCGTCATAATCGTCTTCATCCGCCTCTATGCCAAGGTCCCGATTCCACATAAACATCGCTGCGTACCGAATGCAGTCTAGGGCGTGATCTGAGCAGGTGGGGTCTGGGCGCTCCTTGGTCGGGCTACCGTCCCTGCTCCTCGTCCAGATATAGCTAGGCATCTCGTCCTCAAGGCAGTACGGCTTCTTGTTCTCGATCCTAGTCTTATCGCGCCCCTCAAGCGAGTCGCGCAAGATAAAAATCCTCGGCCCGCTCTCCCCAGATAGCAGCCCCCAGCGCACCATGTCGATTCCGGTACGAATAGCGTTCTTAGCTTTACGGGCGATTCGTCGACCGCCGCGCCCACGCGCATGTCCCATCCGATCATTAAAGACCTTGATGTATTCGGGCTCACTCGGATCGCAGACTAGGGCTTGAAGGTCGTACTTCTTGGTAGCCTTCTCAACCTTGTCCGCCCACCAGTCCATCGTCTCGCCGGTACGGTAAATCTCTAGGATCCTGTACATACGGTCATCGTTGACACCCCAGATCTGCAAACAACCAGGGTGCCGCAGCCCCTTGTCGTAGGATCCGAAACACCACTTAAAGTCAGGGGCATCCTCTGCGTCGATAATGTGCACGGCGGGGTCCCACTCTTCATAGATCGCGCCTTCCTCACTAGCCCACCGGCCTTCATATAGGTTAGCCCTGCGGGCCCCGGTAAGGTTCGAGAGTATGCCTTCCACATATGAAAGCCCCTGTTTAGTCCATTCCTCCGTTTCGTGATTAAAGTAAACGGGGTTATCTTTATGTCGAGAGAGTAGCCTGATCCTCTTGTCATCGACGTGCCTATCTGGTACATCCCTCATGCCCGCGGGGAAGTGCGTGTTCAGCCAGTGGTACTCGCCCGCCGGGTTTGTGTCAGCGATCCGCATCTGCCACGGCATCTTGAAGTTACGATTAGCACGGGCCAGCCACTCCCATGTGTGCGCGTCAATCTCTCGCGCCTCAAACACAGCGATCACATCGTACTGTGTCGAAAAGGTTTTCTCTGGCTTGTCCAGTCCACCGACAACGATGTGCGACCCGTTAGGGTAATGGTAATTCTGCCTGTTGTTGCGGTTAGCTGATCCGTGGATACAGGGGTGGTTCATCCACAGAACCTCCTCCTCAAATGTAACCAGCACAGATTCCGCAAGAGACTCTCGAGTTTGCCGAAGCATAAGAACGCGGATGCCAGGATACTTCTCGCACAGGAAATTCAGCAGCTCAAGCAGGGCGCGACTCTTACCCGTACCCGCCGGACCCTCCAGCAGAAGCTCTGCCGGTTGAAGCTTCCACAACTCTCGCGCCGCGCCGTAAGGCGTGTAGTCATGAACAACGGTTCCGGCTTCTTCGGTCATACGCTATGCAGGTAATCCATTTGAATCTCAGCAGCCACAGTAATTGTTCCATAGTCCGTGGTTGACAGGTTCACCTCGACCGCATATGTGTTGCCGCCCTCAAGGATATAGCCTGTGGCTACCTCTAGTGGTGTCGCCCTAATCCGGGCCTCAACCGTATACCCAATGTCGTCAAGCCCACCCCAGTACGTGTCCGTTAACTCCGAGTGCACATTAAATGCTCCATTCGCCCCCTCGTTTGCTGAGCTTGGAACAACGCCAGAGTAAATCTGGATCACCTCCTTAGAGTTCCCAAGCGAACTCTCATGGATTAGAGATACGGTCATCGGTGTGCCCTCCCCCGAGTTGCCAAGCAGGTGCGCCCTTGTCAGGTTCACGCCGTTCGGTAGCGTTACGCGCCAAGCCAACCAGATGTCATTGCCCTCTACGGCATCTACATAAATTCTTGCTGCCATGTTTTATCCTAGCTAATGCTAACTGTGTGTTTGTGTGCAGTTCCGGTATCGGCAACTATTCCAAGACCCTGTGGATCCCACCCCGACTTCATGCATGGCCTAAACCGCCCATCAGTTGCGTTGGGTGGATCTATCCGTGCCGTTGCCATAGTGAACTGCATACTGTGCATTAAGCAGCCTATCCCATTATTCTGTATGTATCCAAGCCGGTTCGAGAAATGTAGCTCAAATTCGCCATCATCGTCTATGTCGGTTTTGACATTCGCGCTTTTATCTTCCGTCCCAACCCAGATCGGATACTCAATCGGGTTTCCTGAGGCTGTCTCCTGCCAGGACACTGGCGTATCTTCTGTGCTGTACTCCCTGTAGATGGGAACTGCTGATGCCGCCGGATCTGGGTAGTTCTTTCCTGGCTTAATGATCCACCACCCCGCGTCAGCGGCGCGAGCCGGGTCCCCTACAGGCAACGCCCCTATATGCACAGGCTGTGGGGTAGTTCCGTTCTCTTTAGCATAGCTCTGGTCGCTATTCGTGTGGTGCTGGAACCAGAGGTATGTTCCATTGCTGTCTTCGCCAGCGCCATACCATGTACCCCACCCCTCATCGGAAACAGCGTGCCCATTGTACTTTGAATACTCCCAAACCTCCAACCCAGATGCGAACGCAAAGAAGTGGTCCCCAACAGGAGAGTCGTCAAAATGCTTTTTATAGCCTGGGGCTGTGTCCGCTACTGGATCCGGGGAGTCTCCGTTAATCTTATAACTAAACCGAAAGACAACACCGTGGTTACGGTCATTATTCCTGTGACGAACCTGCACCCTAGCAAACTCAGCATTGCGATGCGCGTCAGCGCCAACCATCTGCTTGAAGTACCAGCGGGTCATTGTGAAAGGCAAAATCTTATGGGCTGTAATGGCACCTCCGGTATAGCTCACCTCGAAACCCTCGCGTATATATGACATTCCTCCGATCACATTAATATTGGGGTGGAAAAGCTTAAGCTCGTTACCCGTAATCGGATCAAGCAGCTTAGGGTTTACTGCCGCGCCCTGAGGTATGCCCATGGCCTCGCCCTCTAGATCGCCCCATGAACTCGCGCCGCCGCCAGAATGTGAGGATGGGTGACCAGGGGTTAATGGGCGGATCGGATCGGACGCAGGATCATCGAATCTTAGGCTGGATATATCATTCGACTGGTGCCAAAGGTTCTGATCCAAGTGCACGGTCCTCTGGACCGTGAAAGTGTCTGTATCCCCATCGTAATCCATCTCTTTATACAAAGTTCCACCGCGCTCATACACAAGCGCTATAACTAGGTTGCCCGTGCCGCTAGTTCCCACGATCTTAGAAACCGTAAATGTCCCCTGTGTTGCACCGGCCGCAATCACCCCCGTCTTCAGGCCACCTATCGTATAATTGGTCCGCACTGAACTCGCATCTATTTCAGCATGCAAGGTTACCTCATCTTGCACCGCGTAACTTGCCGTCACCGTAAATGTGATTGACGTATCGGAAGAGTTGGTAGGGCCGCTAAGTGAAAGCGTAGGCGGAAGTGCCGATGAGTTAAATACCAAGTGAACAAATCCGCGCTCCTCATGGATCTTAATTCCGGTAGCGGTCAGCCGCAGCTTTGTCGTGCGCTCTCGGTACCATTTCTTAAGAGAAGACCCTATTCCCGTAATCACCTCCTTCGGTGCAATAACAACCGAAAAAGACCTCTGCCCGCGAACTAGCGTCACCACCTTTGGCGATGTCGTAGTCCAGTGGATATTCTCTATCGCGTCACCATCAGATGCCCAGGTTATCGTCTCGCCGCCAAGCGCGGGCTTATCAAGAGACAACTGTATCGTTACGGCTGCCCCGTCAGACCTGATCTCTCTTTGCCAGTAACCCTTAAGTGGCCCCTCAAGGGTTGCTCCATCCGAAACGTGTGGGTTATACCTCGACATGGGCTCCCACCCAGCGGTAATGGGCTCAGATACAATCCCTGCAGCACCGCGGCCAACCACCGATGCCATACTTCCAATGCCGGTCTTGGCCGCCACCGCGTATGTTCCAGTAGCCCTACTCGTAACTCCGCGTGAGGGCATTAGGTCGTGTAACTTGAGGTTGTTAAGCTTGGGCTAGATTGCTTATGGTATATGTTGGATTTGCGCGGACCGTTTAATTTCCCCGCTCCCCATCCCTTATAGTTATTGGCCATCTTCTGTGCATCTAGGCCCGCGCTCTGAAGGTCCATCAGTGACTTCCTCGCAGACCCTCGCATACCGTTAGTGGTTTCGTTCCACCACGCATATTGGCGATTCTGCATCTCCTTAAACTCTTCGTTTGGGTCCGGCCTGGATGCAGGCATTTCCGGCTCTGGTCCACGCCGGTAGTTCAACTCCCAAGCCTTCATCGCGTCGTTATATGCTTTCTCCTCTGGAGTCATGCGTGAGTATTCGTTTCCATTGTCGAGGTATGTTGTATTCCCCTCGCTGTCTAGAGTTCGCCTACCTGAACCGCCAGCTTGACTGAACTGGTATCCAGACCCTCCGATATCATTATTTTTGTAGCGGTCCGTTTGTAGATCCTTGCCTCGCTCTTTGTTGTCCATCGCCTTTCGGAATGCAGCCATTTCACCGGGACTACCTGCCTCGAAATACTGCTCATGGCGGCCACGCCCGCGGCCAGCTCCAATTCCGCCCTTTCTCTTACCAGTATGTGCTCCACCGTAGATTAAACCGCGCCCAACCTCCTGACCGCCGATATAGGTCTTTCCCGTCTTTGGATCGGTGAAAATCCCGTACTCATCGGGAAGGAAGTCGTCCATGTACGAACTGCTTTCCGCGTCCCAGTTGGCATTTCCAGAATACTGACCCATTATTTCTTCCCCTTCTTCTTCTTGGCGGCAGCAGCCGCAGCCTTCTTGCCCTTAGGAGTGTACGGGTAGCTCTTACCATTGACTTTCGGCATATTATCCAATCTCCTTGGCCTCATCGGCCTCAGTATTATCATCTGAAACCAAGCGGGGCTCTGCAAACCCATAACGCTTAATGTGTACATCGACCTCGTTCGTGGTCTTCTTCACAACAGCCCCGTCTATGCGGTCCCATAGCATTGCAAGCACCCTCGCATCGCCCATTCTGGCCCGGTGAACCATCCCCATCACGATCTGCTCAAGGCACTCTGGGTTATCGTCCAGGTACATGTTCAGAGCCCTCTGGAGACTCCGCTGGTGCCCCTTCACGGGCTTGCTCCACCCACTAGCCACCAGAGGCTCGCAGAGCCCCTCCTTCACCATTAGTCGGTGCGCTTGTCCTGGTGTGGTAACCGTGTCCCATGTCAGTCTCTTGGGCATCTTAGAGGCTCTCAAGCAAAAATAGTAGACCTAACGCCACAATTCCGACCTCAAGCACAAATGGCAGGATGTCACTTGCGGCCCTTTTTACGGTTTGTAGACCTGCTGACAACCCTGCGGTTGCTCTTAGCAGTCCGGCTACCGCCCTTAGACAAAGGCTTGATATGGTCGACCTCTTTGGGGTTCCCAACCCCGAGCCCAGACTGCCTCCTCGCGGTGTTCCGGGCAGCACGGTCCTTCTTGGCTTTGGCACTGGCATGGTCCCTCGCGTACTCCATGGTGTAATTTCTGACCTTAGGCTTCTTGATCCGCATGTCCACACCCTAGGTTGTTTCCTTATGTATGTATATATATCTCCTTCTCCTTCTCCTTCTCTATAGCATTGGGTTCGCATAGAGACGCACTGCGGTCTTATACGGTCGCACTAAAAGAGAGGATGGAATAGGGAATGGCCACAGATGATCAGGTGAGGCTCCAGAAGGGGGATGCCTGTGAGAGGCCCTCAGCGGCCCTGTGTTGGACGGAAATAAAACAGGAGCTAGGAGTCACATCTGAACTCAAAATAGGAGGGGGGGGGTGTACAGAGGGAAGAGAGCTGGGTTTGGCGTCTGTGTGTCAGGGAGGCAAGGAAGCGTTCCATATAAGGTACCCTTTTTATCCGACAGGTGGGGGGTCACAACAGAGGAGGAGAGGTGGGACAGGCTGCTACCTCGCTCTCGGTAGCACATGCTTCGCATCATGGTTGAGTGGGTGATGAAGAGAGGTGCGAACGCAATGCAGTGGCAATGCGCGTCTTCTTTTCTGCATGGGATGTGCCAGCTACCGCTAGTCCAACCCCTTCCCGGTTCTCGCTACCACTTGAACCTCACACCTATCATGGCCTTAGGCCAGGGATACACCGACATGACTAAAGACTTAAACGAACTGAGCGAGGACGCTCAGGCCACTATCATCGAGCAGCGTAGAGAGATCGATATGCTTACCGATGCACTAAAAGAGACCAAGCAAACACTCAGGAAGAGGCTAGAGCTTGGCAATCAGAGGCTAGACATAGGCATGAATTCGCAAGCCATCCAAGACCTGAATGCTGTGCATAGAGCGCATATCCTGCACCTTGACACCGAGTTAGCCAAGGCCAACTCCACTATCACGGAGCTTAACGAGAGAGAGGGAGATAACTCCGCGCTCATCGAGGAGCTGATTGACATGCTCTCAAAGCATGAACCAGAGGTCGCTGAGATTATCAAGAACGCCTACCATCAGGAGGACAAGGCATGAACCACTTCACTATCACGGTGCCCTACCCGTCATGGACGGCCAAGGCCCTGATCGCAATAGTCATCTTCATGCTTGGTTACGCCTTTGGCGACACAAGCCAGGAGCCTGTCGTGGTGCACACCACCACCGTCAGTGCTCCACCTATCACGGCGGTGACG
>Ga0233414_10000825_pt1 | contig 12344 bp, 6 predicted proteins | sample Na_anoxic_10_MG_FD_189020 | JGI IMG/M metagenome (GOLD analysis project Ga0233414, IMG submission 189020) | Seawater microbial communities from Saanich Inlet, British Columbia, Canada - Na_anoxic_10_MG | ecosystem: Environmental > Aquatic > Marine > Inlet | place: Canada: British Columbia...
CACAATAAAACATCAAAATATTGCTGCTTTTTTTAACAACAAGATTTGTTGTTTTTGTAAAATTTAAATTCCTTCAAATTTCGGCATAATTCTCAATCTTTCATTGGAATACTGTTATTTGACAGCCAAAAAACGAGCGGCATCATTAATGAAAATACGTGTTTAATTTATCAGTAGAAAATTACCCTTATATTGTGGGGCTTTACAACACGGGAGTAAAAGACATTCTTTTGATCCTAATGATATTAATGTCTGGAATTAGCCGGTTAAGATGATTCATCAGTGATTTTTTTCAAAAGTTACGCTTTTTTACCCACAGATTCTTCGGAAGACCCTAATTCTTAAATCAGGACTCCCGTCTTTTGGTTTTTCTTCGCCATCAGGTTTGATAAATTTTTGATCACTTACTACTATTGATGATAAATATGCTTTATTACCTCTTGCTCTAACACCTGCTTCAAACAAAAGGCCTTTTGATCGAAAAGTACTATTTGGCATTGTGCCAGCAACATCAAATACATTTTCAGCCAATATTTCAATAGAAGTCTTTTGAGTTGGATCATTAAAATCATTAATCGAAAAACTATCTGCTTTATAAGACAAAAGTGGAAGAGCCATAGCGTTAAGCAATGTAGTTTTTCCACATCCATTTTCTCCAACAAAGACAGTCAAGCCACTCCCTTCATTTTTTTGGTCTGGGATCTTTATATCGTTTACTTCAAAAGCTATATCTGGAGCAAATAACCGGAAGTTCTTGATTGTGATTTTTTTAATTTTCATAATGTCTTAGATTACTCCTTTCACTCTCACTTCTCCGCTCATCAGTTTTGGCAATAGTGTATCTCGAAGTTTTTCAAAGGTGCGGATTTGAACATAATTAAAATCAATTTTATCGAATATTCTATCGAATATTGATAGCTTGTCTTGAAAATCATTGTTGGGAATTTGAACCCTGAAATCGGTAATCATTCCTTTTGTAATAAAATTAATCACACTACCTTGATGTCCGCCTGTTATCTCTGCTAAGAAATATTTGATTAACACAAATAGAAAATTGAAATATTTTTCTTGGAATGGAATTAATACATAGGTTCTTTGGTATGCCTCAAACTTGCCATCGCACCGTTTAACATTAAAGTCTCCATTACCTGCCAATAAAATGGCTTTGCCTTCAAAACTGTATCCGGGTGCTTTTAGAATACGTTGAGAACAGGTGAAAAACGGGTATTGTCCGTTCTCAGTTGAGTAATTTGCATCCTTTTTCCCTGTAACAACAGGGAAAAAGTTACCTAACACAACGTCTTCCCGATCTTCCTGCGCTTAATTCAATGAAGGTCTTACCTACCTCCTGGTTATTGTGAAGAGAAATGCAAACGAATCATTATCCGTGACGCCGATGGAGCACGACATCCCGACCACAAAAGGTCGGGATTAAAGCCGTGGCTTTATGATGACGTGGTAAACCGTTCATTTACTGCCTCATGAGACATTAACCATTTTCAGTATCAATGCTACTTTCATAGAGTTATTCAACTTAGTCAACAACGTCCCCAAAATCCCTACTAATGCACTGGGCTCCTGCCTCGGGTGTTTACGCACAGTTTCCTGCCGTATCTGAACTGACTCACTTTACAGGGTTACCCGGTTCAGTGCCCGGCCCCTGTTTCGCCTCATCAGATTCCCCTTGGCCAGCCTCCTTTTCTCCACCCTCTCCGCCATAGGCTTGTTGTCACGCATATTGTTCAGGGACTTCTTAGATACTATGAGGCTGTCAGACTCCCTGTATCCGTTCATCATTGCTTTACTCCCTATAGGATTTTCAATGCGTACCTTATTGCAATCTCACTTAAGGTAAGATACAGGGTCTCCCGATTCCCGCGCAAAAAGCTTCCATGCATGCATGAGGTCTCCGACCCCGCCAAGTCCTTATATCCCTTGCCGTTGCGGTCTATAAGATATTGCCTTCTGTATTCTTGAAGTACATCGGCACTTGGATTTAAATCTCTTACGAGGCTCAATACTCAGCGTGTGGAACATCCCGATTTATCGGGGCACTTTCCCTTGTCAACGCTTCACCGGTAATGTCACCATTACCAATGCATGACTCAGGGCTGATGTGGATGGCTCGTCCTTCATCATAGGACACTTTCAGTCCCTGCTTATTGCCGGTTTTCATCGGCGCTCTCAAGCGTAGATTTAACCCGTGCCCTGTGGGTTAAAGCAATTCTGGTGCATTTTCTACCTCCCTATGGCATATTATGCAAAGAGTGATAAGATTGCTCGGCCAATTGGATCCACCTTCTTTTCGGGGAACAATATGATGGACTGTAAGATGAGATCCTACCTTCCTCAATTCATCTTCACTGGTGCCACAACGTCTACATCTGTTATCATCGCGTTCCCGTATTTGTTTTGATATGTTTTCCCATTCTGAAGAATAAATATCGTATGTTTCCTCTCCAGCTTGCAGTCGATAAAGTCTTCTTTCAATACTACGAATCTGTCTATTGTAAAAGACCTTCGCCAGTTCTTCATGTTCCCTCTTTTCCTCTTCAGTTAGGGGCTTTCTATCATCTTTAAGTTGTTCTTCTGTCAAAGGGTCTCCCGTCTCAAAATCCTCTCTGTCAGCATAGTATTGTTTTCTTTTTTCAAAATATTTCTTTCGTTCTTCAGCTACTTTATCTCCCTGGGGTTTTTCCTTTGTTTTTCGATCGCTCGGGGGCTTCGTGTTGCCGCGCCTGCCAGAATCGGTCTCACGAGTTGTTTGTTCATCCTTATCCCCGGCTTCTTTATCGCCATCCATAGCTCCACTACTATCTTCGCCATCAAAAATCGGTTCTGCTTCCCCTCCTGGCTCCTGTCCATGATCGAAACCTGTAATTTTCTTTTCAACGATTTCATCGATCCCCATATAGGTTAGAAATTTATGAACATCATCATCTGAGAGTTCTGGATTTATTGCGTACCTAATTTGTGAACAAAGTACTGCCGGGTCTATCTCCGCATTCAGGACATTTGCAAGCTTTCGTGATGTTTCAAGGAGTTTTATTTCATCCGGGAGATTTCTTAAAACATAAAGATTTGAAGTTGCAGAATCAAAATGGGATTCAGGATGTTTTAAACCCGATTTAATTCTGGTGCCATTCACAGCAATGAAGAACTCAACCTCAAGATCATTACATTCTGTTATTTCCATGTTAAGCAGTAAATCCAATTTCCAGTGTTGCCTAGGGACAGTCTGCTTGTGTGTCTCAATGATTCGCTTTAATGCTTCCCCCCTTTCTTTTGAATGCAGGGTATCCTGGATAGGTGATTTTTGAATTACAATCGGTTTTGTAAAATTTAATACTTTTACAACAGAACTTAATGGCCTAACCCCAATTGCATTTAGGAATGGCCAAGTTTGTGGGTCTTTGTCCACAAGAAGATCAACGATTTTCTCCTCGAAAACTCGAATCGCCCATTCCTTGTCAGCGAAAAAGCAAATTTCAGGATTCTTTAGTTGACTAGATCGTGTTAGAATTACCCTCTTTTGCTGTAGAGTATTTGTCCAGTCTTGCTCCACTTTTTTTCTTTCATCATCATCTAAGGATGTAAATTTTGATGAAAGGAAGGCATAAATGGCTCTGATTAGATTATAGCCTTCTGCTTCAACTTTTCGATGAAATTTATCTGTTTCACCAATTTCGACTAGCACATCCAGATAATCTTTTTCTTTGACTTCATCTTTTATCCCTATAATATCCTGCATTAATTTCTGGAATTCACGAAGCTTTTCGTTAAGAACATATCGATAGTTTCCGAAGGGTTGGGATCTCCAAAAGACCTTAAATCCATGCACAAACCCTACCTCATTATCGATATAAAGCAATGGTTGTTTCGATAATGTGTCTTTTTCTACATCCGTAAATTCTGAAATCCTGTTGTTAAGTTCACGGTATATGAAAAGGTCAGGCTCCTCACCCCTGTCTTTCAAATCCCTTAAGTTATTAATTATTAATTCCACTGTAGGTCTTTCTCTTAAACCAATGTGTTCACGAAAATCACCCTTGAAGGCACCTTCCCTACTGAAACTTAAAATTTTACCTTGGCGACCTACGAGTTTAGACAAAGACCAAAGATATAGGTTTCCAGGTAGCTCGTATTCATCTTCTCCAGCTACTGGTAACCATTCGATATATTTGAGTTTGCTAAGCTCTAACTTCTCATCATCGTCCATATCTGAAAACCGTTTAGCAAGGTAATAGAAAACCTGCTCCATCAATTTTAAACTTTCATCAAAAGGACGAGCAGCAATGTTTCTTATCTCCTTAATTATATTCTCAATTGCAGGCTGTTTTCTTGCTCCTAATTTATTAAAAAAATCTTGCCAACTTTCGTTCAAAGGATAGCCATATTGTATGTGAGGGTGAGGATAGTTCTGAAAGATTTCTATTAACTCGTCTGATTGTAAGTATACATCCGATGGGCAGTGATATTGTTCATCATTGCAAAGAATACATTTCTGTTGTCTTATAATTTCCATGGCTTCTGAATCTGACTCAATATCAGGTAATCGGCGGCGAATAACATCGAGAAGTTCAACGCGATGATCTTCAGGGCCAAATTGAAAAGGGTTATCAAAATATGTTGGGGCAACCTTTTTTACGTAACCTAAAACTTTAAGTTCTGTTAATCCTAATGTCTTGAATACGCCTATATGCCTATCCTCAACTAATTCAGTATCCAATATGATATCCAGTCCAATAGGGTCTTCAAATTCCCCTGGAAGAAATAGATCGCTAATTGACCTATACAAGGAAGACTGCCCCGATGGAAATACCTTGAGAGAGGCAATTTCTTCAGCTAGTCCGAGGTTTGATTTTAACTCTTTTGCATTATCTGCCAAGTAATCATAGAGCTTTAAAAGGTCTATTTGGCTATCGTGTTCCATAGAAATGATCTCTGTAGATTCCCTTTCACTCAATAATTCTGGAATAAGATTCAAACCACCCTTTTCACAGAGTTTAATGGATAGTTCAGGATTCTTTTCCTGGAATTCTCCCTGAACGACTGAGTAAAAAGTCTTAATCAAAGGAAGAGCTTCGAGTAAGTTTCCATCTATAATTAAGCATTCGCTGAATGGCCGATAAGATCCATCAACACAAGGACAAAGGGGCAGAGTTCGTGCCAATTCTAAAAAATCATCATCTTTAACCCTCTTTAGTTCTGAGTCTATGAACCCCCAAATGGCATCCAAGCAACCAGAAGCTTTAAGTTCATTTGGGATACTGTCGATTGGGTTTCCAATTTCAATTCCAAAATCCTCCAGAATCTTTTGAAGATCCCTGAGAGTGAAAAACTTGACCCCCAACTTCTGTGATAAAAGATTCCATCTTTTTTGGATAGGAGCAACAACTAGAGGTGCAAACAAAGCAGAGAGGTGCTGAAAAAGTTCTGGGCTTTTCTCTGAACTCAGAAATCGAGCATCGGAAGGCTTATACCAAGAGCAATCTCTTACAACTTTGATAATAGGTTTGTCCTGTGCTTCATGAAAAAACTTATTTTGAATTCCCTCTAGCATTGGACAAGCCGGGTTTGCATAATTATCAGGAGGCAGCATTGAGGCAAAATGCTTATCCTCTATTAGGTCTCTGGCTTCCATAATTGCATCAACATAAAGTTCTCCCAAACGATCAATCAACGTTCTATTCCATTGAACATCCGGTGAAAACCCTTCGTCGACTAATGTGGCACGATCTGATTTGATTGCGAAATCCGCATTCACACTCACTGGGAGGCCTGTGGGAGTGCGTGTTGGCAATGTGCAATAAACCATTCCATCAGATTTTTCTTTTCCGTTATGGATAAGTGGAAACACTACTCCAATAGCATCAGATCTATCAACTCCGGCAATTTCAATTATGCTAGTTTTAGGCCTTTCAAAAACCATCCAATCTGATTCACCTTCTTTTTCATTCCCTCTATAAATTTGAATTGTTCTCCAGTGCCCATCGTCTGGTTGTCTTTTCCCTATTATTTTTTGTCCATTAATAAGATCAATCTCAATTTTCCTTACGTATCGTAGAAAAAGCATCGTATCATGGAGACTATCTATGATATTTTTCTCAAAATTCGCGATATCTTTATCAGTTATAATCTCTTTCTTAAGCCCTTGACGAACTTGCGTTTTTTCTCTAGCCCATTCTAAAAAAAACTCTGTGCCTTCGATACCTTCATAATCATTTTCATCGGCTTCCTGATTTTCAGGGAATATGGTTAACTCTATTCCATTGGAAAGGATGACGGGATGATCACAAATCTGAAATACCGATACAAATCCAACTCCAAAACGCCCTGCCTTCTCCGCCTTTTTTATTTTACCCTCTGAACCTATAGTTCGAATGTTCTCAAAGTCATCATCATTAAATGCACTAGGATTTTGAACAACTAAAGCTTTAGGAGTAAATCGAAATCGAATCCAATCACACTCTTCATCATCGGCATTTTGAATTAGTTCACGGCACATGAGGGCAAACCCTGAGAGGTCACCGATTTTCTGGGAAAGAGTTTTTAAGAAATCAAAACCATATTTTCGTTTCTTGCCCATAATATCCTCCTAAACATCCTTGTTGCACTTAATAGGGACGGGTAAGTGATAACTAAATTTTTTTGGATTTCCACTCTCAGGCTTAGTAATCTAATAGAGATAGGCGTCGACAGGTGCATTTTAGATGTTTTTCCTTGCCTGCTGATAATAGAGTTTGACTTGGTCCCCATACCCTTCACGGTAAGGTACGTTGGTTTTCCTTTGTCCTGGTCCAAAATCTATTAGAATAAAGATATGTCTCTTTCCCTCTATGACAATCACTTGTCAGAGATTATTTGCATTCTATTGTCCAGGTGCTCCATACAATTAAACTTAGCTTTTTAAAATCACACAAACCCAGTTTGCCTTACAGTGTTTCTCTCATCCAAACTGGCTATGAATTCCGCAAAATGATTTGCTGGCATTTTAGAAAGGTCTTTTGATAAAGCCATATAATCTACATATTTAACTTTCACATATTTCCAGGTGGTTTTTGTCAATCTGGATGCATCTTCACACCATCTTTCTGCTCTGGCATCCTTTAGTGGAACGTCTTCCTGTTCCCAGCCTTTAGTTTCGATCAACCACATAATAGCTTTTTTGCCCACTTTTTGTTCCGCTACGAAATCAGGATAATAATAGGAAATGGCGCCCTTGTGATTGATGTATTCAATTGAAAACTTTGTATAGGTCTCTGCCAGTTTTGCAAATTTGCTAATATCATGTGCCTGATCCAGAAATTGCGCAAAATGTTTTTCAAAATCATTGAAGCATGGGGTGATATTGAAGATGGTGTTGTCCAACTCGACCCACATCCGTTTCCAGTAAAATCCATCCAGTTCGGACAAGCATAATGGATCGCTTTTCATTTTTACCGTTGTTGTAGTAATGCTTTTATCGCCTATTGCTTTTGCCAGAGTTTTAATAATTTCTGCCGTGTTCCTGGGATCCGTGAATAATCTTCTGATCTTCTTATTATCCAGATCAACTTCCTGGCCAAAAAACACGTATTTCAAATACTTTCGCAACAATGGATAAATTACCGCAAAATGCCCGTCTAAACGTGCTTCCTTGCAAATACGATTAGTTAAATTTATTAATATTTCATTGATTTCAGGAACGGTTTCATCAATAGTTACCTTTTTCTGTGCCACTGTTTTTTGCGTAACCGTTTCAACCAATTCTACCTTGTTTATCACTCCTTCGGTTACTTTCAATCCTCTTGGATTTGCTGGCAATTCATCAATAAACGAAGCATCCAGCTTGCTTAACTGACGGGAGTAAGACGGCGTTAACAACGGAATTTCAATATCAAATTCCATTTTCGCTTTATGCGGAAAGACATATTGCCCCATGTCCGGCGTTTGCCTTGTATATCCAACCCCGACGCCTTCCACTTCCAGTTGTATAACAAATTCCTCAAATTTCTGGGTGCCGACAATTTCAACAATTTGAATATAATCCGGGCCAACTTCTTTCATCAAACGAAGTCCGCGGCCCACAGCCTGTTCAGGAAGAATATTTGCCTTGGCGGTAAAGGGCCTTAAGCCCAATATAACCGAAACACCGCGCACATCCCAGCCTTCCCGCAACATCATAACACTAACAATGGCCCTTATCTTGTTCTCCGGTTTATCAATTAGCCGTGCCGCTTCCCTGGCTTTTTCCAGGTCTCGCTTCTGAATTTCACCCTTTTTATCCGTATGGATTAAAAGGAGCTGACCGTCTCCCTTAAATTCTGCTTTGGATTTTAATGATGCATTAATATCATCGGCATCCTTTGTGTTTTCGGCCATAATGAAAAGCACCGGTTTCTTTTTGACCTTGCCGTATGCCTTATGATGATCTTTCCAGCGGGAAATAGCGATGCTGATCCACTCCGCATAAGCAACACTGGCACGGTCGTATTTCTCCGGGTCGGCTTTATCTGTCTGGTGAACAATCAAGGGGGCCTTGACGATGCGGTCTTCGATGGCCTGCGCCAATGGATAATCACAAATAATCCACGGAAAAAAGGTGCCGTTCTGATCCTTGGGCGTGGCCGTGAAGTCGAGTTGTATGGATATCCCTTTATGTCTCTTGTCTTTCAGGTGATTATGCAGACGAAAAATGACCTGCATCCATTCAAGGTCTTCGTCATGGACGTGATGGGCTTCGTCATTGATAATTAAGAGATCATCATGCGCTTTAATCCTGTCTAACAAATCCTCTTCCCAGGAGCCGGTGGCCTCTTTAGGTTTGGGTCCCAGCAGGCGATTTACAGGGTCGTCATAATTATCGTTATTTCTTGGTTCATACAGTTGATGAATATTGGTAAGGTACAGCGTGCCTTCCGTGGAAGTTTTTCTGCTTTCACCCCGGAGGATATAGGTCATCTGCCAGTCATGTTTCCATTCATTTGGTATTAAGTCCCAGTCCTTAAATATTTTACCGCTCTCAAAATCATCTTTTAAGCGTTCAAATACAATGACATTCGGAGCAATAATCAGAAATGATTTGCTTAGATTTGAATCAGGTTCAAATTTTTTGTGAAAGTATGACCAGGCAACCGCCATTGCCATAACCAGCGTTTTGCCCGAACCTGTTGCCATCTTGATCGCATAGCGATGATGATCAGGCGCTGGAATCTCCTGATGGGCAATCAGCCCTGTTTCAGGCACAATTCTGGTGAGTATTCGTTTTTGCCGGGTTGTTTCTTCTATTTTTTTGCGGGTGGTGAATAAATCATCTACATAGGCTTTTGGATCCATGTATTTAAAAATAAGATCAGCGGCCTCCTGCTTCTTGATGACTTCATACAGGTAAATTATGGTCTCAATAGCTTCCTGCTGGGCAAAATAGTATTTGAAAGGTTCTCCATCCGGGAAGAAATGGGTTTCATCAAACCACCATTCCATCAGCCGTCTGGAAGTATCGGAAATTCCTCGCGGGCGTTCATAGCCGTTTTCCCTCCATTTATCTACATCTTCGCGGATCTGATTCACCAGCAAGGTCTTACTGGGGCGGCGTTCATCCTTTTCGATGTAGCCTCCTTTGTTGTCAGGCAACAAGTGTTTCACCGGAATGGAATAAGGATCTCTGCCCGTCACCTCGGGAAGCCGGTGATCCAGGTGGATGATGGCCTCTTTTTTTGTTCGTTTTGCTTTCCGTTTGCGTGCCATTATGATTTTACCTCAATGACATGGGTGGTATCATTGCCAAAGATATCAATTACTTTTACCATGAGTTTATGATTGCCCCTATTTTCATATTTATGCGCATCAGAGGTTAATTCCAGTTTCCGCTCCTTGCGGGTGCGATAGGACTGCCACATATTGTGAAAGCCTGCCCTGAGCGAAGCCGAAGGGGTATCCTCGTTCCAGTCCCAGTCAACAGACCAGTAATCAATGTAATCCGACCATTTCTTTATCTTATCCCGAACCTCCTGCGGGATTAAATCCAGATTGGGAATGGCAAAGTCCTTCAATTCCACAGCAAGACGGCCGTCTTTAGTAACCTTTGTTTCCACTTCGAGATACGCTAATTCATAAAAAGTGACATCACCTTTTGCTGCTGCCCTGGGGTCCATTACGTCTCGGGGAATGGAAAGCAGTCGAAGATGGATACCGCTCTCTTTTGCGGTTTTTTCCACCACATCGTGCAAGCCCATCTCCCATTCCCAGCCCAGGATATCCAGCGCCTTCTGACCGGCCTGTTTCACCTCATCCATAGCTTCCTTGATTTCAGTCAGCGTAACCGGCGCATCCACCGCGCCCACATGGACAAAGTGTTTTCCTTTCTTGCCGTGAATATGCAACATGCCTGTTAAGGGTTCGGCATTGTAGAGTTTGAGAATGAACCGGATATATTCGTAGATAGGCATCTGCTCATCACTACGTTTTTTAAAAGTAACGCCCTGCCAGTATTGCCTTTCGTATTTGCCCAGGTTCTGAACAACAAAAGGCTTGCAGTTGTCTATCCCTAAAAGACGCTTGCGCGTGGTGTGAATGGCATACCTACCCAGATCCGCCATAATCCAGCGGCGGCCCAACTTTTCCGCCACAGCGCCGGTGGTGCCGGAACCGCAGAAAAAGTCGGCGACCAAATCGCCTTCATTGGAGGAGGCTTTGATTATTCTTTCTAATAAAGCTTCGGGTTTTTGGGTGGGAAAGCCTAATATTTCACTATGCTTATAGCCTATATTAGCTATATCAGACCACCAATCTTCAGGGAGTTTTCCTCTTTTATCCAATTCAAGAAGATATTCATCGTCCTTTCTACCTGTAAGTGTAGTACGCCCAGTTGCTAAACTTGATTTTTTATAGGGAACTCGGATCAATTCAGTGTTAAAGATATATTCTCCTGATTTCGTATATCTAAGGATAACATCATGTTTATCGGGAAAATCTTTACTTTGTCTTGATGGACCAGTATAGCACCAAATTAGTTCATTCCTGAAATTCTCTTTCCCAAAAATTTCATCCATTAACAACTTTACATAGTGCCCAACATGCCAATCCAAATGTACATATATACTTCCCTTTTCGCTCAACAACTCTCTCATCGAAACTAAACTTTCATACATCATCTGCAGATAACTATCCAAACCCTGCCCCCATGTATCACGATAGGCTTTATCTTCAATTGCAGAAGGCTCTTTTGTCCATTCAGCATCCCCCAATGTCATCTTCACACTAAAATCCGCGCCGGTGGCAAACGGCGGGTCTATATAGAACAGATCAATCTTTCCGGCAAACTCTTCCAACAGGGATGCCATAATGTATTTGTTATCGCCCCATATCAGGCGGTTATACCAGTCGCCGTTGCCCTTATCTTTAAAAAGACTTATTGATACTTTTCTCTCCCGCTCACGGGTTGCCCGGCTTTCATTTATGGTTTCAATGGTCTGGAAAGGCAAAACCACCCGGTCCACTTCTGTTTTCTTGCCTTTCCAGTAAAGTCCCGTGGGCATGTCTTTAAATTTTTCTTCTGACATAGTTTCTCCTAATTTTCAAATAGGATAACGGTTTGTGGGTACATAAAGTCTTCCGGAGACAAATTTGGGGCAAAGCGTAACCTAGCCACATGCCCACTTTTATCTGCCAGCATTGTGATATACATTCTCCAAAGTTTTGTAATGCTCACCATCTTTACTTTCCACTGCTTTTAAAACAGTGTCCACAACCGATCTGCATTCATTAGTATCAGGAAATTTTAAAGATCTCTCAAAATTTTGTTGATGAGAAAATTCTTGTACAAATCTGTTTACTTTTATGCAATCACTTTGATTATCTACCAGTTTGCGAAGCTCACCTAAGCCTGCTGAATATTTGAATCCGATGAATGCTTCTAAAAATCTTCTAATTATATTTGGTAATTGATATAGACTTTCAAAATCTGTACTTGGGTTGTCTGCAAATGATTTGATTTTATAAAAAAGAAAATGGTATTCCGATTTAAAATCCAATAAAAGTGAAGGTAATTTTCTAATATCTGCAGTTTCATCTCCATTTTTTGTTATACGCTCGTTCAAATAAAAACGGCATTTATCATTATGGCCTTTTACTTTTTTAAACCATTCTTTGATCAAATTAAAAAATTCGAGATTATGGGTAGAAATAAAAAGTTGATGACAATTACCCAATTTATCTTTTATTAATGCAAACGTATTACAGACATATCGAGGGGTTGATTTCGCGGAGATGGTTTCAAAAACCGTAATCAAAAAACGGGGAGTTCTCTTTTGAATTCATTATGCAGTTCTTCGGATCTCGGCAGAGAAATTTCGAATCTTAAA
>Ga0233414_10000826_pt1 | contig 12332 bp, 13 predicted proteins | sample Na_anoxic_10_MG_FD_189020 | JGI IMG/M metagenome (GOLD analysis project Ga0233414, IMG submission 189020) | Seawater microbial communities from Saanich Inlet, British Columbia, Canada - Na_anoxic_10_MG | ecosystem: Environmental > Aquatic > Marine > Inlet | place: Canada: British Columbia...
CTGAATCTTTCCTTGTCCTTGTGAATTAATATTACATATCTCCTCTGCGTTCAAATAAAAAATACAAAAGCAATACTCCCTCTCCCTTTATACCCCCTCCCCTTTATCCCCTCCCACCAGGGGAGGGGAAATTGGACTTTTTACGAAACCGTCATTCTTCACAGCCAAAAAGGGCTCAAAGTGATACCATTGCAGAGGATTGCTGCGAAGCATCGCTTCCAAGGCATTTGCATATCTTTGAGCTGACTGTTGGATAGCTGCCGTTCTTTCTCCGCGGGAGACAGCCTTCAGGTATAAAGGTTCTGAAAGGCTAAAATGATACTTTTTTTCCCCTATACGAAACGCAAAAAAAATAAATAAGGGAGCGGAGGATAAAAGCGCAAACAAATGCGGTGTCTCCGGCAGAAATACTTCATGCCCAATGAATTTTACCGGGACGGTCCTCTGGCCCCTTTTCCATATCATGTCACCGGTCAGGGAAACAAACCCCCCATTTTTTAGAAATTTAACACCTTCAACGATATCAAATGGTGACGCACCATCCTTATCCACAGCAATAATTCGGATGCCGCTCAGACAAAGGCTTTCCTTTTGAATCTGCTCAATTTGCTCTTTTTGCTTGATACCCATATAAAGAAGCAGCTTCATTCTATCTTGCCTCTGTTTCAGGAGATGTGCAGCAACCTCCCAGTTTCCCATATGAGACATGAGTATAATTCCTCCTGTCCCATTCTTAATGGCTTGTTCAAGATATTCCCATCCTTCGGAGGTATAGGATATATCGCCAAAATCCTGTAGTAAAAATCTGTCAAAAAAAACATCCGTAAAATTATGGAACTGCCGCCAGGCACACCATATATGATAAATCCAGCCGCGATCAGGGAAAAGAATTCGATAAAATCTTACACTGTTGCCCACTCTGAAAGGGAAAAAAAGGAAAAATCCTGTTGAAACGGTCCAGGCAAACACAACAAAGACCCATAGCCCTAATTTCTTTGATAAGAGAATTATTGATTTATATAATAACTTCCTCATGGTATATATGGTCTTATGCTACCAGCCTCTTCGTATAAATGAAGGGATCGTAATTCTCTGGAAAATAAGTCGCGTAAATGTACTGGAATTTCTTAGAAAATCAATAAATGGCCGGAAATGTGATACCCTTTCTGCCTCTGGCGCATAACTTACGCTGATCGGGCATTCGATTACAGGAATCTTTTTCCACTTGGCTTTTACAAGAATCTCAACTTCAAATTGAAACCGCTCGGCAATCACTTTCAGATCAAACGATTCAGGTAGGGGATATATTCTGAACCCGCACTGAGAATCTGTCATTTTAGGACCACCTGAAAGCAATACCCAGAAATTGGAAAATTTGCGCCCAAACCGGCTTGTCCACGGAACGCTTTTTCCCATCATACCTTCTCTCATACCCACAACAATTGGTCGCTCATTATCAGGAATCGCTTGAATCATTTTCAAAGCATCTTCCGGATTATGCTGCCCATCAGCGTCAATTGTAATTGCCCAATCGGCAACTTTTGCAGCTTCGGCAAAACCGGTGATAATGGCCGCCCCCTTCCCTCTATTCTCATCGTGATGTAAGTTGTAAGTACCGTTAATACTCATTATTTTATCATAGGTAGAATCAGTTGAGCCATCGTTAACTACAAAGACCGGCATATTGAGTTTCAAAGATCTTTTAATGACGTCTACAATTCTCTGCGCATGGTTGTATACCGGAATAATAATGGCAAAACTTTCTTTTTTGGTGATTTTGGATATATTATTTTTTTTGTTAGGCGCCATTTCCTGTTTTTTCTGGCAGAGAATTCAGGATAAAATCTTAAACGATCTCAGGATTGAGGCAAAAGATGGTGGAGATAAAACAAGTTTACCCTCCTAAAAAACTTCAAGCCGAGCAAGGGGTTGGAGGATTTAAATAACTTCCGGCAAAAATGCCAGGGCCCAAGACCCCGGGCCCATATGAACCCCGGAGGTTAATGATAAAGGCTGCAGCCGAATCTCAGATGACGGGTAATGTTTTTTAATAATTTTCTTAACCGTATCATTTACCCAGCCGTAATTATCTGAATACTCAAGCATAATAAAAGGAGATGAACCTTTCTTGAAGGACTCTTCAAGCTTTTTCAGTGCAAATTTCAACTGTCCGTCACTGTTTTTTACTGCGCCGACCTTTTTAGCCCCTTCGGCTGTCGGACTTACAATGGGTTTTACATGTAACACATCTCCAAAAAACGCACTGGATTTGGATAGCCGCCCTCCAGCGGCAAGGTATTTTAATTTGTCAAGGAAGACATATTCCTCACATTTATCAATGGCTCGTTTTGCAAAATCAATAACCGCGTCCGGGTCACTGGTTTTAGCTGAATACCTGGCTGTTGCAAGCACAATCGTTCCCAAACGACCTGATGCCGCCGTCGTATCAATGATGGTAAAGCGGTCATCGGAATCATTTTTTTGTTTCCACTCCATAGCGGCAGCATAATTTCCGGTAAAGACAGACCCTACACAAAGGTATAATACCCTTGGATATTGATCTATAACTCTCTGATAATACTGATGACGTTCAAATATTGAGGCCTGTGAAGTAGAAACTTTTACCCCTTCGAGCATTTTTTGATAAACTTCCGAGGGTGAGAAAAGAGTTTCTGGCAGTGATTTATCGCCGGCAATGATATAGCTGTCAAGAAGTGTAATTCCCAGCTCACGTGAATCCTCACGGGTTATTGAGCCGGCCGCATCCGTCATAATATGAATGGCCCCCTGCATATGAGGTCGTTTGAACTCCTTTATCTGAGTCCCGATATTATCATCAGACCACTGCATGACATGACCAAGGTTCTCAATATGTTCCTTGGCCTCTTGGGCGTTATTGGTATGCAAATGAACTTTCAAATAATCTTTATGAGGTATAACAACAACACTTTCACCGTATTGGAGGAGCTGGCTGACTTTTTCTTCATCATTGCCATCAAAATGTATAATCGTGTCCACACAATAACCCTCTTCCATTTCTACCTGAAAGGACGGCGAAATCTCGAGCATGCCTTTGAATATCTCAGTAATCGGTCTGAACTCGTCTGTTTTATCGGTCAGACTCTTAAAGAACCCTTCCAGAAAAATATACATCCCCAAAGCACCTGAATCTACTACGCCGGCCTGTTTCAGTTTGGGAAGGAGTTCCGGAGTTGACTTGACGGCCTTTTCCAACTGATCGATGATCTTTGCAACATATTCATTTTTTTCTTCAAAATCGCTTTTTTCTAATATGTCAAGCAGTGCATCAAAAACAGTCAGCATGGTTCCAGGTATTGGATTATTAACCGCCTGCCAGGCCTGGTCTCTTCCAAATTTTACTGCTTGATGAAGGTCCTTATACGAATTGGCCTTCAGAAACCCAGCAAAAAACTGAGCTGCGATATTGCCTGAATTTCCACGGGCTGAAACAAGTAGTTTTTGAATTGTATCATCCAGATCTTCTTCCAGGTATCGCAGCGGGGTTAGACTTGTTATTAGATTGCGTCCAGTGTCTCCATCAGCGACAGGAAATACATTAATGTCATCAAGAACATCGGACCAGGCAGCTACCCGCTCGACGCCTGAAATATGTGCTTTTTGAAAATTCGAATCCATTACTAAAAACCAAATGCCTTACGAATATCATCCGGTATCTCAAACATAATTTCCACCTCAGGATATTTTACAGCAACCTGTTCACTTCTTCCTTTGGCGCAAATCTGATTATTTTTAACAAGCCTTATTTCAAAATCCACAACGATCTTATAGTGTGCCTCAACGACCGTAGCCCTACATTTAAACTCATCTTTATATCTTAGAGGAACGATATGTTTTGTAGACGTCTTAGTGATTGGGAACAGATAGTTCGTTTTTTCAAAATAAGATAAAAGATCAATTCCTAAAGTATCAAAGAGTTCAAACCTGGCAATATCAAAGTACTTGAGATAATTCCCATGCCATACCATCTGCATGGGATCCAGATCATAAAACGGAACCTTATACTGCATTTCATGACTTTTATGTTTATCAATATCCATTAGTTATAAATATATTGTAGCTACTCAGGTCATTTGACCGTGTTTTAATTTTTTTAATTTTTTCTGGACTAACACTCCAATCCATGGCATTATATTTGTCATGGATAAAATCATACGCTGTCAAGGCCGCGTTCTTAACCAATCAGAAGTTTGTTGTTTGCAAACCATTATTGATGAACATCATGATTGGAGTAGACACAAAATAACTCAGCATATATGCCGACGTTGGGAGTAGCGTACCTCTACTGGCCAGTTAAAAACTTTCGCTGCCCGGGATTATTGAGAACTTACGCAAACGGCTTATTCAGTTAACGAGGTCTGTATTGAGAAGGTACTATCGCCTTCCTTGAACTTGAACAAATTTGAGCATTTTTTAAAGATCTCTTGCTGACTGTATCACCAAAGGCATATTGTATTGCTTTTGAATCTGGTTTATGCTTTTGAAAGCAGCATGAATGAATGATTTCTATTGTAGTTCTGATTATATATCAAGATGTTTTTTATTACCTTTCTTTTGCACTGGTTCAATCTCATAATCGGTGGAATCTCCTGAATCTTCAGGATATTAATGGCTGTCCAGAATGCAAAGGCAGAAGATGTATCGTATTCGCCACAAAGGTGCTTAAAACAGGCAACAACCTGGGCATTGAAGAGGTTTTCAGTTAAATAATAATAGATAGAATCGTAATCAGCATCACCGTTGTTACCGAGGATCACAAGGTCAAGGTCCACCAGTCTCAGTCCTGCCTCCTTAATTACCTGCAGTATATGACCCTCAATTGCTTCATTGTCTCCTGGATTATATATGGAACTGACAAACAATATCCTTGCGTAATCCCTTTTATCTTGATGGCCAGAGATCAGGAAAAAGGCTGCCCCTTCACCCGGGATCGTGCCTCCAGATGTGTATTTCATGAGGTCGATGTTGTTATTTGGAGGCTTTTTCCACATATTGATCCTCTTTTTGAGGTCAAAATGCTCATGCGTGATTTCATCTGCTCCGCCGACCAGGACATTTTCTGCCTCTCTTTCTCTGATCAACATAGTGCTGTCAACCAGGGCGTCTTCAAAAGCCAGATTCTTGTGGGCATGTGTGACATTATAGTTGTTACAACCGAGTAAAATGGCAATCTGTGATCCTATTGTGTTGTGTGTTGAATGCATGAAAGGAGTCGGTGAAATGAGCTGTTCTTCATCATCCAGGACAGGGCTGAGAAATTTTTCTGTGTTTTCAACACAGCCCAGGCCGGTTCCCGTACTAATGGCATCAGGCATTTCAATGCCTGCCATGTCCAGGCATTCAAGGGCTGATACAACTGCAATCTTTATATTTCTGCTCATTCGCCGCAGGGTCTTTACAGGCAGAAAATCCTTGTAGTATGGTTCAATACAGGTCAGATATCCCTGATCATATCTTTGAATGCCGGTCAAAAATTCCTTTGCCCTGAAAGTATCCTGTGGAGAAATACAGGCAGCCCCTCTTACAAAGATTTCCATATTATGCCCTTGAAAATATCAATGTTGAATTGTTTCCGCCGAACCCAAAGGAGTTGGACAAAACATGTTTTAAGTCAATATCACGGATCAATTCGGTAACCGGACTGAATCCCAACTCCTCCATCTGGCTTGAAAAATTCATGTTTGGATAGATAAGCCGATGTCTGATGGCAATAACTGAAAGGACAGCTTCAATGGCGCCTGCTGCGCCAAAAGTGTGTCCTGTAATGGATTTGGTAGAGCTGAACATGGGAATCTCTTTGTGGAATATCTTTTTCAGGGCAAGCCCTTCAGACAGGTCATTACTTTCTGTCCCTGTGCCATGTGCATTAACGTAATCAATATCATCTGCATCAAGTCCACAGGAATCCATGGCCTTGTCCATAGCCATATATGCACCTTTTCCATCTGGCGATGATGTGGACTGATGAAAGGCATCGTTTGTATTTGCATACCCTGCAAGTTCACACAAGGGTTCTTTATTATGTCTTGTGACTGCGTGTTCGGATTCCAATACGAGATAGCCTGCACCCTCCCCAAGGTTCAGGCCTTTTCTGTCCCGGTCGAAAGGTCTGCAGGGCTCGGAATCAAGTATCATAAGGCTCCTGAAGCCGTTCAAAACAAATTTGGATAAGGCATCCGTACCTCCCACCAGTACCCTGTCAAGTATGTTGTGCTTTATCAGCCGGGCACCAAATATGATGGCATTTGAGGAAGACGAGCATGCAGTACTGATAGTAGCAGCATATTCTGTAATGCTCAGGTAATCTGCGATTTTTTCAGTGCTGTCAGAGACCTGGTGGGCCCTTATAAATTGATTTTTGCTGGTATCACGATAGTAGCGTTCGCTTTCATCCATCCCGCCGGTTGCTGATGCAGATACGATGCCTGTCCGCATGTCGGATGGATCTGTAATTCCGGAATCCTGGAACGCCTCTCTTGCTGCAATTATCCCTAACATGGAAGTCCTGGTAAGACAGGAATTATTGTCATGCCTTTCAATGAGATCAGACAACCCCCGGTTTGAGCAATCTACTTCTCCTGCTACAAAATCATCCCTGTAAATTGTATCCAGTTGTCTGATCTTTGATACGCCTGAGGTACATTCCAATATCGACTGCAATGTCTGCTGCACATTTGTGCCAATAGCTGAGATAATTCCTGCACCAGTGATATATATTCTATGTGACATAGGTGAGATCCTAAGGAACGTGGACGAAACAACTTCCGTAAGCAGGCGCTCGGATTTTGGGTGGATTTGTTCGATCCGAAAGCTCAAAACCACAGTAATAGCAAGACTATTTCGAGGATTTTGAGATTAAGGACCGGACAAAGACGCCCTGAAGCCGGGATGCATGGTTGTGGAAGCTGTTTCATCCACGTTCCTAAGCCTGATTCCTGGAGACAAAGGCAGCCAGTGTTTCAAGAGAATAGAATATTTTTTTCCCTTCCTTCGGATTCTGAATCCTTATCCCATACTCCTTTTCCAATAGAACCAGAAGTTCCAACACATCTATTGAATCCAGACCTAATTCATCACCGATAAGTGGAGCTGATGCCTCAATGTCATCAGGTCCAACATCTTCAAGGTTTAATTGCTCGATGATCTGTATCTTCAGCTTTTCCTGTAATTCATTCATATTATACTCTTGGCCAAAAACCGGTTGGCAGCTTTTGGAAAAATAGGGGTTCTTCTTTTTGTCTGTAATCAGATACACCTGTTCCTGTCAACCAGTGCTTTTACGTTTTTCATAGAAAAAAGCAGCCACCATACAGGAAACAAAAAAGATAAACAGTCTGAGAAGCCATGGCGAGATAGCCGCGATATTTCCATCTCGCAGGAAAAGGTCATAATAGCCATTCAATCCCCAGTTCAGAGGTGAGAACCTGGCTAACCCCCTCATCACTTCAGGCATTACATAGACAGGTATCCATATTCCGCCAAGTGCGGCGAATATTATTGTGGAGACGGCGCCAAAAGTTGAGGCCTGGTCATGGGTCTTGGCAATTGTCCCGATAGCAACACCATATCCTGTTGCTGCCAGGGCTGATACAATGGACATCAGGAATAATGCAATGATATCCGAGTTGAGTTTCAGGGCCGGCAGGTCAAGGCAGGGCATAACAAATATCCCTATCAGTATCATGATAAGAGCCTGCGTCATGCATGCCGTGCTATACACTGCAATTTTACCAAGCATGACAGAAGTATAGGATACAGGCATTGTTTTCAGTCTTGAAAGGCTGCCATCGTCTCTCTCCTTGATAATGTTTCCTGCCAGAGGAATAACAATAAAGAACATTGCAAACATGGTCCATGCCGGGACATTGTGTTGTACTGAATTGGGCAGGACTTTTGAATCGCAGGTCGAGGCATAAATTTCTTTGATACGAATCAGGTCTTCGTATGAAGGGGCCTTATCATTTGTAAATTCAATGTAATCAGAGAGCGATTTGCGAAGGCTTTTGAGCATGATCCTGTTCTCAATCCTTGCCATAAGCTCCCTTAATGAGCTGACAATCGCCTTTTTGAAAGAATCTTTTATGGTTGGGTCAAAAAATATGGTTATCTCGGCAGGTTGATCTGCGTTTTCAGGTCGGCCAGGAATAGCGGGTGATGATGAGATCTGTTGTTCTATTTGTGTGTTGATATCCTTCTTGATGGACTCTGTCATTCCACGGGGCACAAAAACTGCTACCTGAAACCTGCCTGTTGCAACGGCCTCGCGCGCGGTTTTTTTTTTGACGGATCCTTTTCCGGTAATTTGTGGACATCAAAGAAACGTGATTCAGTCAGCCCTGCCCCTATTGCATGGCCAATGATATCATTGTCATAGTCAACAAATACCATGGAGATCCTGCTTTCCTCAACAGCCCTGAATGATGAGTCCTGCATCAATGTCATGATAAAGACAAGGGCTGCCGGCATAATAAAAAGGATTGCCAGACCGGCACGATCTCTTATAAGCAGCAAGAAATCTTTTCGAACTATCGATAGATATTTATACATTTACTAATCTCTTAATGCCCGTCCCGTTAATTTCAGGAACAGATCTTCCAGATTTATGCAGTCCTTATTGTTCTCAATTAATTGATGCGGTTCACCTTTGGCAATGATCTTTCCTTTGTCAATGATACCGATCCGTGAACAGAGGTTTTCCGCTTCTTCCATATAATGAGAAGTGTAAATTATTGTGGTTCCATTGTTGTTAATCTCATGGAGATAATCAATGATTATTTTTTTGGATTGGACATCAATGCCCACTGTGGGTTCGTCAAGAAACAGGATCTTCGGCCTGTGGAGTATACCTGCTGTCAGATTGATCCTTCTCCTCATCCCGCCAGAGAGTTCTGATGTCTTGTGCCTGTTTTTTGCAATTCCGAACTTCTCACAATAGTCATTAATGATATCTTTCAGATGTTGCCCCTTTAACCCATATAAGCTGCCATAGAAACTGAGATTCTCAAATGGAGTCAGTTTCAGGTATAAAGCTATATCCTGCGGTACTATACCGATGATCTTCTTGATCTCTTTACCGTGTGTCCTTAGGGATAACCCGTCTATTAACACATCCCCGGAAGAGGGTTGGAGCAGGGTACACAGGATTGATATGGCAGTAGTCTTCCCCGCCCCGTTGGGACCTAACAGCCCAAAGTTCTCGCCAGGATATATTGACAAGGAAATATCATCGATTGCACGATCAGAGGAATTTTTATATATCTTGGTCAGGTTTGAAATCTTGATAATCGGATGTCGCGCCATGATTTGGGGCCTCAAAATATATCTTTCAAATTCTTAAAAACACTTTCTTCTCTGTCGGCAATTTCCAGCAATAGATCTGAAACAGAGGCATAAGAATCCGTTGTTTTATATCTTTCTTTACAAATTCGCCCTGCCCGAACAGCAAAGTCCCTCCATTTGTCTCCGGTTTCTGTCATTTCTTCGGATAATTTCCATAGCCTGTCTTCATTTAACAGAGTGGATGCCTCCTGAAGAAATGCTGCATACATAAATCTGAATCCTGCTCCGCCGGTTCCTATCTCTTCCTGCATCCTCACTATCTGTCCAAGATACAATGACGCCTTTTTTGCTCCCAGCTTTTCAGGCCATTTCTGCATTGACCCTGCGAGATATCTGATTCCTTTTATACCAATCAAAGGTCCTCGAAAACCTGTCATTTCGCTGCAGGTCTTTTTTATCCCATTAATCACTGCCTTTTTGATATCAACATTTTCAGGAACATGAGTAATATGATATGCTTTACCTTTTGGTTTGAGGATCCCTTTGGAAAACCTGACCCTTTTCAGGTCTTCATAAGTCAGTTCCTGTGATGTCTCCATAATGGGGTCGCTTATCAGGTATTTCCCATTTTCTTTGCCATAAACTATAATATTGTGGGCATTGAAATGAAACCGGTAAGGGGCAGGGAAATAAGTCAGATTGAAGACACCTACTATCATTCCGGCAGGAATGCACTTGTCAATCATGATGTCAAGTTCTTCCATGGCCTTATCAGGATTCCTGAATTTTTTTGTTTCGGTCTTTATGCCAAAGGCCTTTGTGAGCCTTCGGAAGATGAATCCTGGTAGAGGACGGAATGATGCGACCGGAATCCCATCAAGTTTTACAAAAGGCAGATATGAAAAGAACAGACCTGAGCCTATCCCGAATATCATTGGTTCGCTCAGTTCCAGGCCATAATAGCGCAACAGGTTTGCTGTCACGCCGTTTTCACAATGGGCTGCCATGCTATGTTGGAAATCGATCTGCATCCTTACTTGCCAATCCTGAATAAGTCATCAGTGGAAGACAGATTTAAAGCCTTTGCATATTTATCCAGGATTGAGATCTTGGCATTATTGAAGTGTTTTGGTTTCAAGTGTTTTCGAACCTTCCATCTTGAGATCCCGGAATACTCTGAAAGTAATTTGACACCCATCATGTTTTTTTTCATAAAATAAAATAGAGGGCTTTTCTTCCCGGCGATCACCTCTTCCCTTGCATCTTCAACATGGCTGTTGATTTCATTCCAGGCCTGTTTCATCACAATGTTTTTCGGTTCCCATCCCAGGCTAAGCACAGTTGTATATTTGCCATCCTTGTCAATCGCATACTGTACATCTCTGGTCTTTCCATCAAGCAGATTTTCGTTGTCCTGAGGGACTTGATCTTTTTTCATTGCAAAAAGCCCGTCAAAGTTTAGCTTATGCTAAGGGGTCAGGCTTCAACAAAACAGCAACCCTGAACCTTTAAACTCTGAACCCGTGAATACTTAACAAATTATGTTACTGTAAGCCAGGAAAGTGCGTAGGAAAACCTTGCACTCTCAGGCACCATCAGAAGTATTTTTTGCCCCTTTTTGAGGACTCCGGAATTAAACAGCTCCTCCATCATCACATAGACAGAAGCTGAACCGATGTTTCCCACTTGCGACAGATTCAGGAACCACTTTTCATTGGGTATATGCATGCCTTTTTTTGAAAAAGCATCTCTTGTTTTGTCTTTGAAAAACATTGATGAGAGGTGGACAAGAAAATAATCTATATCTTCTATGTTTAAATTGTATTCATCCCTGATCTCAGAAAGACTCCTGACTCCATAGTTGACGATGTTCCCCTCTAACAACTTGATGTCCTGCTTCAGGGAAAATACTGATCTGCTCTCTATTTCATGTCTGTCAAGATCACGCCAGGGTATCAGTCCACCTCCATTATCCTTTTCAGCACCTGCATACATACATGTTTCGATTTCGTTAGCATATGACCGGATAGCAATCCATTCAATCTTGAGTGATATATGCCCATCTGCCGGTTTATTCTCAATCAGCACTGAACCAGCGCCATCAGAAAGCATCCAGCGCAGAAAATCTTTTTCAAAGGCAATGAACGGTTTTTCATTCAGTTCTTTCAGCTTGTTTGCCTCTTCTTCAAAGTTTTTTGCTGTCAACCAGGAGGAAAGTTTCTCAGATCCAACACAGACAGCGTTATTTGTTTCCCCCGAGACAACAGACAAATAACCATGTTTTAGTGCAGACATCCCGGCGTTGCATGCCCCTCCCGCGGTCATTGTCTCAATGGGTCTTCCTCCCAGTTTACCCTGCACCATTGCTGCATGAGAAGGGAGTAACTGGTCTGGAGAGGAAGTGCCGCAGGAGAGCAACTCCATGTCATTTACCATAAAGTTATCATCGAACAACTTGCGTATGGATGATGCAGCGAGGTCGGCATTCGAGTGAGTTGATTCACCTGATTTATCAAGCGCGTAATGTCGAGTTTTTATTCCATTGTTGCGCAGGACGATTTTCCTTGATTTGGAGGGCAGACCATTTATTAACCCCAGATAACCCTCCATATCGTCAGTCGATACAGGATTGTTTGGCAAAAAACTCGAAATTCTTGTAATGTATGCCTCTGTCATTTCATGCCTTTGGCGTTGTTCCATAATAATAGTTTATTCGCCTTTCAGTCGTCTCTTTGAAAAAAAACCTTAAAGCATAAAAGATTAACGAAATGACAGGAGAAAGCGTATAAACAGCAAAAACCAAGTATATCCTGAAGAGGCGTACACGAAACAACCTGTTGGGATCTCCCTTTGCACCTTTTGCAAGGATGAACCTGGCCCACTTCTTAAATATCCTGACGCCGGTTTTTTCCATATGAATCAGGGCGTAATTAAGGTTGACGGCCCCGTCACTGATGAGTCGCTTTTGAAGATCATTAAACCTGTCTTTTTGCAGGGTCTCAAAGATGGTGTAC
>Ga0233414_10000827_pt1 | contig 12323 bp, 21 predicted proteins | sample Na_anoxic_10_MG_FD_189020 | JGI IMG/M metagenome (GOLD analysis project Ga0233414, IMG submission 189020) | Seawater microbial communities from Saanich Inlet, British Columbia, Canada - Na_anoxic_10_MG | ecosystem: Environmental > Aquatic > Marine > Inlet | place: Canada: British Columbia...
TTGTCAAAAGTTTAGAATATTTAGAATAATAATCTTTAGGGTATAAAAAACTATCTATATAAATAGAATTTATACCATTATTTCTATAAAATTTAATTATTTTATCTTTTAAATTATTTGATAATTTAGAATATTTACCTCCAATAAAATTTTTCCAATCTTTTTCATCGATGTTAAATGCATATACAGATTTAGATTTATCTATTTTATAACAAACATCAAATAATTTATTATTTAATAATAAATTTTCTTCAAAATATTTAAATTCATTATTATCTACAGTTTCATATAAGCATATTAATTTACCTGATGTAATATTTATTTGGTCATTCCAGGATAAATATGTATTTATTGGAATAAAATTATTATTTCTTATAATGTTTAGTGTAGGATATAAAAATACTTTTGATTTTTGAAAATATATTTTATATAAATCATTTATTTCAGACATATAATGGTTTTAAAGCATGATTTTATTTTTTAAAAATTCATACGGTAATGAATAATTTTTTTCATTATAATGGTACTTTGCTTTATCAATTACATTTACTTTAGTTTTATGTTTCCATTTTTCTATAGATGATCCACAAACTTCAAATGGGTAAACATTTTGATATTTGTCAATTACTATAAAAGTAGGAATAATTTTTAACTTATTAAAGTTTAAAGATTTATTTTTAAAATATATTTTTACAAGTTCATCATAAATTGCCATTTGAACCCAATACTTATAGTATTCTACTGTGTCTTCAAATTCTAATAATGTTTTACCTGATGTTTTAACATCATTTATATATACATATTCATTTTTATAATCAATAACTAAATTATCTATTATACCTTTTATATTACATTCAAAATAATCAGAATAACCCTCTATTTTAAGTTCATTATGAACATCTATATTTTCAAAATCTTCAGCTCCATCTAATTTTAATAATTTATATATGTCTTTATCAGATTTTACTTTATTTGCAGTTTCTAAACATTTATCATATGTATCTTTATCTACAATATTTTTACCTTCAGATTTATATAAAAATTTTAAATATTTTTTATTTTCATCTGTTAGAATCTTTTTTATTCTTTTTTGATCACCAGTTTTATAATCTGAAGCTTTAGGATCTTTATCATCTTTTAATTTTTGATGTAAATCATTCCATATTAACCATTGAATAATTTCAGATTCATATATATCTAAATTATCTGAACCTTTATTTAATTTCCATATGTATTCAACAATTTTTTTATTGTTTCCAGATGGAACTTTAAAATCTACAAGTATAAAATTATTTTCAAAATTATGTTTTTCTAAAAGAAGGCAGTGAACCAACTTCCCATCAATGAGATGTTGGTCCAATTTATCTTCTTTTTGTTTTAAAACATACCATTTAAAAAATAACTGTGGATCATATAACAATTTATTTAAAGATGAATAACTATATGTAAATTCTTTACTATAAAATTCATCTTCTAAAGCTGTTGCTATTGTTGTTATTTCATTCATTATTTGTTTTTTTAAGTGTTTTCTTCTAATTCTTCTAATTCTTTTTTACTTAAAGGTATATTTACTCCAAAATATCTTTTTACTTGATTAGATACTGTTATTGTATTTACTTTAAATACAGGATGATAATCACTAATGTCTGATTTTATTTCAGTTTTAACTAATGGCATTATTTCTTCTAATATTTCTTTAGTTAAATATTTTTTAGCCATTAAAGAATTAATTATATCATCATATGAAGGAGCATGCCAATTATAAAGATCAATAAATTTTACTAAGCTTTTAAAGTTAACATGATTTTTTTCTGGACAATCATAAACTCTCCAACCAACATTTTTAAATAATAATAAAATTTTATGTAAAGATGTTCTATAATTACAATTAGCAATTATTTCCATAGCTATAATATAATTTTTTCTATCCTCACTACTTAACATTGTACTTAATTGATCATACATTTCATTATCAATTGTTATAGCACTTTCATTTACCATATCAATTAATGTTGTATCAAGAATAGTTTTTACAGAATCATTTAAATCAAATAATTTATTTAAATCATTTCTTTTTTGAAATGAATCTTCAACTAATCTAAACTCATTAAATGTATCATTATCTTCATTTTTTTCAGCCTCTATAAATTCTGAATCACCACATAAATCAATATAAGTACTTATGATACCTTTTTTTAATTTTTCTGATTTTGTAAGAAGAGTTTTATTATGACTACCATAACGAGTTTTATCATATCCTATCATATTTGTATTATTATATCTTCCTAATAAAATTTTATCTGAAGTTGTACAATTAATATCATATATTAAATCAGATAAAAAATCTTTATCAGCATAATTAACTGTTAAAAATTTTATAAAATTATTTTTATCAAGTAAAATATCATAATATTGAGAATAATAATCAAATAAATTATTAAACCAATTTGTTGAAATTACACATATATTAGCTTTTTCAGGTTTTGTAGTAATAGATATTTTTTTATCTTTCCCCCATTCTCTTACTTTTGTTCTTGGAATAGTACATCCTCCACTAAAAAATAATTTATCATTTTTTTGTGAAATATATGTAGAAGTTTGAATTAAATTTTTATAATCTGTACACATTAATCTTTTTTTATAAGAAATATATTCAAACTTATCAAATTCATTACTATTATTATTATATTCTGATATCTTATAAGATGATTTTGGTTCTTTTATTGTATGTATTTTTATTATTGTTTTAAATTTATCTTTATTCATTTTCTTCAGTTTTTAAAATATATTCGTTTTCTTTTTCATTTTCATCTTTAGAATATTTTAACCATTCATCTTTCCATGAAACTTTAAAATTAAATAATTTGTTATATTTATTACGTCCTAACTCTTCTAAACATTCATTGACAAATAATGTTATATATTTTTCAAATATTGTAGAATTTAATTTATTATTTTCATTCAAATATTGAATAAATTCATAATCATCCATGTGTGTAAACACATGAAAATTTGATTCAGTACAAAAATAATCTCTGTTTTTATCTCTATTTGAAGAATATCCTAAATTAGAATAATTATTAGCTAACCAATATACTTGTGATTCAGCATTTTTAAAATCTGAATTATATATCATTTGTTTTGCTAAATTTCTGTCTTCTGAAGATCCATCTAACATCATTTTAATACTTTCAAATACTTCAGTATCATTTAATTTAAGACCTGAATTTGCAACTGCACACACATCATTTTCATGTATTACTGGTATCTTTTTACTAAGTATTTCATATATTAATTTAAGACCTATAGGATATAAAAAATATTCATAATCTTCATCTAATATTTCATTTCTTCTTTTTAAAGCAGATGTCCATGAAATCTGGTCTATTGTTTTTGAACTAAATAATATATCTTCTATATTATCATTGATTTTATGTTCTAATAATCCTATTTCTTCTATACTTTTTTTATAGTATTCATCTGAAGTTTCAAAATCATCATTTTCATCATCATAAGGATTAATACAAAACATACCACTATCTTGAAAATGTATTTTTGAAATTTTAGCTTGTTTATTTTCTCTATAACTATTATTTACATCTTCACACATATCATCTGTAGAGATAATAATAGTTGCTTTATCAATATCTCTAGTTAAAGTAGCTTTAACTGTTTTAAGATATTCTTTAATTCTAAATTGAGGTAATTTACAACCAGGACAAATAAATACTTTATCTTTTTTTCCTATTGTGTTTGTATTATCTCCATTAAATAATGCTGTAATTTTTTTATATACATCAGATTTAACACTATAAATTGTTTTATATTGTTTTCCATATTCATCTGAATAATAAATATAAGGATGAGTAGTATATTCAAAAGCAAGTTTTGATATCTCATTCTCATCCAATTCTATAAAAGGATTGAATGCCATTTGTTAAGTTTTTAATTAAATTTCTAGTTCTTCTTTTGCTAAATAACGCATATGAATTGCATCTGCTTCATTATCATCATCTCCAAGATAATCATATTTTTCTTTTGCTGCATTAATCATCTGTTGTTTGTTTGCGTTTCCTTTTCCAGTTGCAAACTTTTTTATTTCAGATGCAGAATAAGATTTATATTCTACATTATTTTCTTCACAAAATTTTTCAAGTATAGCTATTAATTTAGCTTGATGTATAATAGCATGAGCATGCCTGCCTGCAGGACGCTCATATACTACTATATCAAATTTTTCTAAATTATATACTTCATTTAATTTTGCTTTAAATCTTATGAGTTTCATACCCATAGATTCATCTTTCCTGGTTTTAAAATCCCAGGTTCCATATAAATGTTTATCTAAACACCATCCAGTTGTACTGGCAATATCTAAGCTTAATATTTTCATCCGCTACAAGCAATACAATCATCAGGTTCAGGTGGAATTATATTTTCAATACCTAATTCTAATAATTCTAATTTATGTTTTAATTCTGCCTCTAATATGTTTTTCATAAAAGGACTATTTTCGTTTTCAATTTTTTCATTATAGCTGTTTTTTAAATCATCTACACTCATTTTTAAGGTATTAAAGGGTTAATATAATTTTTGACTGTGGTTTTATTAAAATCTTTTATTGAATCTGATGGATCTTTTGATAAATTTAAATGAATACTACATATTCCGTAATAATCTTCATATTTAATCATACCTAAATGACCTGCTTCATCATCGTCTAATAATGTAAGTATATTATCATATTTAAGCAAATAAGATGACATGATTTTTTTTGGAATTATAGTATTTTCACTATCAGGAGCTATAAATTCTGAATTTAAGTTTAATGAATCTAAACTCATAATATCTTTTAATGAAGATGTTATAATTAAATTTGGTTTTTTATATTGTAATTGATCAGTACCTTGTATATAACTTTTAACTTTAATAAACCTTTTCTTATTAGAATATGGATGATATATTTTATACAACGTTCCATCATTTTTAAAATATCCATATATATAATTATTTTTTATATTTATTTCAGATATTTTTTTATCAAGTTCTTTTGAAAATGTATATTCTTTTAAAGGAAATACATTATACTTATTTAATAATTTTGTACCAATATTGAATTGAATCCAATATTTTGCATCTAATTCCGTCCATTTTCTTTTTATATGTGAAGTAACTTTGTATGAACTGACAGGTTTTATAATTACTTTAGAAGTTTTTATATTAGTGTTTTTATAATCTTTAATGACTTTTTGTATAGCATGAGATCTATTTAAATTAAATAACTCCATTACTAATTTTGTAGAATCTCCACCTTTACCAGATGAAAAATCTTTAAAATAATATTTATCATCATTCCAAATGTAAATGAACATAGATGGAACAGTATCTTTATTATTAAACATAGAAAGTATTTTAATACTTTGTCCGTGTAATATTTCAGATAAATTACAATAATGTTCAAAAACCCATGCAGATGGTATTTTATCTATTTCTGCTATTGTTTTGATCATGACTATTAGTTTAGGTTAAAAAGTGCTTAAAGTTTTATCCTTAAGCACTTATTATTTTTTTGATTTTAAAAATTAATCATCCAATTCAAAGTTATCATTTTTATTTTTTGGTTCAAATGAATCTACTTCTTTTACTTCTTTTCTTTTAATGTGTTCTTTATCATCAAAAGTATATACTTTTGAATCTGAATGTTCAATATTAATTGATTCAAAAGGAACTCCGTTTCTTGTAAATTTTGGAAAAAATAAATCATATGCAGTATATCCTGCTTTATTTTGATATTCTCTTCCTCCAATACAAACATTTAACCATTTATCTTTAAAAGGATAATCATTATTAAATGCTGCAACTAGTTCTTCAATAGTTTCATATTTATCATCTACACCATCTAACCAATCAGTTGTATCAGTGCAAAAACAAAATGCTCTTAAAAATTTAACTATTTCATCATCTCTAATAATAGTAATTTCATCATTTAATTGTTTATTGACATATGCCCATTGATTACTTTTAATTCTACCAACTTGACATTTATGTTTTCCTTTAGACTCATCATTATTATCTATATTAAAACCTTCAAAATTGTCTAAATCAACACCTTGTGCTTCTAATATTAAATTATATGCATTTTCTTCAAATGGAAATTCATCTAAATAAATTCTTGTAACTTTAATTACTGTATTACCTGGTTGCAGTGATTTATTAATAAAATTATCATTTCCTTCACTATCTGTTTTTTTTGTACTTATCATTTTTTTTTTAATTTTCAAATTCAACAATTTTGTTTTTAACATATTCTAGATCATTTGGGATATCATTTTCTTTAAACATTCCCATAGGAGTTTTACATGTATTCATACCATTATTTTTGGTTTCAAATACATATTTTAATTCTCCTTCTTCATCTCTTTTAACTTTAGAATATAATACAATGGAAAATAAACCTTCTAAAGTTAATTTTTCATCAACCATTCTCCCAATAGTTTTTGCTTTTTGTTTTCTTTTACCTAAAGCATCAGTATTTTCTTCTGAATGAGTTAAAAAATATATAAATAAATCATCTCTTAATGATATAGGTTTTTTTGCAGTAGCAGCTAACCATTTACCAATATCTGTAAATTTATCATAACCTTTTTCATCAGCTCTATCAAAATATTCAAATGCTGACATATATTGCCAATCATCTATTATTAAATTTTTGATTTCTGGTCTTTCATCACTTATATACTGCATTGCTTTGATTATGCCATTTGGACTACTTACAGTAGATAATCTCCCTTTTTTATTTTTATCTTTACTAAGTTTTGGATATTTAGTTTTCCAACCTTTAAAAGGTAAAGGTTTATTAGCAACATTAATCCAAAATGTTTCTTCAGGTTTTAAAGTTCTACCTCCTGTAGACTTACCTGACCCTGATTCTCCAATTATTAAAATACTTTGAGCCATTATTATTTGATTTTTTTGTTTATTATTTGGTTAAGCCAAATCTTCTTGCTTATAGGTTTATTTAACAATAATGCAGCAAGGTCTCTTATTGTTAGTTGATCAAGTGGTAAATCTTCATCAGGATTCATAAGATTAAATTCTTCATCCATATTTGAAGTATCTACTATTTCAAGTTCATCTACAGGAACATAATATCTTACATTTCCTGTTACAGCTGGTTCAGAAGTAGAATATTCGTCTTTAAAGTGAGGATTATATGTAAATTTATATAATGTTCTATTTAGATCTTCTGATTCCATAAAACGACTAACTTTTTCAGTATATACATCTTCTCCATGATTTATTTCTGTTTCAAAAAATCCCATATGTATTCCAGTTTGTCCAGCTATATTGTGTGCCATTTTGGGTATATAAATAGCATCGGGTATATTTAATTCTTGAAATGTATTTTCATGATGTTTTCTTAATGCACTTACAAGTTCTTTTCTTGCTTGTGGTGTAAGTTTAGTTTTCATTTATATTATTTGTTTTACGTTTAATTTTGGTGGAGTATTAGCTTCTTCTACTTTCATGTTTTCAAAAATAGCTTTAAAAAATGCTAATCCAGTTTCACCATTTCTACATTTTAAAAAATGCATTACTAATATATTTATGTTATCAATTATATATCTATCAGGCCCATAAAATCTGATTTTTTGAATACCTGGTCTATTTAAACCAATAACAAAATCTGCATGTTGTAATAAAGCATCTGAACCAAAAATATCTGATGTTAATATGTAATTTCCATATTTACCATCTTCATTTCTTTCAGGAGCATCAATACCTCTATTTAATTGAGATAATATTATAAATGCAACAGGATATTTTCTTTTAATTTCTGTTAAAACTTCACCTAAATCATATAACATATCTGTTTTACTTTGTTTAGGTTTAACTTTAATTAATATTGAATGATCTAAAGTAATTATAGTTTTAGTATATTCTTTTATATTTTCTCCTGTTTTAGAACATTTTACAATTTTTGAATGTTTATTTAAATAGTTAATTATAATTGTTTTAAATTCTAAAACATTTGGTGCTTCTTCAACAATATCTATTGGATATTTAATAACTTTTTTAGCATATTCAAAACATCTTACTAAATCATCATCACTTAATATACCATCTGCACTACATAAATATTTATAACTTGTTCCGAGTTCACTTGCGTATGCACGTATAGCAGAATTTTTACCAACCATTTCTAGTTGAAATTCTAAAACTCTAAAATTTTCAGCAGGGTTTAAAGGAAAAGCATTTCTTATAAATTGATCTTTTAATAATGTTTTACCTGAACCAGGTCTACCACCAATAACAGTCATTGAATTCCATTCAATGCCATCTGTTGATGCATTATTAAATTTTTCCCAAGGACTTTTAATACTAGTTATTAACCCGTTCTTTCTTCCTTTTAAGTATACTAAAGATTCTTGATATGCTTGTTTTTGAGATTTCCATTGTCCTATCATTAGATTAATTAGTTTTAATTGTGTTATTGCGAACTGCTAATTTATGAAATATTGAATTTAAAATCAAAATTATTGCAATAAAAATATACTGAATAATGGTAATATTCAATATAAAAAAACTAATTATACTATATGAAAATGAATGAAATAAAAATAAATTGAATGTGGTTTTAATAATATTCATAATAATTTGTTTTTAAGTTATTATGAATATAATCAATTAAAATACTTTATCCTTGAAATGTGTGTCTTGTTCATCTATCCCATCTTCAATCATTAAACACCAATCTGCTAACGATGATTCCCAGGTTTTGTCCACGGCTTGTTTTCTTATAAAATATTGTGAATTTCTTGTAAACTTCCAATTTTGTAATTTTCTTTCAATTAAATAAGTGTTTGTTGCTTTAAAAATAGTTTCCCAATCATAATTATGATTTTGAAAAAACCATCTAAATGCGTTTTCTAAATTATTTATTGAAGATCTAGCTGCTTTACCCGTAGGAAGCTTCATTTTTGGAAATAACTGATTATATTCATTTATTTTATCATTATAATTATTTCCCATTATTTTATCACTAGTTTGTTTTTTCACTTTTTTAAATAATCCTTCTACTTCAATTAATAATCTTTTAGATTTATCTGTTAAAATATTATCATCATTTAACCAATTATTTTTTATAAGAATTTTTTTTACATTTTCAGTATTTATAATTGGTGTGGATGTTTTTTCTTTAATACTATATAACAAATAAAGGCCATTTGGGCTTATTTTATTTCTTATAAGAATTTTATACATTTCATTCATAATTTTCTAAAAGTTTTATATAAGTAATTATAGATACATATGCTGTTATAACATTTGTGTCTCCAATTTTTATATATTTTGTTATAGAATTAGCTCCGTGTAATACACTTGCATGATTTAAATTTAAAAATTTTCCAATTTTTGTCCAAGTGTATTTCATATCTCTTGCAAGTTTACAAAAAATATGTCTATAAATGATTACATCACCATGTCTAGTTTTTTGTTTAATATCATGAAAATTAGTATTATATTTTAAATAATTATTTATTATTTTTTGTAATTGTTCTAATTCTAATAATGGTAATTTTACAGATTCAATTTCATCATTAAATGTATATTCTATATTTAAATTCATAGAAAATTTCTTTTTAAAATTTTTTTTAAAATTATCTATCAATTTTTCTGCTTCTTTTATTTTTTTTTCAGAAAGTTTCATAATTTTTATATATTTGATAAATTTTAAACAATAAATAATGGAAAATTTTTTCAAATTTTTAGGAGGTAGAAAAATGTTCTTTGCTCTTATTTTAATGGCAATTGTAAGTGTTTTTTTATTCACAGATAGATGTGATTTCCCTCAATGGTCTAATTTTGTAGTATGGGTGTTTGGTACATATGCCATAGGTAATATGGGTGAACACATTGCAAATGGACTCAAAAAATAATACATGAAATTATCTTCCAAAATAATTGTTATTATGAGTATGATAATAATTATTTTGATTTTAATTTTAATCTTTAGAAAGCCTGTTATTTTACCACCAAAAGTGGATAATAGCAGGCTTCTTAATGAAATTAAAATTTTAGAAAATCAAAATGATTCATTATCTTTAGTTATAAATGATCTCTCTACTCAAAGAGATACTATTATTCTTTATAAAGATTCAATAAGAAATGTATATCATGAAACAATTAAATACATTAATATTTCTTCTGCTTCTCAACTTGACAGCATTGTACGGTCAAACTGGGATTAATTCCCAAGGAGATACGATTATATGTTATACCACTTCTGAAATGCGTAAAATAGCAACAAAATTAGTTGAAGCTAATGAATGTTCTAAATTATTATTTGCAACTGAAGAAGAAGTAAAAATTCAAGAAGATTTAATATTTTATTATAAAAATATGATTGTTAATTTGGATACCATATTAATAAAACAAAATAAAATTATTTTTAATAATGAAATATATATTGAAACTTTAGAAAAATCTTTAATTAAAGAAAAAAGAAAAGTAAAATTATTTAAATCAGGATTTACTATATCTACAGTAGCTTGCAGCGTTTTATTAATACTTCATCTGATAAATTAATTTTACAATATATTTTTAAATATCTTTGAGCAGTATTAATATCATAACCTTTGTTTATACATTTTTTTAATACATTATTTATTTTACATTTTTTCATATTATAATTTATGTTTATTAGTGATTATATTGAGATTAGAGAATCAAATTTGCACGGATTAGGTGTATTTGCAAAGAAAGATATTCCAGCCAGAACTAAAGTAGAAATTTCTCCAGGTATCTTATTAACTAAAAAACCACAAGATAAACTTTTTAAATATTGTTATAGTCATAATCAAAAACCTTGGGCAGTTTTATTTCCATTAGGATATCTTGGAATTTATAATAGTTCTTCTAAACCTAATGTTATAGTTTCAATAGATTGTAATAAAAATCTTATTACAATAACATCAAAAATAAATATTAATAAAGATGAAGAATTACTTCATGACTATGAAACATTTAGGAAAAAGTATGGAGATTTACATATATAGCATATGCTTTCATAATAGGTCCTATAGATGATCCATTTGGATATTTATCTCTATTTGCTTCTAACCATTCTATTGGTTCTAATATTTTCATATAATATTTTTTACATGTTTATGATCTTTATTTTCTTTGAAATGTGACATAGTACCTTTATATTGTTCATTATGATATGTTATTATTTTTACATTATTGTGAATAATATATTCTCCATTATTTGTAGAAATTTCTATTTGACCTCCTCCTCCATCATTATTATACCAATCAGATACACACATTAATATATCATACACATTATCTTCTAAATCATTTATTCTTTTATCAAATTCATCATTTAAATGTATTTCATTTTCATTTGAATCAAAAAATAAAATTTCATCTATTGCACCACTGTCATGTTCTCCTGAATAATCAAATGTTATTTTTTCTACACCTATAGCTTTAAGACTAAATAATATAATTTCATATTTTAAATTTTCAAATTCAACTTTTCTCATTTTCTAATTTTTTAACTATTTTTTTTAATTTATCTATATATTTTGGATCCATTGCGTATGGTAAATTCACTAAAAAAGCATAATAAGTTTTAGGAGCTTCTAATTTTGTATATTTTAAATATATTTGATAATAGTAAGATTTAACACTATGTTTCCAATCAGTAAATACTTGAGGAACTTGCTTTTTGTCAATTCTTTTTGTTAAACCAAATATATTTTCAAAGTTTTTACACCATAAAGACTTATACCATCCTGTTTCTAAAATAGATTGAGCAACAATAATATTTTTATGTTCTTCAGCTATTTCATATTTATCAAGTTCTAATTTAACCTCATGAGAGGTTTGACTTTTAATATTAGTTGCTACTAGGATCATTACAAATAACATCCATAATGCAAATATCCACATACCATATTTTTCTAAAAATTTTATAATTTTATTTCTCATTTTTTTAATTTTTTTCATAACAAATTTTACAAACCCACACGGCCATTAATATCATATCTTTAGCTTGTTTAACTTCATTACATGCAAAACAAGTTCTATGTTGAAGTAATAGTTTATGATTTTCATTTTCTATTATTTTACTTTGATTTTTTTTTCTTTTAGCCATTCTTCTTTTGGTTTTTATAATCAAGATAAAATCCAATAGCTACAATAAGATTCATTCCTATTGAAGCCAGGATTTCATGTATGTCTTGATAAATATTAGTTGATAAATGGATATGACCAACAATCCAGAATGGAATTGCTAAGTTTTGACTAATCCAAAT
>Ga0233414_10000829_pt1 | contig 12318 bp, 7 predicted proteins | sample Na_anoxic_10_MG_FD_189020 | JGI IMG/M metagenome (GOLD analysis project Ga0233414, IMG submission 189020) | Seawater microbial communities from Saanich Inlet, British Columbia, Canada - Na_anoxic_10_MG | ecosystem: Environmental > Aquatic > Marine > Inlet | place: Canada: British Columbia...
CCGGCGGACACCTTCCCGGGCACAAGGTTACCAAGAAAATAGCAGCCGTACGCGGCTTAGCAGAAGGTGAAGCGGCAATATCCCCCGCCCGTTTCCCTGACTGGACCGACCCATCCCATTTCAGGGATTTTGCGGCCAAAGTGCGGGATGCATCCGGCGGCATACCCGTTGGCGTCAAGATGTCTGCTCAACATATTGAAAAGGACATCGATACAGCCCTGGAGATTGGGGTCGATTACATCATTCTCGATGGTCGCGGCGGCGGCACGGGCGCAGCCCCGTTACTCTTCCGTGACAACATTTCCGTTCCAACCATCCCGGCATTGGCCCGCGCCCGTCGACACCTGGATCGCAGCCAGGCAAAAGGGGTTACACTGGTCATTACCGGCGGCCTGCGCATTCCAGCTGATTTTATCAAAGCCTTAGCTTTAGGGGCTGACGCAATAGCACTGTCGAATGCAGCAATCCAAGCCATAGGTTGTCTTGGAATGCGGGCCTGTCATACCAACTACTGCCCTGTTGGTATTGCAACACAGAAACCTGAATTGAGAAAGCGATTACCCATCAACGAGGCTGCTCATCGTCTGAGCCGATTCTTTGGAGCGTCTGTGGAGTTGATGCAGGTCATGGCCCGAGCATGCGGCCATTCTCATTTACAGCAGTTCAAGCATTCAGACCTATCAACCTGGAAGGAGAGTATGGCACGTTTGTCTGGTATTGCGTTTAATGGCGTTGTTTAGTGGTTTGACAAAAGTTAATATTCTTATTCGATGGGGAAAATAACATGCGAAATAAAACAATGAATATAGAGTTCAACAAGCGCTTGCAAAACGCGTTATGGGGCCTTTTTGTCGGAGACGCACTGGCCATGCCCGCGCATTGGTATTACCGTGTTGACAACATTCATAAAGTATTTGACGGTGGGATACAGGATTATCAAGCGCCTCCGCATCCTCATCTCGAAAGCTTTATGGTAGGCATGACTTATCATCCGAATGTTGAGAGTGCAAAACGCAAGGGACGGGCGTTCGATATCCTGAATGAGCATGCTCGCTTCTACCACACCAGCTATAGCACGCTTGAAATCAGAAGCACGGAGCGTGAAAATGCTCATGGAAACCCCGTTCCTAAATTATCGGATCGCTATCATTACCACCATGGGCTCAAAGCGGGTGAAAACACCCTGGCAGCTCATCTTGTTCGTGTGTTGATGCGATCGGTGATCCGTTATGGCCGCTATGATCCCAATGCATTTATTGAAGATTTCATCGCGCATATGACAACCCCCGCTAGAAATCGCGACCCGTACTGCGAAATCTATATTCGACGATGGTTTGAAAATTATTCCCTTGGATTACCTCCGCATGCTTGCGCCGAGCTGCAGCGCAATGTGTGGTCCATCGGTTCCCATGGTGGCATAATCCGGCCCCTGGTCATATCGATGATTGCGGGTAGTTTCTATCAGGGCCTGGGTTTGGCCATTGAGCATCAAAATATCACCCACCGGTCGGAGAATGTGACCAGTGCACTGGGCGTGCTGGTGCCGCTGTTGCACTCCCTTCTGGGGGGGGGCGAGCCGCAAGCGACAATATCAGATTATGCACAACGGGTACACCCTCCTCAAATAACCGGTGAGCAGCTGTTTGCGCTTTACAGGGATCACCAGGGTCCCGGTAATATTCCAAAACAAGAAATGTGGGAATTACACACGCATCTGGCCGACGCACCGTATGAAGTGGACCAACTCGTCCTTAAAGAATCCGAATCGGGAGTAATCAATCAATTGTTTGCCACAGCATGCTATCCGGAACATGGCTTGCCACTACTCTTATATTTTGCAAAAGCCCACAACGTAGACGTGGAATCCGCACTCCTTGCAAACGCAAATGCCGGCGGTGATAACGTCCACCGTGGAATGATTTTAGGCATTCTCCTGGGCGCTGCCAATAAGGAAATACCAGAACACCTAAAGCGAGGATTGATCGTATTCGACGAATTACGAACCGAAATTGAAGCTTTTAGCGAGATCGCTCTGAGTGGGAATGCTGTCTGATTTTTATAAATCTACCTACGGTCATTTGGACTAACGAATTAAGCCACCTTTTATCAGCCGATACAGCGATATTTAGACTTCGCACGGATTATGTCAACTATTTGATATCAAATTTATTTTAAGCTGTGTTACAAAGTCTTTTGTCTGAAGGGCTCTTCATGCTTGATGTAATCTTCAGTTTACACTGATACTGATATTGGGAAACTTGATTTGATAATCATTTGTGAATGGCTTTACAATTTCGGGTCAATTGCTGAGGAGATGATACAGAAAAATACAACTTTCCCAAAATAGGGTTCGCTGCTTGTGCAATGATGGTATCAGGTTTGCCCAACCTGTTGACAAGTTGGAGATATCCACGGTCCAAGTCACAATCAAAAGTTCCTTGTTCTATTTCACTTACCGGTGGCCGACAAGCCGTTCCCAGTCAAAAAAATCAATCTCAGCTAAAGAGACTGGACGTTCCCCGAATACCAACACAACGCGCAAACCATCTGTGGTGTATTGGATGTTTTCTGGCGATTGATTCGCTTGCTTTGGCAGGGTGTGACCCGCACCTTTGACATGACCAAATGTGTTTAACCCTTGTGAATAAGCCAAATCCTGTGTGAGATCGATACGGGCCTCGTCTACGTAGGGACTCATTGGAAACGTTTCTTCAAGGGACTCTTTGTCCACAAAACGACCTCCAAGCCGAGAACTCGTCTGACCGACCCAAACCGGTATACCATGGTAGCGAATCGGTGTTTGCCAGAGTCGGACGGTATGCGCCTGGGCTTTATTGATTATGGCGATGTCTTGAGGTCGTTCGAAGGCATACCGAGGGCTCAGCGACTGGTATCGGTAGCCCCTGCGGGCAAAAGCGCTTATCCAGTCATCGAGATTTCCAATCACAACCACATTGAGCGGCTCGCCGGTGGGTCTGCCGTCTTCTCCAGCAACACAACAAGCAAGGCGCTCAAGTACCAGACGTAGTCCCGCTTCGCTCTCCACAGACTCTAATTCCATGGTAGAATACATCCGTTCTAAGCGGGCGATAAAATTCTGCCCCTCTGACGTGTCAGGGTTGGAGGAGAAAAACGTGAAGTTCTGTGTGAATTTGCGACCAATCAGATCTATATCGATGACTTTTAAACCCTTTTTCCAGTTTGTGAAAATATATCCGGATACTGTTGAACCCGGAACAATTTGGCTTCGGGTGGGGAAATTCAACTGCAAAAGATGCTTGTCGAGTGCTGCATTCGCATTCTTGGAAAAAACTTTGTGATAAGCAAAGGCAACCTCCAACGGGGCAAAATAATTCGGATCGATAGCAGTTGGCAGCAAAATAATCGACCGATTGGTGTTGTTTTTGACCTCAAGCCATACGGCCTGAATATTCTTTCGGGACAAATCGATTCCAAATATCCCTTGAGCTTCCATATCTCCGACAACAGCAGTCGACGCCCGAATCCCGTTGGCTGAACTCGTCTGCGCACGTTCGATGATCTGAGCTTCGATCGTGGTAATCGTTTCGTTCGCGGAATCGCCGGCATCTGTATCCGCAGATAAAGCCGGTGGGGTTTTCCAATTTAAAATTTCGATGTCGGAGAGATCAAACGGTCTGGGCTCTAAAAAAAGAACTGTCCTCAAACCATCGGTATAGTAGGGGTCGCCCACGAGGTTCATTTTGGGCACCTCTCTTTTGATACGACCGACACCACTTACAAATCCAATGCTACTAACCGCCTGGGAATATGATAGATCTTCAATAAAATAACGCCGGGCTTCATCCACATCCGGGTCGATAACGTGGGTTGTGATGGTAGGAGATTTGAGCGTGAATTTCACCCCAATGTCCCGGCTGATCTGCCCAACAAATACCTTTTTTCCGCGAAAGCGGATGGGCGACAGCCAGAACCGCATGTGGTTTCGCTCGTTAATGGTTCTGCGTGCCTTCTGCCAGGCGATGTCCTGCTTTCTGCCGAACACGTATAACGGGCTGATTGGTGAATATCGGTAATGCTTACCTCGAAAAAATGAATTGATCGTCTGCCAAATGGCTTTAGACCAAATGACCTCCGTGGCGTGCCAATTCCGGCGAATAAGAGCGGGGGCGATATCGTTTCCATCGCCGATAAGAACTAAGTTGATAGGATCGCCTTCTTTGTTCCCTTTCGCATTGGTGGTGCAGCATGGCAGTTCCTTAAGCGCACGGCGTAGCTCTTCTTCGGTTTCGATGTGAACGATTTCTTCGGTTGCATAGATGGTATCAAAATCGATCTCTTTGTGGTCGGCTCTAAATTCAGGGTCGGCGATGATATAGGAGTAGTTCTTGACGTCTTGCTGTGAAATCAAATCAATATCCACGGCCTTGAAGTCCTCGTCGAGATTGGAAAGAACGAAACCAGACTTTGAAGCTCCCGCCGGAATGGGATTCTGGAATTGTAGCTTCTGGAACACCTCGTCGCATGCTTGATTCTTATCTTTATTGCTCCCATGAAATGCAAAGGCCGCATCCGAGGGTGAAAAATATTCTGGATCGATTCCGGATGGCAGAAGCCAGTATGTGTTGGAGCTATCGTTCTTGACCTCGACCCAGACTGGCTGAATGTTCCGCTTAGCCAGCGTGAAACCATATATCGCTTGGGCTTCCACGATGGTCGGTACGGCGACAGTTACCGTGACATCACCATTGGCAATGGATTCGGTTCTGTTTCGATACGCCAATGGGTCTGCTGGTGGCGATGGGATTGTTGCACAACCCTGAATGACGACCATGATCGCTATAATGAACAATATTGGGTAGCAGCAATATGCCTTTAATGTTGATCCACTCATAGTGAAGATAAAACCCCGATTTCCCGCCTGTGGAAAACCAATAGAAAAACTGAAAATATGTGTTTATTCGATGGAATTAACAAGTTGTGATTGATGGAGATAATTCACGGTTTCTTAGCCTTGGAAAAACCTGTGATATCCGAGCATATCTGACATCGAAGTGCCCACACATAGCGTTACAGATACCCCATTTCTTACAAAAATGCAAAAAGGGGAAAATCTCATAGAATGAGAATTACTCTTCTGCGATTATAAATCTTCATAAAATGGTTGTTACGATGAGGTTAAAATTTCTTGGATTATGTCAACGGATTGATATCACGGAGGTATCTATGCTCTGTTAATCACAACTTGAGGGGTCTCGGCGAGGATGATGTAATCACCGCTTTTCAGTAACAGTCACTTTTAGGATACTTGTTTCGTAATTTTAACCAGGGGGCCTGGCCAAATAGTAAGTGAATGATACTACGAAAAGGCAACTATAATCATAGCTCACGTCGATACAGATACCATGGTAGGGATACCAACAATATCAGATCGTGTGGCACAGATGGTTGTCAAACAACGTCTTGAACCAGAGCTTGAGCCGTATTTTCATTCTGATAAAGAGAAAAATTAATATTTGGAGAGTTTATTGTAAAATTGTTGATATCATTGGGTTACACACTACGAGTAGCTTAGCGGCTTGCCATGCGTGAATTGGTTTATTGGGATGATTCGCATACAACGTCAAATTTTCTGTTTGATGTTTATAAATCAGGTTTTTTGTCATTTCGGTTTAAAAGTAAACTTTTGCCCCCCTATTGCTGCCTCGTACATGAGACCACCTTTTGCATGGATAAATACAGCCATACCTTTGGTATAGACCGATTTAGCCTGTTTTCCAGTTGCGGGGCCTGCACTCGCACCCGCTGTGGTACCTTCTGTTCCAGCTTTTGCTTGTACGCCAACTGTGATAGCAACAGCGGAGGCTGTAGCGTCAAACTCAAATTCCCCTTTTGTAAATTCGTCATAGGCCCTTTTGTCTTCAAAGAATATCATCTCACTGAAGGCTTGGCCGCCTAATTGAAATCCAATCGTTGCTTTTATCAGGGATGTATCGCCAGTAACCTTATCACCTTCATATACTTGGCCACTACCATAAGAGCCGCCGATACCTATCCCGCCCTTGCCCACAGTCGGGAAAACCGCATATCCATATGCGTTTTTAAAAAAAGGTTGTACCGCTTCAGAATTTTTATAGATCTCGATTGTATCGGAAAAAGAATCGGCCTGTACATTTTCAATAAAAAACAATGCCGATAAAAACAACAAACCCACTGAAATTAAATTTACCTTCATACCAATGCTCCTTTCTTTATTATTCTAACGACTGATAATAGATGTTAAATTTTTATCTACAATCATTTATTTCCTATCTTAAATATGCCGTTGATAAACAGTCACAATTTTCTGAACATTATCGTAAGCAACACTAACGTTATTCCGATATTTCCGGAGACTGCAAATTGATCGCTTTATCCAAACTTCTCAGATGCAGATCACGTTGCGGAAAGGCGATCTCGATTTTTGTTTCCCTGAATCTCCGGTCTATCTCCTGGTGGAGTTCACTGCTTACGAACATCCTGTTATCAGCATCCAGCACCCGAACGCGAAGCTCGAAATCAAGAGAGCTTTCTCCGAAATTCAAAAATAAAACCTGAGGAGGAGGTACTTCGGCAACCTTCACATTTTCCTTTGCACAAGCCAGCAGTGTTTCCATCACCAATGCAACGTCAGAACCATAAGCTACTCCCACCGGAATAATAAGCCGGACGTGCCGATCGGTGAGCGTCCAATTGACAACCTGATTAGCGACGAGATCGGCGTTTGGAATGATTACATCTGCTTGATCAAATGTTTGAACGATTGTGGCCCGCAGGCCTATATTTTTGATTTCAGCCCATTTCCCACCAAATTCGATGTAGTCCCCCACCCTTACAGGTCGCTCAAAGAGCAGAATAAGTCCACTGACAAAATTGTTGACAACACTTTGTAGGCCAAAGCCAATGCCAACACCAAGTGCACTCAACATGATCGTTAGTTTAGTAAAATCGAAGCCGAGTGCCAAGAGTGCAACCAAGAAACCAATAAATACTAAAACGTAATGAACCAACCTTGCTATCGATACTCGGCTCCCTGTTTCTACTATACGCTTGGTGAGCACTATATCGATTAGCAGTTTTTGGACAATCCGGGATACGACAATCGATCCATAAAAGATGCTTACTGAAATTATCACCAAGCCTACACTAATCCGTTGGGATCCCATGTTGAACCCAAGCGTCAGTAAACTTGTTATCGCCTTGGATAAGTTATCATAGGCGCCCCAGACAAATAGAATGATGGGCAACAAAATCAGCCCGCATATGGAGGTATCAATAAAAAGTGTTACCCAGCGAACGATGGTATCGATACTCCCGGAAAACAATGAATTTTGTTTGAGAGATGTGCCGCGGAATACCCACTCAATAAACCCGTTTATCATGTAAATAAACAACATGAAGCAGAGCAGAGCTGCTGCAGAACGGATCATTGATAAAAAAAGATATTCAGCCAACCCCTGTTTGCCCCAAACCTCAAAAATAATGATGAAGGCAAAATAAATAACGCTCAACAGCAATGGCCAGCGGTAAAAACGCGAGGTTTTTTGACGCCCATTTACAATGGCCCACCGCAAACAGAAGAGAAGGCTGACCGACGTTATTAAAACCATGAATAGTCGGTATAATGGAAGCGGCAACATGATCAGCTGCATTAGTCTAATGATTATTAAAGCAATGCTTAACCCATATACAAACAGTCTTTTCCAGGATGTTGGATATAAGGCGCTTATAAGTCGGGCAAAGGAAATAACGCCAATAATCAAAAGGACAAAGGCTCTTGTGTCTTGATATCCCCGATACTCATAAACAAGCATGAACATCATTGTGCCAAAAAACAATCCTGTGGAAAAAGGCCGTGCTGCTATAAAAAACCAGCGCTTAGAATCGTTCAGCACCTTCCGGAACCAAAAGACCACAACAATCAAAATGAGAGTCAATAAAGCCTGCAGAAAGGCGATCAACCCCTGTCGCCCAAAAAAACCGCCTTCTGGCCATGAGATATGAGACACACCAGTTTGCAGGGTGTACCTCAGATCTTTTGAAAACTGATAAAAATATTGGGAAGAGAACATAGGAGGAGATATATTACCCCTGACACCCGAACGCTCAGTCAAATTCAGAGCGTCTAATTTTGCATTGAGGGTGATTATTTCGGCCTGAACATCGCCGGCTTTCTCTTGGGTAGTCAGCATCGAATTAAGCTGTGAAGTGGCAATTTCTAGTGCGCTATCGATCGCATGGTTTGCTTTTTCAAAGGTCGAATTCAGTTGAGTGAGGTCTCTATCTTTGAGCAGGGTAGACTGCCATTGCTCCCAATGTTGCTTTTCCGCCTGCCAATTATTTCTCAAAGCACCGAACTGGCGAATTGCCTTCCTAAGAGGTTTGCCGATATCCTTTAGTATTTTGTTTTCTCGCTCGAGTGACTTCCGGATCTCTAAGAGTTTACTTGTCCGGCCTTCTTTTGAGTCATTGATTTCACGTAACTGAGTGGCAGGACCTTTTAGTTTATCATTGACTTTTGAGAAGTCTTTCTCAATTTCTGAAATATCCGGTAGACTGGCTACCATATTTTGGAGGATCGCCAGCTCTCCTGATAATTTAGCCGCTCTTGGTATTATTTCTGACAGATCCGGTGCTGACTCATTCGCTTCCTGCGTGCTAATAGTTTGATCATCATTTGATTGCTCTAAAGCCAGCACGTGGCTTGATATCAAAATTATAAGTATTATTAGCACAACGTGATAGATTATCTTCAAAGATTGTTTCATGAGTGAATTAAGGTCTCGTTCCCAAGCATTAATTGCTGCCTGCCAGGTAATTTTAAATTGTAATCTTCTTTTCTTTACTCTATTTTAATCTTTTGAGATGACTAAACCAAGAAAATAAAATAATTAATTTCCTTTTTTCGCCGAAGCTCTTATTAAAGAAATGAAGTAGCTTCTTGTACCAACCATAGGGCATCCCTGCTAGGGTAATGCTATAATGGCATGCTGAGTTTGACGAGGCGGGAACTGGAAACGGACTTACAAGGCACCGCGCCAGTTCTCGACCCTACCTGTGAGGGTCTGGGGGAGATTCCCCCGAGCTACTCGACTCAACTCAGCGTAGTTGCAAAACATATTTTTGGCAGTTTTTTTATCAATAGGTTCTACTTGGTATGGCATCTGCTCTCTATCGATTTATCAATCAACAGTGAAATATTCTTCAATTTAGTTTTGATTGCTTTTTACCATTGAGGTGAATTACTAAAACCGCAAGTACCACTCCGCATATTAAGCTTGCCAGCAATAGCAGAAGAGCACGGACGAACAAATAATCAATCAACTGTTTACCCTGGTCCATAGTCGCTGTTTGGATACGATTACTGAATAAGTCAATTTCAGACAATGTGGCAATTCTTTGTTTATCAATTGATTGTAATATCGTTTCTCGTTCGGTTTTCAGAGTGTCCAAAAAGGCTTTTCTCTCTTGAGCAATCAACTCCGGAAATTCCGCAACAACAGGAGATATTTGATTGAGCGAATCAGCAAGTCCGACAAGCGTTGATACAGCCTCCTTGGCATCTTGTTTTTCAAATGTTTCCGCCAATACCAACTCAGCTTGCCATCTTGCCTGTTTCGTCACGAGGTTCACATATATCGAGAGTTGGTCCGCCACCCTTACCATACGAATATCCAGATTGCCGACCGAATGTAAGGTATCTATTTTTTGTTTACCTATGATTTCAGCCAATACCGACACAACGGTATCTCGATAAATGAAATCGCGTGCGATAGGATGTTCCAGCACCCATGACTTAAAATCTACTTTTAGAGTATCGATGTTTCCATCCGGCATCCCGCTGGCAACAAGCTGTTCAAGCTTTCTTTCAAGTCTTAGGGATGAATCATGGGCGATCTGATACCATTGACCAAAGTCTTCTTTTCCTTCACCAAGCTCGAAATAGTTGACCATCTGCATGCTAAATGCCCAAGTATCTAATATGGCAACCGCAGGATCATGGTGAAATAACGCTCGGTACGCAGTTGGAATGCCATTTATTTTCCATAGCAGCGCATGCTGTTTAACTTCATTATTTGTCGTCACCTCAATCACACGGTTTGCGCTCTGTTCGATAACACCAGTGAATACGCTTGCCAAATCGTCTAAATGCAATTGTAGTTCGAAAGCAGACTTCACATACTTTTTTCCTTCGGCTTCCGTCTTTTTCATTAACCAACTTTTGTATTCAACCGCCTCACAATCCGGGGCAATCGTCCCAATCAATAGAAGGTAAGCTATAAGGCTAATAATTACTTTAGTATGCATCGTTTTGAGATTAATTTAAAAGTGTTATTGTTGGTAATACTGCTCGGGAACTACCTATTGAGTTCTCATCCCTTGACTTTTTGCTCCATTGGCTTGTAGCTTATTCACTTATCGTGCTGTCCATTCAATGGGATCCGCCGCCGAAGAATATCAGGTAGGATCTGGTCATTTTTTTGAGACGCTGCTTAAGCTCAAGTGTTATTTGAGTATGATATAAGATTCATACATAATTTTAGAGAATGGGTCAAGAAATGGTGGTTTCTAAAGCCCTTCAGCGAAGTTATGGCGGGAAACCTTTCCATGCTTGAACCGTTGATGAATGGAGAGAAATCCAGTTATCCGTCTCTCTGTTAAAATTAGCGATACCATCTGGTCATGCCCAACGTACCATGGGAGATTCTATCAATGCAATAATTGGCCGGTGGTGATAACAATTGATAACACTAAAACACAACTTTTCCAAAATCGGGTCGCCGGCAGCAGAAAGATGAGCGAGGTACGAACGGCGCTTTCTGCTGAGCGAGTGCATGGGCTTATCGCCGGGATTTACAACCCAGCGATAAGCCCGTCATAATAGAAGATGGCTACTCCACAAGCCCAAAATCATCCGGTTTCCAAGTTTTGTCGAACCACGGTTCCAATGGTCCATAGAGTCGTAGTAGAACATTGTAACTTTTGCCGGGCAGGGTTTGAATCCAATTGTCTTCATGCCCTTTCGGTGCCTTTGGACCGAACCAAACCGTATAAGATTTATCATCGTTTTGTTTAATGGTCGGACTGTTGCTGTCGAGGCCGGCTGATTTTTGATCGGTCTCCAGCATCGAGCGATGTTGACCGGAATAGACCATGAATGACCAGAAGTTGTTCACGGGAATTGGCCCAGGAAGGGTTACTTTATATGTTTTTCCACCATCAAGGTAGTTACCATCCGCATCATGGGGAGTAAACGCATAGGCCGACCCTGTTCCTACTTTGGGTACAGACATGGCTGGTGTAATGCCGGTAGCGACATAGTGAAAAATACTACGACCATCAATGTTCATTTCACCTTTGTTCATAAAATCATGGCCGCCGGCGAAGGATGTATACCATTGACGATCCGGATAGAAATAAACAGCTGCATCGCGGGGCCGGAAAACAAGGGAGCGCGCCGAAGCGTTTCCGATTGCAGCCGCATCCTTTAGTATTTTTTTCATGCGTGCATCCGGTGCAAACGGTTCTCCTTTTTTAATACCGATAGAGGCAAAGAGTCCTACCAGTTCTGGATTAAATGCATCTGCGGGTTCATATTGAATCACCGCGTTAAGCTCTTCATAAAAGTGTCCATCGTTAGCATGAATGGTATTAAACTTTTTGCCGGAGAGGTCGTAGACTTTTTGTTTTGGTGGCTTGTTTGCTTTCGCCAGTGGATAACAACGAAAACCTTCTTTTAGCTCTTTTGTAGACCCCTTCAAATCGCCGTCTTTCACAAAAACACGCATGAAAAGCCAGTGACGGTAGGTTGTGGATTTGGCAACAAAGTAGCCTTCGGGGATATCCCCCTCGTAGTCAGGCCCTATAAATAGATATTTACCACCCTTGCCTTGATCGGGGCCGGTCAGGCCAACGTCACTAACGAAGCGGAAAAATGCATCGTCAAGAGAGCCCAGTACAGGCCCGGGGATCTCAACTACAACCGGTCCATTTTTTAAGTCAACCTCTACAAAGGCATACGGAGTCGTTGATTGCGCAGTCAAAAATAGCGTGCGGGCATCCATCAATTCTCCGAAAATCCCGAGGTCACCTGGTTTCAAGCCCGCTTTTTTTAGGCCCTCCAGCATGGCATATATGGAAGCGGCTGGCATTCCATTCAGAAACGTCTCTACGCCTCGCGATAGGTCGAGAAAGTCAAAGCTTTTCTGAACCGTAGCTTCACTGGGCATACCATCGAAAAATTCGAGGTCCCCGAGGAGATCGGTTTCCATCTTGTCCGGGGTAAGCAGGAATTCCGGT
>Ga0233414_10000830_pt1 | contig 12313 bp, 14 predicted proteins | sample Na_anoxic_10_MG_FD_189020 | JGI IMG/M metagenome (GOLD analysis project Ga0233414, IMG submission 189020) | Seawater microbial communities from Saanich Inlet, British Columbia, Canada - Na_anoxic_10_MG | ecosystem: Environmental > Aquatic > Marine > Inlet | place: Canada: British Columbia...
AAACTAGCTCGTAAAGCTCAAGAAGCAAAAGAAGAGTTTGAAATTGCTGGAGATAGAGCGCAAGAAGACTTTGGTATAAAAAGAGATAGACTAAATGAAGATTATGCTCTAAAACGTGAAGACATTCTTAGAGACTCTAATAAGAAAATAGCTGACATCCAAGCTAAATCTCGTCAAAAGGAATTGAACGAAGAAGCCAAGTTCCAGGAGAAGATGAGACAGCTTCGTGAGAAGTTCCTGTTTAGCCTTGAAGATGCTTTACGTGAAAGAGATGCTCGTCAAGTTCTTCGTCTTCAACGTCAGTTTCAAATGGATAAGCAAGCTCTTATCAATGAAAATGATCTAAGGAAGAAAGAGCGTAGAGAAGATGCTGCTAGACAGCTAAAAGAAGCTATTGATGATAGAAATGAGCGACTTAGATTACTAGAAGAAGAACGCCAACTTAAACTTGCTCGTCAGAAAGAAGATTTTGACCTAAAGAGACAACGTGCAGAAGAAGATCATCAAAGAGAGTTAGCTGATATTGCTAGACAGGCTGATGAAAGATTAGCGTTATTTGTAGAAGAAGCCGTAGAAGCTGGAGTAATTTCAGAAGAAGCTGCGGCTATGTTGTTAGGTACTCTAACTGAGTTTTATGGTTCTGATGGATTATTTGACAATTTATATTCTGCAAACACGGCAAGTATGCTCACCAATGCACAGAATCAATTAGCGGGAATGGCGAGTGTTATTTCTGGAGCAATGACAATGCAAGCTGCGGTAGCCTCTGCCGCTGCAAGTGTGAGAGCTAATCTGGCCAGTATTGGAGGCAGTTATGGTAATGGAAGAATTGGAGGGCTTAGAGAAGACGCGGGTAATGTAGTTACTCCATCTTCAATTTATGGAGGGCAAATTCCCATCTCCGCATTCACACCTCCTAGCATTCCCACATCAGGATTTTCTGGCGGTTCTCAAGGAGGAGATTTGAGAGTAATGCTAGAACTTTCCCCTGATTTAGAAGCGAGAATTGTAAATGAATCACTTAACGAAATATCTAGTACAATTAATACCATTGCGAGAGAAAGATAATGTATACAATTAATGGAACAATCCTAAATTTACAGCCTACAGTAGGAAGATGGATTAGTAGAGAGCCTCTTGGATTTACTGGTAACGGTCATCCTGAATATGCAGGGGTGAGACAGTTTGAAATCAGATGGCAACTTACATCTATGTCTGATGCTAATGAGATTCAGGGTCTATATGATGCTTTGGATGTTACTGGAACTGCTGTAGTTTCTTTACCTTCACATAAAGGGGCTGTGTGGGGTTTCACTAACTATTCGGGCTGCACTTTATCCGAGCCGACAAATGGTGAATACTTTACTGAGCATGAAACCGAAGTAACTTTATTAATCTATGGAATTGTAACTTAGTTATTTAATGTTGTGCCATTGAAAGATAGAATGAAATCTTTCCTACTGACTTTGCAAGAGACACAAACTCTTTTGCGTCTTCATCATCTTCTAGGATTTTATGAACGTCTTTTTCGTCCAAATCAAACCATTCGCCTCGTATACGTTTGTTAGCAAACATATCGTGATATTCTTTTTCTAGATTTTTAGAATTTTCATCATACTCTTTTTGAAATATAAAATAACATTCAACTGGAGACCCTGAGTTTATCTGATTAAATCTAGTTTTCGGGTTTTGAGACTTTCCTATTTTGTATAAACCGTTTCCAGATAATATTACATAAAGATATATAGAACTTATGGGTTTAGTCATTTTTCTCCTAAATTCAATGGAAGTTTATCACAATTTACATTATGTAAAATTAAATTATGATTAGAATTATCCCCTATATAAAGATATAATAAAATTATGCAAATAACTCCAAAAGAAAAATCACTCCTCCGTAGCCGTCCTCAACGAACTAAATTAGGGCTGTCTATTTTTAGACCTACTACAGCTTTGAAGTGTAGAGTAGATGATGTCTCCATAAGTAGAAACGCTCTCACTATAACCTACGATACAGTGACAGAAGGAGTGTGGACATCTGTAGAAACTGGTATGGTTGTTTTGGTTGGAACATCGGAAGGTGGAAGAGAGCTTGGTACAGTAAGACTTCGCTCTATAACAAGTTCTGAAATAGTTGTAGCTGAGAATTCTTATATAGAGTGGAAAGATAATTTATACCTTACAATACAGAGATTTTGGGAAGTTCTACCAGTATTCCCAAGAATAATCTCTGACCCTGCTGATGCTGAAAGTACAATTTGGTACAAGGATTATGATATTCCTTACACTAACCAAAATACAGTTTTAGGAGCTTTGCCTTGTGCAGGCCCTCACAGAGCGGCTTATTTAGATAGTGGTAGTGTAGATGTGTACTATACCGCTACGGGGACAACACAGGTCGCTGGAGCGTCCTACGACACTCACTGGTGGTTTGATGGGGGTGGAGTTACGGGTTCTACAGCTTTTACACCAGGTAATATTGCCTACGACACTGCTGGACATTACACTACCCGACTTACTGTTACTGGAACGAATTATGTAGACACGACATATAGATACGTTTCTATATATGACCGTCCAGGAGAAGGTGATGACACCCCAATCCTGAAATGGGAATTGTCTAAAATAGATGGTGGTCGTGCTGGTGGAGGTTATACAACATCCATAAGGATATTTGAAAATATAAATGTCAATGAAGGCGATGTAGTTGTTTTATTTGGAGAGAGTTGGATAGGAGATACCAAACAAACTATTGGTGGAAATGCTTCGGGAAATTCTGACATCTTCTTTGTTGGTCATATCCTTTCGGGGTCTATCCAATACAACTACAAACACGGAGAAGTATCTTTTGGGATTGGAAGTATTGCAGAATATCTAAAAGAGCAGGAAGGATTTTCTATCTCCGTAGAGAGTGTTCCATCTCCATCTGATTGGTATCAACTTTATGATTTGAATATCACTAAAGCAATGTATCATTATTTGAAATGGCATACTACTGTATTATCGTCAAACGATATACAAGTTCTTGGAGATGATAGACCATTACAATATTTCGATAGTGACAGAAATAGTATTTATGATGCGCTAAACAGTTTCATTCGTGGTGCTGTAGTAGGGTCTGTAGTATCAGATATGCAGGGTAAGATTTGGATAGAGCATGATGCACAAGCATTTCCTAATGCTTCTGATGCAACATACTCATCTCCAATAATGGAATTGAAGAAATCTGATTGGGTAGGGTCTCCCCGAATTGTTGAGCAACTAATTCCTCCAGTATCTTATTTAGAGCGAGGCGGTATTGCTTATAGTGGGGTATCAACAGGAACGTTTGCACCTCTAATGTCTAATGCTCCTGGCTCTGCTCCAATGTATAAAGGTAAAGTAGACAGGTCACAAGGACTAGCCCTAAAATCTCAAGTTGAGATAAATGAGATAACTGGTAATATCTTAGCGAATAAAAATCACACTCATCCAACTATAAATCATAAGTTAGTAGGTAACTTTAGAAACTTAGACATTGCTCCACAAGAGAAGGTTTCTATGGTTGTGGAAACATCTGATAACCCTACGGGAAAGTATATTAGTGGGTCATACATGCCTACTAATATTGGATGGACGTATGATTCACAAAAACAATTATTCCATCCTGATAATGTAACCTTCTCATCTTTGGTAACTGGCTCTGCTGGAGAGACTATAGTAATACCTGAACTTCCTGATGATGGAGGGTATCATTCTCCTCGTATATCTATACCAAGTATTCCTTCTCTCTCATTTCCAGCGATGTTTTCTAATATTGCAACGGACAGTTATTTAGCAACAGTTAGACAAACATCTGGAGTAAATTATGACCCTGTTACTTATGTAGGTGTTACGGGAACTTCTGGAGCACTTACTACACTAACTACACCAACAGAAATAACAATGACTCAATCAGGCACATACTTGATTGTGATGACTACACTCTTTCGTAAATATGTGGTCTCTCCAGTCTATACAGGAGCAGCCTTGCGTTTCATTATTCCAGATACACGACATTATTGGTTAGCTCCAACTCAGACAGAAGAGAGGTCAACGGAAACCGCCGTCATTTCTCTTCCTGTCGGTTACAAGGTGTATTGGGACATTATAGGTACTATGAATATGTATTTGGATTATGGAGAAGTTTCGTTTACTAGACTGCATCCCTAATTATGAATAATTTTAAATCCACTTTCAAAGCATTTGATGACAATGTATCAAAACAGGAACAAGAGATTTCTGGTACTCTTGGTGTCTATCTCTCTGGAGAGAAGTTAGTTGATGTCCCTAATCGTCCAGGATTTGTGTATGTCCAACTTCGAGATAATCAAAGTGAAGTCATACAAGTATTCAATGAAACTGTCTCTACAATCTTTGGCTTGGCTGTTATCGTTATTAGGCAAGGTAATAGATATATCGTAAAAGGTAGAGATACTGAGAGATACAATAATTGGGGGTCTTCATCGTCCTTTGTCCCTGTTCACGCTAATCAACATGCTTTCAATCCTGATGGTGGAGGTGGTGGAGACATTCTTTGGGTACAAGGCAGACAAATGATGCCTTTGGCAGTATTCCCATCTGGAACACATGGCTCAGATGGGGTTATGCTGTACCCATATCAATATAGACAAAGTGACGGAACGATAATCAACATGGGGACTACTGGTACTGGAGACTTAGTACAGTATAAACCTACAGATGATACTGCCATAATGGGGGTTATTTATACGAATACTAGTAATGGTAATCCCGAATTTCTTCTAAATAGCGGTACTTTCTTCGCTGCATCCATTACAGGAACATCTGATATTACTCAATATCTCCCCACTGTAGAGAATGATGATTTTCTCTTACTTGCAGGTATACGTCTAGTTAGTGGTACGTCCGTGATTGGGTGGGATAATATCTATGATTTACGTCAATGGCATTCCATATCCGCAACAATACCAGATTCAACTATATTAATAGAAGACGAAGGTACACCACAAGGAAGTGCAGATACACTAAACTTCGTAGGTGATAATGTAGAAGTTTCTGTTACTGGAGATGTTGCTAGAGTTTATGTAACGGGGTCTAGTGGTGGTGGGGGTGGGACACCTGGGGGGAGCAGTACCCAAGTTCAATACAATCATTCAGGAACATTTGCAGGAGATAGTGGATTCCTTTGGCATAAAGACTCTAAGAACTTGGCTATAGGCGAAGCAGTTATGCCTGTTCTACCTACAGATAATAAAATGAATGTCGTAGGTGTTACAGGTACAGCGGGGTTTATTGCTTGGACAGCTAAAGAAACTGCTGGTCATGGAGGATATTTCGGGTCTATTCGTGCTAGAGGTGACTGGACAACGCCTACTGCTCTACAAACTGGTGATAACATCCTTAGAATTAGGGGTTGGGGATACGATGATAGTAATCAAGGGGCAAGCAATACAGAAATTAGATTTGTAGCGGAAGAAAACTATACCACATCTCATCATGGCTCTAGTATAGAGTTTTGGGCAACTCCCACAGGGACAGTTACTAAACAATTAATAGGTACAATTTCTGAAACTGGATTTGCTTTAGTTACTGGTACTTCGTTTACTAAAGGTGATACAATAAACTCTATCAATTCCTTTGGTGTATCAAGAAAATTGATAGATAACTTAACATTAGAAGATACAAAAAGTTTGATTGTATCAGAATACTTTGACGTAGATGCTTACGTCCTTGATATGCAAGGTGATAGTGTATTGGAGATAATATAATGGCTAAAGTAATTTTGGTTGAAGAAGGTTCAACCCCATCAACCCCATCAGCAGGAAAATGGGTAATATACCCAAAATCAGATGGTTTCTACACTCTTGACGATGCTGGAGCGGAAACTGGCCCATTTGGTGTTGGGGGTTCTGCTGGAGGTAGTGAAGGTCTCATGTTTTGGGATGAAGGTATCCCTCAAGCCACAGGAACTATATTAAATGTAGTTGGTGCTAATGCGTCATTAAGCGTAAGTGGCACTGTAGCTAATCTTATTGTTGCTCCGCCAGAAGGAACTGCTGTTCTATCTACAGGCGAAGGCGGCGGCACAAAATTCCTGAGAGAAGACGGAGACGGCACTTGCTCTTGGCAAGCGGCGGGGGGTGGGGGGTTGTCACCTGATGAATATTGGGGCGGGAATCTTATCAGAAACTATCCATCCCTAGAGCTTGCCAATGGAGCAGCCCCCGAATGGTGGGCAACAACTAGCGGAACATTGACAGAAGAAGATTCTACGGGCGAAGGCATACCGCAAAAGCACGAAAGAATTCTAAAGTTTTCGGCAACTTCTGGAAATTACACATATCAAGATTTCGACGCGGCAGATGAGCCAACACTTGATAATAATGTATCAAAGGTTTCCGCTGGTTGTTGGGTTTACACAACAACCGCTGGAACTATTACATTAGAATTATATGACGTAGACGGAACAACATCACTCGGAACGGCTGCGACAACGACGACAAGCTCTTGGGTTTGGCTCGAAGTTTTAGACGCAACTTATCAAGACAGCATGAGATGGAGAGTAAGTCATAGCACAACAGCAACCCTTTATCTTGCTATGCCTTCCTTGAACATTGGGGCAACCGTCCTTCCTTGGAGAGAGCGCGGGACGCGAGAAGTCGAAGAATATTACGAGTATCTTGTAAATAGTAATAGTCCAAGTGCAAGCTGGCACGACTTAGACGTAAGCGCAATGGTCTCACCTCTAACCTGTTGGATTAGAGTCTCTGCATTAATTGTCGCTGGTTCTGATGAGGCTTCTTTTTTACTTATGCGTAGAGATGGAGACACAGGAGAGAGTCGAGCGTACAGGATAGCGGGCATTCGTGGAGCAAATAATGTGATGTATTCACAAGCACATGGACACTCGTTTTGTAGCGATTCTCAGCTTGTAGAATGGAAACCAGTTCTTACAGGTCAAATTATTCAAATTCACTTAGTTGCATATAGGGAATGGGCATAATGAAAACAAAGACTATTTACTTAAGAGCACACCCCAATGGCGACTGGATGAGCTTAGGGGTATCACATATTGAAAAGGGAAGCCTAAAATTACCGCAGGGTATGGAGCTAGATGCTAAAGACGGTTCTATGCGTTGGAAACTAGATACGCCGATGGATAAGCGAGATTTTGAACGCAGAAAACTGACTTTTAAATATTCAATTCCCGAAGATGTAACGCCTATTACTACAGATAAAGAGCGGCTTGATGCTCTTTGGGAAAAGCAAGCGGGCGACAGCGCGAAGTTTGACGCTATTGAAGCGAAGCGGTTGGAAGTCACAAAATGAACTGGTTACAATCTCTCTTTTTCAACAACAACGATGAGCCAATGAAAATATCTCGAATAGAGATAGAAGGCGACTTTGAATTTTACCAAGAAGATGACACGCTAAAAATTCGCACGGTGGGAAGCGTAGAGCCACCGCCTGCGCCAGAAACAATAGAAGTGCGGTTACGGGGTGATGGTAGCATAATGCGCTTCTACAAAGCCCCTGATAGCGTGGACGTTATAAACTTTGAATACTGGCAAGATGACCCCGTAATGATTGAAGTCAAGATAATAGATTCTACTTGGGGCTTTGCGCCAATTCAGATGATGAAAAAGGTAAACGGGAACGATAGAAAAGTCCACACAGATTGGAACAAGGTAGGCTGGGACGCGGAAGGCTGTTATTTCAAGCTGTCCGATACAGTCGGGGACTTTGATATACCAGAGCCAATAGGCGCGGAAATGATAACGCATGTAACAGTCCCGTATGATGATTGTTGGCTGATTTTGCCAGATGCGGAAAAGCGGTACAACCAGAAAGAAGCCTGGCCGATGACGTTCAACCTTTACACGGATAAGGAAACCCGTGAGAGTTAGTGTAATCTCTGACGCGTCCTCAGGGGTTACAGTTAGTGCGGAGTTATAAATTATGTATAAACTAACAAATTACGAAACAATTATTCGACTAGCGGACAACGCAAGTATTCCAAACGACCCAGCTAACACAGACTACGCAGAATATCTCGAATGGCTAGAAGCTGGCAACACGCCAGAACCAGCCGACCCTGTTATCGAACCTGAACCAAAAGTAGCTGAACATTTCGAGCTACCAGTTATCGCGCCTGACTTCATTGTGCAGTCACCAAAGCCGAAGAAGAACCACTTAGAAGCGCACGCCGAAGCTGTTACTGAAAGCAAGAAGGCAGACAAGTCCATTGCGCTGATAGTGCTTGATATGGTTGTGTATATTGAAGAACTGGAAAAGCGCATAAAGAAATTAGAGAAATGAAACCAGCCTACGGACTAAGAAACGGATTACTGCTATCCATACCGTTTTGGATAATTATATTTTTGATATTCACATAGGATATAAACAAAAAGCCTACTATGTAGGCTTTTTTCTTTCTTCATACTCTTCTAAATATCTTACAGCATTTCTAAGTCTTTTAAGTGTAACCCCTCTAGTCAATATTCTATAATTACAAATCCAATCAGCGAGTCCTCTCACATGATTCTTCTTTTCTTCTGGTAACATTTTCTTGAAACCAAGGACATGCTCGTGTTCAATGGCTAAAGCTCTTGTGCTATTTTTAGGTTTCACAAGACAAACATGACACGCTCCATCATGTTTATTATATAGATCAATATAATCTTCTTCTGATAATCCATATTTCTTTAGGGTGACAGGAGATGGTAGTTTCATTTAGGATTATCCTTTGAGTAAAACCCTCCTGCTTTATATATTACAGGAGTAGGAAGGTAAACTCTCTTTGATTCATTCCCACATTTAGGACATTGTACATAAGAAAGTCTTGTGGATTTGTCCTGTTCAAATTTACATTGTGTATTTGTACAGCGATAAGTATAGGTCATTTTGAATTTCACTCAATAAAAGTTGTCTAAAACGCTAAAATCGGTAAAAATTTTTTATGGGTATTTGGCTAGACGTTGAATTGGACACAATTAGTCCGATTTAGCCAACATTCTTTGGGCGTAGTAAATAATTTTATGTAAATCTCTTTCTTTAGTAGAATGATGCCTAACATCACCTAGTCTATAACAGGCTTTGAAGATACTACCTTGAGCAAAAGACATTTCTTTGAATTCTATCAGATCGTTCAATGTGACAGAACTCTTGGGGAGAGACCAATAATCAGTCTCTCCCCCATTATTCTCACTCTTCATCTTCTTCACCAGAGATGTCTACAAAAATTACATCGTCTATCTCTTCTAATTCATCCATTTCTTTCTCTTTCTTATTTCTCTCTTCTATTGCTTTCTCTATAAGAATCATGTCGTCTTTTGCGGAAATTTGATGAGACTCTAAGGCAGCGTAAAAAGTTGAAAAGTCGAATACGTGCCTATCTTCAACAATCTTAGAAATCCTACCGAAGGTTTCTCCAGTATCTTTCATAGTTATAGAAGCACCCTTTTGAATTACTGCTAGTCCAAGTTTTACACAATCAAACATTGCAGTAAGTCCACTATGAACGCCTTCTCCACCTACAATAAATACCCAAAAATCAGAGAATGAGAGACCATGACGATTTTTCAGAACTTTACCTTCAAACAGCCAGCCAGTTCCAAAACGAGCAAGTTTCTTTGTTTTCCCGCCAGAAGGAATAGGGATAAATGGAACTCTAGGTTCAATACGAATAAAAGCCATATTCTCCTTTACACTGCCTCCAGGAGCATCGTGAGTTTTGAAACGTAATCCAGTCATTACTTTTTCGTATCTGTGATTAGCCAAGAAACCAAAAGCTCCCTTTTCGGAATAGCGCAACTGCTTTGCAAAAATCCTAGAGAATTGTGCCATTGGAAAGGCTCTTGCTCCAATATTTCTGTCTCCTACATCTCCTTCTATCTCAGAAATAGGTACTACACTCGCCACGCTGTCCAAAATTGAAATTCTACTCTTTGATGCGTGTGTGTACAAGGATTTTAGTAGCTTCTCATCTACTGCCAATTTTCCTTCATCAGGCTTACGCTTTTGGTTTACCCAATACCATGTCCCATCAAATTCCACATTGTTTAGAATTCTCTCTACAGTATCTTGATTCTGTAACTCCAAATCTAAACAAGCAATATCCAGTTCTAACTTCTTCCCCAAAACTCCAGCGAGAGAATTGATAAAGTGAGATTTACCAATGGACGTTGGCCCAAATACTTCTGTGATTGTACGAGTAGAAATCCCCAATTTCTTATAGCTTTCTCGCAAAGCTAAGTCAAATGAGTACCATCCCGTTTCGACAAATTCTATAGTAGGGTGTTCGCCTTCAAACTTCATGCTATTTCTCCTCTGGTCTATATTTTAGTTTCCAAGTATCATAACGGACAACATATCCAATATTAGCTCTATCCACGCCATACTCATCAGCCAATTTCTGTTGAGTATATCCCTGATTTTCGTATTTGTCTCTAATACAATCTACTTTACTCCATGTAAGCTCTGCTGTGGAACTATTCTCTCCTGACTGACTTCTTAGTTGCTTATCAGTCATCTTTTTACCGTATCCATGATGATCCTTCCCTCTCACTCCATACATAGGATTAGCCCTACCTACTTTTCCGAAACCAGGAGCTTCCTTCCCCCTTTTTCCATACATGGGGTTGTTTTTACCTGAATTTCTTTCTGAACAAGCAACTCTTTGCTTATCTGTCCATCTATAACCACGACTTGATCCCGCTGTAGGAGATAAATTGAATTCTGGCTTATAGTCATCCAGATAATGCTGCTCTAAATCTAATAAATCAGACTCAATCTTCACCACTTCCACTATTTCAAAAGCAAAAGCGTTTATTCCATGCTTGTTATAAGAGTTTTGAAGATGATGATTATTGTGATAATTACCTTGTAGACTATTTCTATGCTCTTTCCATCTCTTATAAATATTTTTACTGCTTCCAATATATACTTTACCGCTCATCAGATTCTGTATTCTGTAAATGCCCATGATGACATCTCTAGCCATTTATTCTTCCTCTACTAATACGCTCACAGAAACAGAAGGCTTTCCCTGCTTTGTGTTAGCATCAATAATTTCTTGCGGAGCATCACAAGCAACTGCAACTTTCTTCCAAGATGTAGTTACTCTACCCTTAGTGAATTTTGCATATACATCGTGTAAAGTAACACTGTTCTCTTGTTTCAACACAGCATCTTTAATTGCTTTCTCTGCTTCATCCATACGAATATGATATTTTTCAGTTACGGAGCTAAGTACATTGTTATAATGTTCAATATCATCTCTGCATTTTTGTATCGCTTTACGCATTTCATTAGCTTCTTCATCAGCCATCATTTCATCATAAGCATTTCTATATTCTTCAAACATTTTATTCTCCTTTTAGTCCACAATAGGACTCATACTACCATTCTTCAAACGATTACACATCTTCTCTATCACTCTTTTTTCAATAGGGTCAGTAGTTCCATTAGGAAGTTTTACCTGTCCCCAATAAACTCTCTGTCCTTGATGCCAAACGTATAATTCCCCATCTCTACCAAGATGTAGAACATAAGAACCCTTTGTAGGCTCTTTACCTTTTATCTTCCGTAAAATCCTACGAATTTCTGTGCCATTGGCAGCATCTACTAATTCTTCCCAATCATCTTCTTTGATTTCATATCTACCATCTTCTACAACAGTAACGATAGCGATTTGCTCAGAAAGAGGACGATTTTTTATTTCATCTAGTAACGTGCCACGTTCATAGTGTTCCCATAAAGTAATATAGCGTTCAATTGTGAGAGGATTTGCTAATCCATGTAATTGCAAAGACGTTATATAGTCAAAGAAGTTATCTCCCCTTATCTCATCTTGGTTTGTGTCTTTCCACCAAGAACTATACCCATATAAAACCTTGCAAGAAAGGAAAACAGAGAATTGGCCTAGCCCGTTCAAAGTCACTAACGCATTATTTACCCCTTCCACATTTCCAGTTTCCTTCAATTCTCGAATGACATCATCAGCAGCAGACTCAAAATCTTTTCGTGTAATGGTCTTTCCATCAATAAGTACTCTAGCGGTCATCATTTCTGTCATAAAACATCCTCTTCAATCAATTTCTTCACAAAGTTCTCTATTGAAAATCTGATCTCTCCCATTCCTCTACTCATGGCAGTGGTAGGGTCTACACTAGCAAAGACAATAGGTGCAGAAAGTTTATTACTTTCTACTTGTAATCCGCTAATCTCGGATACATTATACCCCGTAAAGAATTTCACTACATCTGCTCCAGCTAAAAGAATAGCTTTCTTTCCTCTAGTTTCAGCAAAGAGA
>Ga0233414_10000831_pt1 | contig 12306 bp, 24 predicted proteins | sample Na_anoxic_10_MG_FD_189020 | JGI IMG/M metagenome (GOLD analysis project Ga0233414, IMG submission 189020) | Seawater microbial communities from Saanich Inlet, British Columbia, Canada - Na_anoxic_10_MG | ecosystem: Environmental > Aquatic > Marine > Inlet | place: Canada: British Columbia...
TTCTTCGAAAATTATCAGGTTTGCAAATGTCAATTATCTCTTTTGTATGTGGATTCGCTACTAGAATTACATCTGACTTGCCTTGCTTTCCTCTATAGTCTTTAAGACCTGACATAATAGTTGATGCAAGTTTTCCGTCAGAATTTTTAAGCATTTCTGATGTAAGTGATTGGCTCATCTTAAGCAGTGTTGCAAGCTTTTTGAAAAACTGTGGGCTGACGTGAACTCTAGATCCTGCTAATTTAATAGTTTGATTCACTAATGAATCGTCGGATATACTGATTGACGAAAGCGGAACAGTTTTGAAAGCGCATTCTGATTGCGATAGCATATCACGCATTTCAATGAATTTTTCTTCTGAAACTTCTCTCATGATTTAATAATTTTAAAAAGTTATTTAATATTTGATTAATATAATAATACTATAATGGAAATTAAAAGTAAAACATGGGGCTTTTATTTTTAAATTATTTTCCCCATGTTTTATAAAATAACTACTCTTTTATTTCACCATTACTATCTACGTTAATTGTGAAAGTGGTTCTATCCTCTTCAGGCTTTTGATCTTCAACTAAATCATTAGTTTCCTTTAAAAAGATATTTTCAAATGCACGATTCAGATCTTGTTTGCGAATATTTTCTGTTTCTGAAAATTCATTGATCTCTTCAGTTTCATTGAATCTTTCAACATCATAAACAACATCTCCATTTTCATCTAAATCAAAATACAATGGTTTATTTGTGCCACTACCTCCTCTTCGATTTTTACTAAAGATTACATAACGTCCTCCATGTTTATCAAAACGAATTTCCATCATTGCAGTTGTTGCATGCTTTAAATAAGTAGAACCAACATATGTTCCACCTTTTGTCATGTGCTGAATTGCTAAAACTGCTGATCCTGTTTTCTCTGCACTTTCGATCATCATATTAGTTAACCAACCTTCAGCATATGTAGCTTTCCAATTATGAACTTCTTTCAGTTTTACCAGAATATCTTGATATGAATCCAATATAATAATATCATAGTCCTTATTAAAAGATTTACGCAGTACACTGGACAGCTGTCCTGATTTCACGTAGTCCATCAATAGTAAAGTTGGTATCTTTGCAATGGACGGCGTCTTCTTATAATAGAATAAAATATCGTTGCGCGTCATTTCAGAACTGACATACAAAATCTTTGCGTCTGGATTTACTTTTTGGACTGAAGCAAGATAATCTAATAATAATGTTGATTTTCCAACTCCAGATTCTCCAACTACAATTGTTGCTGTTCCACCATAAAGACCTCCACCTATTTCATGATCTGAAAATAGATCATCGATCTTTTTATTACTACGGTGTAATCTAAAGTCAGGAAAGTCTAAATCTTCTACTTTAATAATGTTAGGCTCAACTTCAACTTCTTCAACTTCTTCTGGCTTTTCAGATACATGCCCTTCTCTTAAGCATTTTTTAAGCACTGCATTAAAAGAACCATACGATATTTCGGCATCAGGTTCATCTAATTGAAATTGATAAAAGTTATCTAAGACTTTTCCGTTTGGAACTTTTGCACCGCACTTTTCATTTAACCATCTGCGTACAGTTTGTTCCTTTTTTCCACCAACTAATTTGATCATAGTTTTAATGTTTTAAATTATTTAATATTTGATTTTTATATAATATAATTATACTAAAAAACTGATGTGATTTGCAATTCTCTTTAGTTTTTTTACAGTTTTTTTTATGGCGTTGGGAAGATCGCAAGTAAGCGCATCGTCTCTTTAAAAAACGCTTGCCCAAAGCCTTGCGCATTGCTATCATCTCTTATTGTCCATGTAATATTTTCGCTAACATCTATCACTAATTTTGGCGTAAAGATTATCCCATTAATTTCGTCCGTTATCTCAATTGGACTTCCGTCAATGTGCTGATGTGAAGTTACATTAGTTGTTTGTAATTTGATATGCCATTGAACTTCGAATTTGAAATCATCTTTGCCTCTATTATATATTGGTTCTCCAAAGACTTGACATAATTCATCAAAGGAAATTCCCAATAAATAATTAACGCTATTTCCTTCAACATTTAAAACAACGTCTGAAAGTTCAGGGTTCTCATTATGTGTAGTATACGTAAATTCTTGATTACTCATTTTTTAATTTAGGTTTATTAATAGATTGTTCATTATAAAAAGTACTACTGTTTGCATTATGCATTGAAAGTATCTCAACATCTTGCATTACTAAGTTATTGTTCTCAATATAAATTGATGAATCTTCATTAAATTCAACAATGTAAACTTTAGATTCTGGATTATCTCTAACTTCATCTTCCCAACCGACAGTATTATAAAGCGGTGCTTGGTTAAACTGTAATTCAAACGTTGGTATTGCTGGATTAAATAGAATAATTGCTTTCATACTTTGTTATTTATTATAAATATACTACCTTTAGATGACTAAGTAAACATCTCTTTATTTTTACTACGGTGTTATTCCTACTTAACTTTTAACTCTTAAATCTAGACAATATGTTGTCTATCTCTTTCCAGGGCGGCAGGCAAAACCACTATGTTATCTATTTTAATTGTTCCTCAATGGTTTTAACCCATTCTAGATCTCTATCTTTGATGTTAAGATGAAAATGGGTCTCTGTTTTTTTAGATATAGTTTTCATAATAAGATGGTCTATGCATCCACATGATAACAAATACCCAAACTTCTCTGCTTTTTCTTTCTTTATGATTGCTATATACATATCTTATAATATTTTTCAAGCCCGTCTCTTTTGTAGTGACGGGCTTGTTTTTAAATGATTTTAATAACCGGTTGGATATGCTCCTACGCTTGCTTCATTCGCTAATAATGGATAACTATATGCAAAGTCTTTAATTACAGTTGGCGCATTATTTATTATGAAATCAAATAATTTACTTCGAGTTCCAACCTTTGTCTCTTTAAAATAAAATACTCTGCCTTGTATTGTGAAGTTATAAATTGATTTGAAAACCCAATGTTTATTTTTTTTACCCCAAGATGTTGTTCCAGTTAAGTCTCTCACGATTTGACGTGCTTGATTTACTAATACTGTTTTCTCTTGTAATAAATTAAGATGCAAGTCAATTGCGTTATTTAAAGAAGTTGTAGCAATAGGTTTTCTTTCTAATTTTTTATAAAGTTGTTTATTTAGCCAGTTGTCGACTCTACGATATTGTGCTCTACCTATTGTGATATTTCTTTTATTAAGTTTATCGGAAACTCTACCATAATGTACAGGAACAGAATCGATATGTAAACGATGATCAATTTCCCATTTCTGATTTTTCTTAAGATATGAAATATGAACAGTAAAAGTTACATATGGTGGACTAAGCTCTTCACAAGATGACTCTTTATTTATAAGACGAAACTTAAGTTTTTGATAAACTGACCGATCATTCATGAAATTTTCAGTTACTTCAATATCTGGAAACTTTTTTCTTACAATTCCAACAATATAATTTTCTAACTCTTTGAAATAATCTTTAATAATTTGATTCATAGTTTTAATATTTGATTTGATTAAGAATATAATATAAATATACTATGTTTGAATGACTAAATAAACATCTCTTTATTTTTACTACGGTGTTAGTTAACGATAATGAAATTACAGTTTGGTAGCTGCTCTCGCAACCAATTTATTCTCCACTTAGGCGTATTATCAAGTGCAAATGAACATAAGTGTAACTCTTTAAGTTTTTTAAGTTGTCCAAGTTCTTTTGGAAGTTTCGTTAGCCAGTTACCATGTAAATATAGCTTTTCAAGATTCTCAAGTTGTCCTATCTCTTTTGGAATATCCATAGGTTCATCCATACTACTTCCAAATGCTGTATCAGCACACCACGCAGAAGTTAAGTCTAAAACTTTAAGATTTTTAAGTTGACATATCGCTAGTAAGAATTCATCGTTTATCCAGGTGTTAAGCATTAAACCTAGCTCTTCAAGACTTTGCAACTTTTCTATTTCTTTTGGTGTAACCTCTGTCATCGCGTTCAATGTCATACTTCCACAGTCATCAATAAAGTTTAATTCTTTAAGATTCTTAAGTTGAAATATCTCTTTGGGAATTTCCCAATTATCGAAATACTCAGGGTCGTTATCTAAGATTGTTAATGTTTTAAGATTTTTAAAGCAATTAATCGAATTAATGGGTATTTCCCAATATTGTCCACGTGCCTCAAGTGCTTTTTTAAAATCATTAAATAGATATATAAAATAAAAAATACGATTTCTGAAACCTGCACATCCCCAACAATTTTCCCAATTAGCCGACATTAAATAATATTTATCGATTAATGCTTCTTTGAGTTGATCTAATAATCCTTGACCAATTGCTAATTCAATCGCCAATTCATAATTTTCACTTTCAATTAATGATAGAATTTTATTTTCCATAATTTTAATATTTGATTAAGAATATAATATAAATATACTATGTTTGAATGACTAAGTAAACATCTCTTTATTTTTACTACGGTGTTATTCCTACTTAACTTTTAACTCTTAAACCTAGACAAAAAAGGCTTGCCTCTCTTTTCAGGGCGGCAAGCAATTTTTCGATATTTAATATTTAATTTAATCAGTTACAAGATGATATAGTTTACCTCTCTTTTGTAAATATCGTGGGTCATTTGGCGATGGTCTCATAAGTAATCCAACTGGTGTAAAGCCCCATGAATTAGGGTCTGGAACATGAAAGTATGAAGAATACCAACCTCTAGTATCTCTACTTTGTTTCATTCCTTTTAGTCCAAGCATATATCCTTGAATTTCTGTCCAAGTACTCGGTCCATTGCTTTCTATGAAATTAAGTGTGCGCCCTCTAAGCGACCATTCGAAGTCTGATTCATCATAACCTTGTCCAACTATTAATACTCTAGCCAAACTGGGATTGCCGCTATCAATAAGCCTTTGAATTTTGTCTTTCATTTAAGAATATGTTTTATTCCCATATATAATCCAATACAGAAAAAGGTAAAGTAATATATAAAGATAATTGCAGGAAAAATGATTAGGATTTTCACATTGTCTCTTTATTTTTATTTATCTTGAAAAAAGTCGAACAGTCGCTCAACATTATTTTTAATTCTCCAACTCTAAAGTATGGATGCCCGGACATATCATAGCACATTTCACAAATTTCTGGCGAATTAATATTTGGCGTGGGTATTTTGTCGTCAAGGCCAAGCTCTTTCTTTTTGTCATTAAATTCTTCATCAGTAAGAATACCAATTTCCTTAAATTTACTTAAGTCCTTGAGCCTTTCTATATTATCTTTCTTTCCACAACAGTGATGATATTCAATAACGACACGGTCCGGGTCGACATAATAAATAAAAAATATGCCATTAAGTGATGGTGCATATGCAGCAATAGGGTGAAGTTCTTCACCGTTTTTAAGTCTCTCTAAAATATTATTAGCTTCCATTTTTCCAATTTTTTATAAATGTATCAATTTCACTTCCACGACATACACCATGTCCACAATCACAACAACTATCAATATTAAAGTTCTCAGCATCTACGAATTTCTTAAGATCAGAATAACATTCAGCATTTAGCTTTGTTTTCCATTCAGCTAAGTGTTCTCTTTGAACCTTTAATCCATCTTCTATTGTGAACTCTTCATATCGTTTACACCAATCACATAATGGCTTAGTTACATTAGGATCTCCCTTTTCTTGGGCAGTTCTATCAAACATTGACATATCGTATTTTTTAAGTGATTAAGAATATAATAAATATACTACATTTTTGGTGAAGTATAAACGTCTCTTTATTATTTTACCAAGCTGGTGGGTTTTCTTTTAAAAATTCAGGTGTATACATATGTGCATTGTCATTATATACTATAACATCTTCCCACCAACGAATACCCATTTTTAATCTAGGAAGGGCGAATTTCTCTACATCATCAGTATGAATATAAAAGAATTGGTCGATTCTTCCACCGGTTCCTTCAATATTTGTACCATTTTCATTTACATCAGGAAGTGTTTTGACTTCTCCTTTATATTTAATCCGAACTCCCATATCCTCTACAAAGAAATTTACAAGATCCTCAACCGTGCTACCATCTAAAGATGTTCCTGGCCAAACGCAAAGTTGTTTCCAATATTGTTCTTCTGTTGTTTGTGACATATCGTATTTTTTAAGTGATTAAGAATATAATAAATATACTACATTTTTGGTGAAGTATAAACGTCTCTTCAGTTTTTATTATACTAAAAAAGGTTAAGCCTGGCGACTTAACCTTATGGAACGACATGAAAGAAAGAAAGTTCTTTTACTACGGTGTAAAAAAAAACAGGGCAAGCTTGATAGGCCAGCCGCTGTTTTTACAATTAAAACTATGATTCTTAATCAGTATAAATATACTACTTTTATTGGTCTCTTGAAAATATCAGTAGTACTTTATTTCTTTAATTTTTATTATTGTTATCTCATTATATCCTGTTTTAGATTTTATTCTAACTCCGCCATCTCTTTTTATTGTTTCTAACGAAACGCGATAGCTTTTATTTGGATCTTTTATATCTCCTACACTTAGGCCAGCAAAGTATGCAGCTTTATAGTTTGGACAAACTGCGATGGTTTCTTGAAGTTGTTTTTGCCAACTAAGGTCTTGATTCTCTCTATTCGAGATTATTAGATATTTATTGCTCAAGTTCTTTAAGTATCTTACTAATAAATGCACAATCTTCGTATCTCTCTACACTTTCATAATGCTTTTGCATATTTTTCAATTCAATGACTTTGTTCTCTTTTGGTGCATCATCGTTTAAAACATATTTTAGATCACCTTTAAGAATTTCAAGAATCATATCCATGAATTTCTCAGGTTCTTCTTTTTTAATTTTTAAGATTTCTTTGAAGAAGTCTTCATCTTCTTTGTTAAGTTCGGCCATCGGTATATATGGTTTCATTTAGTTCTCTGTAATTTTATTTATTAATGAATTTATAACAGTAAGCTTTCCATCTACAAAGCCTGTTTGCTTTCCAATTCCATGTAAGAAATCTTGTAACGCATATGTAAAATCGCTAGACCCGAAACCATTACCCTCTGGCCAGGTACTAGACCAGTCTTCGGCAACAGACTCAGCGATTTCCATTATCTTACGTATTCCTAATGTCTTAACATCTAATTGTGTTATGAAGTTATATGTTATTGATTGGTCCACTAAAGATTGTGGTGTAAATAATAAATGATTAGATTGATGGCTCATGCTCTTTTAGTTTTTTAGTATCGATATAAATATAATCTCTAACATATGCAAAAAGTTTTAAAGATCTTAATGCGTCTTTGTCTCCATGACTAAGAACCGTATTTAAATCGTTCTCACAAACGGCTTGACAAAAGCTTCCGCCATGACAAAGTTCATGTTTCGTTTGAAAAATTTGTATGCATAAACCTAAGATGTGCTCTTCATTTATTTTAACATCATGAATACATGAAATCATTGTTCGAAGAATCTTCCAATCTTTTTCTAATCTGGTTTTTATCTCATTATAAAACATATTTATGGAGTTATGTAACTAAGTTATTAATAATATTATACTTAAAATCTTATACAATATATAATTATTTAATAATAATGTTTCTACGGAGTGCAATCTTTTTACAAAAAAAGGATAGCACATATTCATGCACTATCCTTTTTAAATGTTTTAATAGATTATTAAGATGCTTTTAATTTGGCTTTTGCGGAATTTAAGATTTGTGAAACTCTGGTTGGCGATAATCCTAAATCAAGTCCAATTGTCTCTGGCGATAATGGAAAATCTCGATCAATTCCGAAAAATGCACTTATAATAAACTTTTCTCTCTTATCTAAGTTTTTCATAAGATTTTTTACTTTAATTGAATCTTCAGTAATATCGAAAAAATTGAATATTTTTGAATCAGCGGCAAATGTATCTCCAATATTATTTTTTCCATCTTCTGAAAGTGGTGCATCTAATTCAATAACTCTACGGTTTTTAACTTCGATTCCATCTCTTTTCTTTTTGAAAATATCATATTCCAAATTATGTGGTAATCTAACTAATCTTCCTTTTTGTGCAACATGTTCATTTATTCTCTTACGAATCCATAATTGTGCATAAGATATAAATTTTCCTTTGTTCACTTTTGGTTTGAAATTTTGTGCGGCCTCTAATAATCCAATATTTCCTTCTTGAATTAAATCATCTAATGGAACTCCTTGACCAACATGTCTCTTTGCAATTACAATCACAATTCTTAGATTATGTTGAATTAATTTATTTAATGATTTTGAACATCCATTAATAATTTTCTCTCCCAAGATTTGTTCCTCTTCTCGAGTAAGTGGATCCATATTTTCAATGGATTTGAAATAACGAATTAACGATTCTGAATAATACATAGTTTTAAAAATTTAAATGATTAAGAATTAATTATTTGTATAGTATAAATATAACACTATTCGATTGCAATGTAAACATCTCTTTAAAAAACAATTAAACTCGCTGCGATTTCTCCAGTGGGCTTTCCATTTTTTGTGATTTCATAGTTTGGATCCATGCCCTCTTCGATAATCGCTTTCAATAATTCTTCTCTTGATGGATACGTATTATTATAATAACTACAATCCAATGAATACAAATTAAGCTTCGGCGTTCTTTTATGCTTTTCCATAATATATAGTGTTTTGATTAAGAATTAATTATAATATAAATATAACACTATTTGATTGCAAAGTACACTTCTCTTTACTTTTATTTTAAACTATTTTTTAAGAGACCCATTGCAGTTTTGCAGTTATTGATATACTAAAAAAGGACTAACAATAAAGTTAGTCCTTAATAAGAAAAGGCGGGCCTAGTACGAGACATCTGATGCGGCGGTTTCCGGTCGTGCTAGGGAGTCCCCACCTTTTCAAATGAAGTAGAATGTTGCGTCACCATGAGTGGAAGTTTTAACTCCATGCTTTAAACGAGCATTACTTAGGTGTTCGTTTCTACTTCTTATTACTACGGTGTTAATTAAGCATTTATGTTATTTAACATTTTTACGTAAAATTTAATTAAGCGTTCATTTATTGAATCTGCAGAATAGATAGCTCCACTTAAATCATTATCACAAATCGCTTGAACAAAGCTTCCACCAGGATATCCGATCTCCCACTTTGTGTTGATAATACTTGTGCTAATTTTAATGACGTGTTCTCTGATTTTTGAAGGAACATCATGCACGGTTATGTACGGAGTAATCTCTGTATCCCATTTTGAATCAATATATTGAACTACTATATCTTTAATCGTTTTAATTTGGACATCGCGTGGCTTATCTATGAGTGTTTTAAAGTTTAACATCTTTATTAATTTAAAAAAAAAATAGCAGTATCTAATTAAAGATACCACTATTTGAATTAATAATAAAATTTAAAGTCCAAAATGTTCGACGGCTTTTAAAACTTTCTCACAATTTTCAGAAGTATATTCAAGCCCGCCATTTAGATCTCTTTCAACAATAGATATAAAGTCATCCATCATTTTTACTTCTTCTGGATTATTTACATCTTCGTATGGATGTCCATCTTTTCTTGATCTTTTATATCCATCTAAGAATTCTTCAATTGGATTGTCCTCTGCATAAAATCCATCATTACGATCTTCACATTTAATTCCAGCATCATCCTCTTTATTTAAGAATAAAATGAATTTAATTTGAAGTTCTGAATTTACTCTACGCATTTCTCTTGATTGCTCGTTGTACATGATTAAAAAGTTTTTGATTAAGAATTAAGATTAATTGTTTGTATAGTATAAATATAACACTATTCGATTGTAAAGTACATGTCTCTTTAAAACTTATTTACTACGGTGTTTTTAGTATTTAACTTTTAAGCAGAAGTTCAAGGCTAGTAGAAAGCCTCTCTTTTCTGGGGCGGCAAGCGATTTTAATGTTTTTCTGGATTTGATAAAAGACTTTTGATTTTTTTATTAGATATTCCATGCTTTCTCAAAATATTTTTTGCACGTTTAACTAAACGCTTTAAGTTCTCTAAATCCATAAACCATCCAATAATTATACGTTGCTTATCTGGTGATTGCTTTCTAACTACAAAATATTTTATATAATCTTCATTTACATGAAATTTATTTTTGATAACTTTTCTCTCATAGTTATTAACTTTCATCCATTGAATTAAATCAACAATAACTTTTTGAAACCAGGCTATTTCAGAATGTACCAGATATACCTGATCTGTTTCCAATGCAGTTTCTAATTGGTTTCTTAAATCTCCATTATCGGTTTCATCTGATACCATCTCATACTTTTCGTAATCAATCATAGTTTTATTTTTTAAATGTTTCTTAAATAATTATTATACTATAAATATAAAACAATTACACTATAATTGAAATATCTCTTTAAAATTAAAGTAACTTATTTTGGATAACTAAGAAAAATAAGAGACCATTTACTACGGTGAAAAACAAACTGTTTTTTAAACCCCAAAAAAGCGACGCTCTAAAAGTAGAACGTCGCTGGCTTTGCAAAGATTTTAAAACTTTTTACGAAATTTTATTTGCTAACCATCCTTGTGGGTCTCTAACACTATAATGTTTTTTGATACCTGCTTTAAGACCCTCTTCATCAAACAGAATACCATCCGCTATGTCAAATGCTTCATCATCATTATGACGACCATCAGAAACTAATTCTCTGATTAATTTTTCGATTTCTTTTTTCGGCATTACTTTCTCTGATTGTTTCATAGTTTTAAATTGATTAAGATTAAGAATTTATTCCAAGTTCTTTAAGTGCTTTCTCTACATATTTTGCATCTGGCCCACCCTTCGGGATTGTACCATTAACTGTTCCATCACTATTAACCCACATAGAATACTCTCCATAGTCAAAACGAATAGATGAATTACCTTCCTCTTCTACATAAGTCCAATCGTATTCATTTTCAAGTTTATCTCTAACTTTGTTGAAATCAAACTTTGTGCTTTTCTCTGATTGTTTCATAATTGTAATTTGGTTTTGATTAAGAATAAGATTAATTGTTTGTATAGTATAAATATAACACTATTCAATGGCTAAGTAAATACCTCTTTAAAAATAGCTTTTATTTCACTTTAATAAATGCACATTCAATTTCATCTTTAGCTTTCTCAGTAATTGCTTTACTCATTCCACCAATATGAAATTCAATAGTTTCATAAACGCCGAGTTCTCGATATTCTTTCCATGAATAAATTGTAAAGACATCTCCATCTTCTGTTTCCATAATCCATTCGAAATTGACTTTTTCTTGGCCGCTGTTGTCTACATAATCTGGGTCTCCACAAACTTCACTAATTCTTGCTTTGTTTGATAATACAGTTGAATTGTGGAAGGATGTTCCATTTGCACTTTTCTCTGATTTTTTCATAATTGTAATTTGTTTTGATTAAGAATTAAGATTAATTGTTATGGTATAAATATAATACAATGATACTATATTTGACATATCTCTTAAAATCTAAAGTTAAAATATTTTTAAGAGGTTCGGTTTACGCTTATTGCGGTTGAAGTAAATAATAAGAGTGATAGGTTTTTGCATGCTTTTAAAAATAATAACTTCTGCATTTTTATATTTAACTGTTAAATCAATATTCAGATTAAAGAAGTTATAATACGGTTGATGAACCATATCGTTTGTTATAAGAGATGATTGTGCAGCTAATGTGGTAATTCATAACTAACATAAATATGAAAATATATTTAATCATTTACTACGGTGTATTCCTTTATTTTATTTATAAACACAAAAAAGTCGATAGTAAAAATACTATCGACTTAACAATTAATAAAAAATCCCTAATCACTATTCATCTGTTATGTTTTCATATTCGGACTCTTCATTGAAGTTGGTCATCCATACTGACAATATTCTTGTAGACTCTTTCCTATCAAGATTAAATTTTTGTTGGATGAATGGCACTGCTCCAAACATGTTAGTTACACCACTCTCGCGTAAATCATTTAAATAGTTACAAGCATGAAGTTCTAATGTGGTAGCTTTTCTTGTTTTTTGACTCATAATAGTTTTAATTTTTTAAGTTTGATTAAGAATTATTATAATATAAATATAACACTATTCGATTGTAAAGTACATGTCTCTTATACCCAATGGGGTATTAAAATTATATATGCTATATGCATTATACCCGATGGGGTATACTCATTTACTACGGTGTTAATTTAAAATTAGGTCTGGGGAACCTAAGCAAAATAAAAGCCCATACCTCTCGCGAGGCA
>Ga0233414_10000832_pt1 | contig 12293 bp, 16 predicted proteins | sample Na_anoxic_10_MG_FD_189020 | JGI IMG/M metagenome (GOLD analysis project Ga0233414, IMG submission 189020) | Seawater microbial communities from Saanich Inlet, British Columbia, Canada - Na_anoxic_10_MG | ecosystem: Environmental > Aquatic > Marine > Inlet | place: Canada: British Columbia...
TAATACTGCGTTATCCATACACTATTATAGATGTGTTGACTTTTTGGTAGTGCGTTAATCCTTGACTTTTTGGTTGTTAATGCCAGCCTGGATTGTGGACTCCACCACCCTCAATTTTAAATGATGGGGCTGTTCCTCCCATGTAACGAAACATAGTTGTCTCCTTATCCTGGTCTGGGTCGCACTTGGGGCAATTAGGAGTCGGCATACTAGCGTTCTCCGTCATTGTTTCAAAGGTTTCAAACCTACCTGAGCAGTCTGTACATTCGTATTCGTATAAAGGCATATGGTTTATTATAGTCTAGCTGCTACCATCTCTTCAATCATACTCTGAAAAGTGTACTCAGGTTCCCACCCCAAAACTCTGCGTAGTTTAGAGGAGTCTCCTTTAAGGTCATGAAGCTCAGTAGGTCTAAAGTACTTCCTATCAATAGTTACATGGTCCTGATAATCCAACTCTACTTGTCCAAAGACTTCAGCGCATAACTCTTTAATAGAGTGGGATTCTCCCATAGCACATACAAAATCATCAGGCTCATCGTGCTGAAGCATCATCCACATAGCTCTAACATAATCCTTAGCATGGCCCCAGTCTCTAGTAGCGTTCAGATTACCTAGAGCTAACTCCTGCTGCTTACCTTTGCGAATTTTAATCGCCCCATCTACTACCTTGTTAGTAACAAAGTTTAACCCCCTCCTAGGTGATTCATGATTGAATAGGATACCGTTTGCGATGAACAGCTTATAGGAAGTGCGGTAGGTTCTGCACAGGTTAAAAGCATACAGCTTGGCACAACCATACGGACTCACAGGACGCATGAGAGTATCCTCTCTCCTATACCCATCAGTATCACACTCATTACCGTACATCTCAGAGGAGCCAGCCTGATACATCCTAGCGTCAGGACACATAAGCCTCATAGCTTCTAACAAATTAAGAACACCTACTGCGTCTGTATGCGTAGTGAATGCTGGTTGATCAAAGCTAATCCTAACATGGGACTGGGCTGCTAGGTTATAAATCTCATCAGGATTAACATCCTTTAAGATATGAAGTAAGGAGGGTAGGTCCGTCATGTCCCCATACACTAGATTAAGATCATCTAAGATACCTATTGCCTCTAGCCTACTGGTTTGATTCTCTGGGACGGAGTGCCTACGCAAAAGACCCCAGACCTCGTACCCCTTACTTAGTAGTAGCTCTGCTAAGTATGATCCATCCTGTCCACTAATCCCTGTTATTAAAGCTTTTTTCATTTTCTACAACTCTCGTAGTTCTCTACAAACCAATCAACAGTTTGCTTGATTCCCTCCCTAAAGGGTGTGAATTTATAATTAGGAAGGAAGTTTCTTAACCTTAGGTTAGAAGTGGGCTTTTTATACTGACCGTCAGGCTTAGTACTATCAAAGATAAGCTTCCCCTCAAACCCCATAACATCAGCAATAGTCTCAACTGCTTCCCTGATACTAATCTCCTCACTAGTGGAGAGGATCACAGGTTCTTTGTCCTCATAACCCTCAAGGATTAGTTTCGTAATCTCCCCTACATCCTTTGAGAAGATAAACTCACGAAGGGGCTCACCACTACCCCACACGACTAAATCTGTGTTGTCCCTTTTTGCTAGGTAACACTTGTGAATCAATGCAGGGAGAACATGGCTATTCTCTAAGTTAAAGTTATCATTGGGGCCATAAATATTAGTAGGAATGACACAAGTATAGTTTAAACCATACTGCGTTGCGATGGCCCTACTGTGAACCTCCAGCATTCTTTTTGCATGAGCATAACCAAAGTTAGAATCATGAGGTTTCCCGTTATGAAGTTGATCTTCAGTAAGGGGGTATTGTGCGGAGGCTGGGAAGATGCAGGTAGACAGGAATGATACAACTTTCTTCACTCCTGTTCTTCTAGCCGCTTCAAGTACATTAGTGTTAATCATAACATTGTCACGATAGAACTCAGCCATGTGATTCATGTTAGCACCTAACCCACCAACTTTAGCAGCAGTATGAATTACTGCGTCTGGTTGGAAGTCCTCAAAATAGTAATAGGTAGCATCCCAATTTCTTAGATCTACCTGATATCTATTAGATATTACTAGGTCTGCGTTAATAGTTGATCCCACTAAACCCCCTGCTCCTGTTAATAATGTTTTCATTTTGATTCGCTTATCTCCTTGGAGTATGTGTAGATATGTAATTGCTCTCCCTCTAAATAAACGCTGTCTTCTACTTTAGGATAAAGCCTTTTTAACCAGTCGATATCCTCCCCAACATGGGATCCTGGCATAAATACACCAAAGCGGAAGTGTTCAGACTTTGCTAACTCGGACCTCCAAACACACCAATGGTAGGGGGGTCGAAGAATATCTTTATATGCTCCTGTAGTTGGATCAAGAATAGCGTCTTGGTGAGGGTTTCCCATCTTTGCAAAAACTTTAGCTGGAATACCATCAAGGTAACATTGTTGGTCGAAAGATATGACATCCACCATCGGGTTTTTTTCTATGGCATCTGTAATCTTTTCAATATAGGAATTAGCCACATCATCATCATCATCTATCCAAGTTAAATGTGTCCCTCTAGCTAAAGCTAACATAGCATTTCTCTTATCAGAAACATTGTACGACTTGTTATCCATTAAGGATAGTATCTCTACATCCTGCCTGTTCCCAATTTGCTTCTCTAAATTTTTCATTAGCTTTTCCAAAAATCTAATCCTACTAGGTATGGATAGAATTAATATGCTAAGTTTTATATTTTGTTTTGCCATATCAGTTATAAGTTATTGTGTGTAGCATTTTTCAAAAATCTCAGGGGCGCAATGAGGTTCCATATATGGATGTTGACTCTGAATTATCTCCCTACTCTCTTTAAAAAGAATATCCTTTCTTTCATACTGTTGGTTTACCCAAAACTCATTAGAGCATAGTCGCTCTATGAAAGTGAATCCATTAGTACTAAGAATATCCCTACACGCTGAGTCCTTCTCTAAATTAGTCCCGTCTAGCTCTACGCAAATAATATACACTGGAATATCCCAATTCATGGACTCTAACACCTCTTGCTCTCCTCCCTCAACATCCAAAAAAAACATATCTAAGTATTTACAGGAAGCATCTTCTAATATGGAGGAGAGCGTTGTACTAGGAACTTCATACCTCTGGGAAGTACTATGATTGGCCTTTAACATAGTATCCGATATTGTTTCTGTGACTCCAGCGGTGGGCTCATCTCCAAGAAATTCTACTGTTCCTATAGTTTTTTTTACTGCCATGTTATAGCACTTATTTTTTGGCCTGTTATAAGATAAATGTTTAAAAATTTTAGGGATGGGTTCAATCAAAATACCTCTAAAGGTTAACTCATCCTCAAAAAACTTCGTATTAGAATATACATTACCATCCCAAGCCCCCAACTCTAAGTAAGTTCCATCCGAACGATGTTGATTTATCAGATTTTTGAAGATGTAAAAATCTTCCCCCTGCTGACTATAGAATGTTCTCAAAATGCTCTCTCCCAAAAGTTGTAGGTTTTGTAATCATCAGGAGTTCCCCAACAAGCGTAATGGTCTGCCTCAAACACTTTAACCTTGTAGTTACTTTTTACAAGTTGATGAGCAACGCTATCCATACAAAGCTCTCCTGTTGGTCTTATATTCTGATCACGATTTTTAGAAAGACCTTCTAGAAGATACTTAGCTTTTTTAAAGTACATGATCCCAATACTTACTGGAGTAGTCTTTAGATCACTATCAGGTTTCTCTTTGTAAACCATATCGAGTAAGTAGTTATCCTCATCAACATATGCCCAAGTATACATGGCTGGATTTACCTCGGTTGATTTGCTACCGCTAATAACCCAAAAGATAACATCATTATCTTCATCAGCAACCATCCTCAAAAATCTCTCCTCATCGTAGGAAACCCCGTTATCACAGGGAGAAATCATAATGGGTGTGTCCTCGTCAATAAGATCAATCCCTAACTCGCAAGACTCCGCAAATCCCTCAGTAACAAAATCAATACTTCTAACCTTTGCTTTGGGATAATAACTCTTAATTAACTCATCAGCATTATGTTCTTTTGAACAGATAAAAACATTATTAGTATGCTTCGGTAAGCAGTCTACAACTCCAGCAAACATAGGTGAATCACCAATAGGGAGTAGGGGTTTAGGTAGTTCATATCCTTCCTTAGAAAACCTACTCCCTTTACCACACATGGGAACAATTACCGTGAAGTCTTGCTCTGATGCCTTATCAACAGACTTTTGATTGAAGTAGTTTGACCATTGCTTATAAATTTCTAAGTCCTCAGGGGTAGCCCACAATAACATCTTATCAACCGCATGAATATACACACTCAAACTGTCTTTCACTAACAAGTTGTATACTAAGGCGATGAAGCCGTTCTGGTCTGGGGCTTGGGTAGCAGCCTCGATGTATTTTTTTAGAATGCTCCCAGTTTTAAAGTAGAATACATCGCTGGAAACAAACTCAGACTTCCTGCTTTCTGTAAATGGCTCTTTGTCTTGTACTTCCAGCAGCTTATTGTTCTCTTGTAATAAAAAAGTGTATAGATTAGTTGTCCCTAACATATGGGGATGGAACTCTCTATAGCCAGTCATAGCACCATCAAAGTTCCCACTCCTAATCTTTTCTAAAAAGGAACTACACTCCCAAACCATACCATGATCACAATAACTAATTATAATCTCCTTATCATCTGATAGGTATTCGGAAGCTTGTAGCACCGTGTCCATAGGACCACCGCTACTTTCTTTTATCTTAACTACTTTACCACCCAAGGAATGTAATGTATCGTATGTTTTTTGATCTTGCAAATCATCCTCTTTACAGATAAATACTATATCCGTAACTTCAGGGAACTGGTCAACAACATGCTGAATCATAGGCTTTCCATCTATGTCTATCAACCATTTTGGACTGCCGTAACCAGCGTCTGTAAACATATCACTACTACCCGCCATGGGTATAACTAACTGAACATTCTTCATAATAATTCTAGGGGGTAATCTGTGCAGATAGCAAAGGCTGCTTCCTTAAACTGATAATTGTGTATATCTTCAATACCAAGTAAAGGAATTACACAGTTTTGTGGTGGTCTTACAGTCACATCGTTGACCCATATGTGTCCCTGACTCATGAAACAATAAGGGTCAATATCACTACAGAAGCATTTAAACTCTTTAGCCAAGTGATATGCTCCTTCTAAGTTCTTACAATGAATCCATAAGTGATCTTTTCGGTCCAATAGCCATTCCTTAGAAATTTTGTATTCAGGGCCGTCATGACCTAAGTAAACGCCATGGTCCCACCATACATCTACCTCGACATCAAAACCTTGTTCAAGCGCACTATCAAGGTACTCTGGGTGGTTCTCTTTTTGGGGCTCTGGTCCACTTATGTTTCCTCTGTGTGATATGATGATCATAGCTCTTCAATCCTAATACTTCTATCTTCTACAAACTGATCGTAGTATGGTTTATCACACCGAACCTCATGAAACTTTACTCCCCACCCAGACAACTGGTTTTTTGTAAATTCTGTCCAGTCTATCCCACTCCTACTCCCCCTCGCTGTCCAGAAGATAATAGTATTTCCTTCATCATATAGCTTATTAACTTTTGCTATATTCTCTGAACTAGGGATAGCCATGTTATAATTCTTTTTTCCATCAAGAGCAATTTCTTCCTCATAGAAACAAATTGTCTCATCAATGTCAACGAAAATAATCAAACTAACTCTCTCCTATATTTCTCATCTTCATGATCCAAAATGCTCTTCACTTCACTATCCGTGAGAAAATCAACCGAGTGCAGGGATTTAGATCCTATAAATATCTCCGCTGCTTTCTCACATACCTCTGTCATTATGATAGCTTCCTTGGCTGTATTTGCACAGCAAATTATCCCATGATTTTTTAATAATAATAGCTTTGGAAACTCTCCACGAAGAATCATATATTCTCCAACCGCATCCTGTATTTCTTGTGTTAGTTCCAGTCCAGGGGTAGCGTAGGGAACCACACACGCTTCCTCCCCGTTAAACACTACCTGATCAGGAAATAACCGCTTAGTAGCAAACTCCTGTATTAAGTTATCAGTACATAGAATCTTTAAAGTGTTTGTTGGGTGAGTGTGGGCGATTATTTGATAAGTAGAGTTCTTAAATATCCACGAATGAAAGCTCCACTCCATGCTAGGTCTATTGACCTCTCCCTCCATAGGATCTCCATCTAAGGTACACGCAACACATGAATCCTCATCCATATATTTTAGAGAAACTCCACTAGCCTTGATCCTAAACCCATCAGTAGTTCGTTTTGATATATTTCCTTCTGTACCTACGACAAATCTGGACAACTCCATACCTAAATTTTTTAGTTCCCCGTCTTTCATTTTATAGCCCTAAAAGTCTTTCTTAAGCATATAAGCTGTAGGGGCTATCCAATTAGTGCTTTTAATATTATATGATAAGTTTTTATCTTTTAGAAATTTCTCAACCCCATTAGATTCACTAAAAACATGGTACTCGTATTCATCAAATAATATGTAACCCCCTGGGAGTAGCCTATCCCATAGATTGCATAACGCATGGTATGTTGGTCTTTCCAAATCGACATCTATGTAAATTAAAGATGCTCTAAACCCTGGATTGTTCTCTAAAAATTCAGGAATTGTTAACTCCACATCCCCCTCAACTAGCTTTATCCTATCCGATGCTTTATCGGATATATTTAATAACTTTTGCTCTACTGCTGATAGTGCTAAATCGTTTTTATCAACTTTACTATATACCGTTGTCATAGTTTTCCTATCAATAGGAGTATCTTTTCCAGTAAGTATGAAATCTCCCTCTTCAGGATTAAATATATCAAACCCAATAACTTTTTTGTTTGAGTTTGGACAGAAAATTTCTATGAATTTAGTAAAGGTCGCCATACCAGACCCCTTAAAAACTCCCACTTCTACAATATCCCCTGGTAGGTTCTTAGTCTTTAGGAAAAACTTAAACCTGAGAAGAAGCTTTCCTAACAATTTTAAATCATCAGAAAATATAAATTGGTTAAAGCTTTCATACACATTGTCAGAGGGACAATTCATAGCGTTGTCGTTACATATTGATTCTATTTTCATTTTTTACCTGGGTTATTAATTCATCTATCGTTAGATTAGTTGGTTCGTCTTGTATATACACAGTGGTTATAAGTTCTTGAGCCCATCGATGACAGACTACATAATCGGCTAATTTTTTTTGGGGAGTTATATAATTTTCAACATCTTTATCTCGAAATGCTATACTACTCATTATAGTTTGTATGGAGTGACCTCTTTCCTTAAAATCTCTATTTATTTTCCATAAATTTTTCAAGTCAGGATCTGTATCAACAAATATTTTAATACCTTCCGCAGAAAAAGTATGAAGCCCACACAATACAATATCATTCCCAGAAGGAAGTTGTTGGGGCTCCGTAAATTTTCCATCAGAATGAGAGTAATTCCTATAGTTAATAATTCCTCCTTTCCTTATTGTGTTTGCGTGAGATACCATCAAATCAATATGATTGGCTCTTGGGTTTAGATGAGTATAATATTTCCAATGATAGTCTCCCCTCTCCCATTTATGATATCTATCACATTCTAAAATAGGAAGATTAAATAATTCAGACAGGGTAGTTTTTCCACTACCAGAGTCGCCGCAAATTAGTATCACTCTATGATTTCCCAGTTTTTAAGTTTGACAGGCTCTAAAAACATTTCTTTGTGCCCTCGTTTACAATATACCTTAATATCTTTATTAGAAAATAATCCATATTTTGCGTCTAACTGCCAACATAAAACAGCCCACACAGAATCCACCAAATGTATCTCTTTTGCGTTCTGTAAGATCTTAATATAATCAAACAACTTATTAGATGCTTTATTCAAATTAAAATAGGTACATCCTTCTATAGGTTTAGAAAAGTCTATTTTTGTCGAAACATGGTGGAGACCGAATTGATGGTTTTGTTCATCATCGTGATATAAAATGTAGTTACTAGAATGTTTTTTTATAAAAGTATCGTAAGTTTCTTCCTCTAGTCTTTTGTCGCGTGTAACCCCAAAACTTCCAACTCTAATAGAGTAATCAATATCATAGTAGGTATAAAATGATTCAACAAAATGATTCGTTGGTTTCTTTGAAGATCCATACCAATACCCTTTATATGAGTCCTCTCGATACTTATCATGCTCTGCATGAAACATAATATCAAAATCAAGGGGAATGTCTACAGTACCTCCAGTACCCTCGGCAGCGTACTGGACATTAGGGCACTTTAGCTTACGGAATTGTCCATAAAATCTACCATTATCCGTCTGTAAGTACACAACACTAACAGAAGGCATATCACGGGTATAGAATTCCATCAATTCACTTGCGTCTGACCTACATAATACCACTATTTCATCATATAAATTATTATAATAATTTATTAAAGATAAGCAGTTAATAATATCAGTCCAACCTTGATGAAAATAAACACAAGCTTTTTTCATAACACCTCGTTAGTAAATTCGTTTTTCTGTTGGGAAATTTTACAAAAATAATGTTTTGTATTTTGTTCAAGATTAACAGTATGGCAATAATAATCTAATAGATCTATATCTCCGTCTATATCAAAGAGTCTATGTCCATTAAGTTCAAACAGTATCCTACCTAAATATCTTTCAGAAGCTTCACTCTCATGCCTAGTTTTTACAATTATATTAGTCAACATTTTATACATACTCAGTACCTTACACTTACTAAGTATAAAGCTATTACACCAGCATAATTGTGTATTTTCTAAAAGATCGTCTAATAAGGATAAAGACTTTAATACTGAAACCCATACATCCCTTTTTTCCCAATCATTTTTCCAGCTAACTATTGGACACGCATCTACGCTGTTTTCTTTTAGAATAGAAAATTCATATTTATTTCTTAAGATGAAATTGTCTTGAGAGAAAACAAAGTAATCGTAGCTGTCTATTCGATCAGCTTCACTCAAGTAACTCATAGCTACACAGTAAGCCCCTAATTCAAATTTAGATTCAATATTATTTTCAAGTAAAACTACATTAGGGTTATCAAGGAGATCGGTAAGATGCTCATTTTTATCATTAGAGTTGTTATCAACAACAACGGTCAGAGCTTCGGGATAAAACTCCTGAATGTTGTTAATGTACTGTTTCACATATGAGGAGTATCCCCTAACATACTTATGTGCAATTACAAAACAAATGTTACTCATAGTTTATCCCTATTTTCCCAATAGAATGATTCAGTAGTATGAAGAGGAGGAGTTGGACTATCACATACTACTCTTCTATTCATTATACCGTAATTCTCTCCGCTCTCGTCATCTATTCTATATTTCTTAGAGAACGCAAAATCAAAATTAAATTGAGAGTACTTTCCGTTTGTTTTTCTCATCCCCTTTAAGCAATCCGTATGATCAACATGGTTAATTACGCCTGGAAGGTTTATATTAGCTACACTCTGACCACCTGTTTTTCTTCCTAACCTCCACTCAAAATCCCCATCCTCTTCCCCAATTCCTAAGTACCTCTCGTCAAACCAACCTATATCGTTTACAAGCCTCCTATCGAAGAGGGCGTGACTCCAACTACCGTTTATCTTAAATAGCTGGGCCTGGGGGATAACACTTTCCAGGGCCTGAAAAAAGGTATCATCCGTTATGGTAATATCATCATTTAATAATAACACTAGATGATTGCTAGAATCAATTAGCAGGTTATTCCACATCTTAGTAAGACCTCGAAAGGTTGGGTACATAGTGACAAAGGTATTGCTCTTGGTAGAAATGTATTCAAAAAATTCCCTCCTGAAGTCCTCGTCATAACCCTCAGTATTTTCCCCATTAACGCAGACTAATACTTCAATGTCAGGTCTGAGTTCTTTGATTTGATCTAACAATGGTTTAAACCACTTTTCAAACCTATGCTTATAGGTCGTAATCCCTATAGAATATTTCATTTATACATATCTCGCATAAGCGTATCTTGTCTGAGATGCTCTGGCATACCAGCAGGGTTGGTGCTGACCCCTTCAGGGTTCCTGTAATAGCTGCCTACAGGTTCAACCACCTTGAAAAACTCTCTACCCTTTTTAGACATTCTCAGCCACATCTCATAATCACCAGAGATGGAAAAGGATGGATCAAATAAACCATCTTCAACCAAGCTTGATCTCTTCACCATTGGGAAAGGACCACCTATGCACATTTTCAACAAGGTTTCATGGCTATACTCGGGCCATTGATTTATCCCTGTAATCCTCTGATGATCTGCATCTTCGCAAACAACACAACTTCCGTAAAATATATCCACAGAAGGGTTAACCTTAGCATAATTTAAGTAAGTTAGCAGACCTGTGGGGTAAAGCCTATCGTCAGTATTCAAATTAAGGATGTATGGAGTCTTTGCTATCTTTATAGCATCATTCCAGGCTTCATAAACGGTAATCCTCTTTTCAGATTCAACAACCGTCTTATTGATCCCTTCCCTGAATTGAACATCCTTTATAGTCTGTAAAGAGCCATCTGTTGAGTTGGCATCTACAAAAATAATATCAAACTCTGCTAAAAGTTGATTATTAATGTTGCGTAAATAGCCATCAATCCATTTAGCGGAATTATAATTCGAACAAATAACTGTTACTGATGCAGTACTTTTTTCCATTTTTCTAAAATCTCCTCTTTTTCCAAAATCTCTTGTCCATTACTGGTCCCATTGAAGGGTATCCCAGAGAGCCTACACTCGGCCTCTACGAGCCCGTAGGTTTCACTAAGGGAGGAATGGTAGACTTCGCTTACTTGCCCGTACAGAGCCTCTCGCTCGTCCTCATGCCCCATCATAACAGCCTTGCCTGATCTCACTAATTTAGCCACCGTCTTATTATAATAGGGAGTATCATTTAGCTCTCCAAAAAGAAGTACTTTCTTGTAACCATCCTTCAACGCTCTTTTGATAGATTTGTGAGTTTGCTTATTATAATCAATGCTGCCTATCACTCCTGCGACCTTATTATTGGGATTCTCCCATTCTACCTTATTGACTGCGGGAGGAATAATTACAGAGGGGTGATCAACCCCCTGCCACTCCTTTTGAAGATTACTTACAAATACGATTAAATCGTACTGCGCCAGAGGAACCTGTTTAAGTGGAAAGACCTCTTTTTCGTGACAATACAGAATATGCTTCTTAACTTTAACTTCAGCAGGAACCTTAATGAAGTGACTAATCAAAATATCGTCAGGCCCTAAAATGCACTTATCTAAGGAATCTGATTTACACTTATCCAGATGCCAATCGTGAGGGCCATAAAAGGTGCAATCATACCCATTGTCATTTAACAAATTAGTTAGATTTATATGAGCTACAGTCCCGCCCCCAGGCCGAGTCCACGAACTTACTAGTTTAACCTTGGACTTTGACACTCATCAACTCCTCGTACAAGTTAAGCCTTTGAATAGCAACCTTGTTCATGTCAAAGTTTTCTTCCGTAATCTTGTGAAGGTTCTCACCCATACGCTTAACGAGCCCTGGATCCTTAGCGCATTTTGAGAGGATTCGTACCCACTCAGTAATAGGCTTCGTGTGATCAATCAAGAACCCAGTCTCACCATCCACAATCCACTCATCATAACTACCTACATTCGATGCTACCAGAGGGATTTTGTACCTTCCACACTCTGCTACCTTAATCTCTGATTTAGAATCATTGAAAGCATTCATCTCTAGAGGAGCAAGGGCAACATCCATAATCGTGAACATTTGTCCATAACGGTCAGGTTGTTGGGCGTAGTGAATATTCCAGTTCTTACCTCCCTTGAATCCTCTAAGGATAATCTCCCTGTACTTCTTCCAGACATCATACTGCCAGTCTCCAGGGGGAGTGTTGGGAGGTGGGTGCCCAAAGAAGTCCCAACAGATATTCTCTCTACCAGCCCTACCATTAACCATGTGAGGAACACCAGAGAAGTACCTCAAGTCCTGCTCATGGTGAATACCTCCTACCCAACCGAAGCGAGTGTACTTCTTCTTGGGAGGAGCCATCTTAGGCATATTCCAACAAGGTAGATTGTAATCAATGCTATTTTTTACAACCGCAAGCGCATTACCTTGTCCCACAAAAGGTTTAACTCTCTCAGCAAACTTCCTCTGTGTTACTGTAACAAGGTCAGAGTGAGAGTAGATGAACTTAGTGATCTCCTCCAATCCCT
>Ga0233414_10000834_pt1 | contig 12290 bp, 12 predicted proteins | sample Na_anoxic_10_MG_FD_189020 | JGI IMG/M metagenome (GOLD analysis project Ga0233414, IMG submission 189020) | Seawater microbial communities from Saanich Inlet, British Columbia, Canada - Na_anoxic_10_MG | ecosystem: Environmental > Aquatic > Marine > Inlet | place: Canada: British Columbia...
CTGAGTAAGCTGAGTAGAGTATCAAGTTGTTATAACTTGCATGTGTGGGTTGTTTCAAGTAGCCCAAACTGGAAGATGTTTAGTTACAAATTCAGTTTTAGTATGTCATGGAGGGATGTTAATGATAAGCCTTCTAGTTTTCTTCTCTATAACCTTCATCAAGGCATCAGATAAGATATACATGTAATCATCTATCAATAGCTGCTCTATCCCCTTTGGCCTCTCCTTCTCATAGAAAAACTCCATGAACTTCAGCAGGTCATCTTGCTTGTCCTTATGCTTCCTCTCTAAATATCTCCTTGCTTTTTCCTGTAATGCCAGCTTCCTTGAATCTCCCATATATGTATATTACTTGACAAAAGCTAAAAAATCAATACAATCAAATCTATTATTAAATAATAACTAGACTATGGCTCTTATCTTTCTAATCATTGCAGGATTCTGTGCAGCTAACTGAGCAATTGCTTGGCTTATATTCTTTTTATTCCTAACTGCTGCTTGTAATTAGTTTCAAATATTTTTAAGAGGTCATCTTGTTGCCTCTCTAAATATATCTTCTGGATCAAAAAATGTTCATTTTCCTTTTTCCAATAAAAAATCAATAGCTTTTATTTTTGGATTCATTATAGATAAAACATCAAGATTAGCATTAGCAATTTCTTGTCTAAACAATCCCTTTTGAGCCTGGTTTCAAACTAATTCTGTTGCTAGCTGAGAAAATGTAGCAAAATCCTGCAGATCATCTCAGGTTATATCTTTTATTTTCTCTATAACTGCCTTAGGCAACCTATCTCTTTCTGATCTAACTCTCTTCAGTAAGAATTCAAAATTCTTTCCTTTGCTTGTTAGCCCTTTGAACTCATCCAGAACGTTAATCATATTCTCAAAAGCTTCCAATTGTGCTGCTTGCTCAGGTCAAATTAGGTTTCTGTTTATCTTTGCAAGCTCTGACCTAACTGCTTTTGCTGTAGCATCCACCTCAGAAGAAACTTCTAATGATTTTTTTCAAAACTGAGCTTTCTTATCTAAAAGTTTTCTGTTATCAATAATTCTTAATCAAGTAGGATCTCATTTGAGCCTAACGAGTGAATCTCTGGCATCTTGCAAGAATTTTATATCTCATGGTGATAATGTAGTTTCTCTTTTAGTGCTAGTCTTAATCTTTCTTTTGTTATCAATTATGAGTCATTTTTTTGCCACTGAACTATCAAATTTATCAATTGCTTTTTGTATATCTTCAGGTGTGGCCTTAACTGTGGCCACCTTTTGCCTAAACTTACCAATTCAAGATCATGTATCATTTAATGATTTTTCAAGCTTTCTAAATGTTTCTGCTGTCTTATTGGCTCCATGGGCCAATGCAGATGGAGAAGTATCATCTAAATTTCTAGCTTTAGCAGCATTAACAAATTCATCAAATTGATCTGTTTTTCAGCTAATTCTTTTTTTAATATCTGGCCTTATTCAAACCATTCTCTCTTTAAAATTTGGTGTAAACTGCTTTTCTGGGATAGATGACTTTATTGGCTCAACATCTATCACCACAGGTTCTCATTTTTTTAATCTTAGTGGATCTCATTTTAAATTAGTTGGCTCTATTTTTGAGGGCTTTTGTCAAACATCTGAACTTACTATTTTTCATGTTACAGGTGACTTAGTAAACAATTTTCTTCAAATTCCTTTAAAAAACTGCTCTGTTGCAATAATATTTAATAGATTCATTCACAATCTTCATGCCGATTGCACTAATGGATCATTTGCTAACTTATCTAATCATTCACCAGTAGCCCTAGCTGCACTTATTATTTCATCATCTATTCACAGGTTCTTAAATGCTGGTATAACAAATTTATCAGCAATTGGCGCCAATACTCCTTCCTGTATTGCTTTCCCTTCTTTTTGTAAGGGTATATCACCATTAGGATCTTTTAATATCTCAATAAATCAACTTGCTAATGAAGTTGCAATTGGCTCTAATGATTTTCAGACTCAAGCTCCAAAAGATGTCAACTGCTCTCATGCTCAGAGTGCTTCCAATCATAATCATTTTGCTCAAGGTGTTTTTTCTCATAATCTTCTGGCTTCAGATCATTTCTTAAACTCTTCAACTGTTCAAGATGTAAATCTTCCTAATCATCAAGTCAATCTTGGCTCAACTACTTCAGCTCATTCTGTAACTATAGTTGAGTCTTTATCATCTCTTACTTCAGTAACAATATTTGCCTCAGTAGGGGGTTGAGTTGTTTGTTGGGATGCTGCCTGTGTTTGAGATACATCCTCTAAACGACTTCTCTTTCTCATATCTTGCAAAATCTCAATGAAATCTTCCTTAGATCATCATTGAGCTTGTACTTGTTTAGCTATATCTTTTTCTTGTACTGTTAATGCCATATTATTAAATTAGTTTATGATATTGTTGATGGTCAAAATACTGTGCCGCTTATCTCTTCACCTTCTACTGCACCTCAACCAGTCTTAAATTTGAATCAAGATGAAGTTTCAAATGTTCATCCTCAATCCTCATCTTCTGTAAATATAGAGTCTATCTCAAACTGTTCATCTTCTGGTAATATAGCTCAAGTTGAATCTTCTCCAAATCATACTGAGAAAAATCTTTCAACAAATTCTGGATCAGCTCATAAATCTTTTGCAGTTCATTTGTAAGTGGTTTTAATATCTCACACTGAATCTTCTGCCGCTCACATCAATACATCAACTATATTTATTATATCTCAAAATGTTTCATTGCTTATTCATGCTCATCAGGATTCCAATCTTTGTAACCATCCAAGTCATGTTTGTATCGCTGACTGCTGCTCTGAAGTTCTGTCAAACTCTCACTCTCTAACAACAGATCATGGATCTAGCATCTTATTAAACATAATCACTAAAGCTGCCTCCATTGCTCATCTGTTTGCAGGTGGATCATTTTGAAAGTCTTTCCATATCTGATCCATACTATTAAACCTATTTTTTATATCTTTAAAATTGGCGCTATCCTTCTTTAAGTCATCAAACAACTTCTGATTTCAAGCTACAAATGCAGCTTGCTTAAACTCATCTGTAGCTATCATATCTCTTACTGCTTGCTCTGAATTAACCTTAAGCAAGTTAGTAACTGTATTGATAGAGGTTTCATCACTTCAGATTCATAAGTCTTTAAGTATTCTTTGAGCTTTAAGCCTATTGGTAGATAATCAAGATTGAGTTCATAGCTTAGAATTCATAGAAGCTATAACATCAGCTAAATCATCTCATTCTAATTTTAAGTCAGAGAACTTAGCTTTTCATGCTGCAAGTGCTGAACCAAACTCATCTATCTGAGCTGTTGTAAGATTTCAATTTGACTGCTTAATCTTTATTGGATTTCAATTGCTATCAGTAAACATACCTCAATCAGCATTAACTAAATAGCCTGCTTGTTGCGACTTAGCCTGGTCCACTCAGCTTGTATCACTTCAAGAAGCATCTAATAAATCTAGTACAGATTGTAAGTTCTCTGTTCATATCTCTGCTGAAATCTCTAATTGTGTTTCAATATTCTTTTTAGCTTTCTCTACTAATTCTTTATTAAGTGCATCAATATCATCCTGAATTGACTGAACTGCATCACCTGTAGCTCATTTTATCTTTTGATCTCTTAGACTCCTTTCTAGGTCTGCTTTTCTTTCTGCTGTGCTAATAAGATCATTTGTTAGTTGCTGTTGAGTTGCTGTCTTAGCTTCTCATTGAGAACCTCTTAATCATCCTCTAAGCGCTAGGGATCTTGTAAGAGTATCCATAGTTCTTTTTCATTCTGCTATAATCCTATCTGTTTTTCTCTTAAGTTCATCTTCAAATATTCTCTCCGATTCATCTAATTGCTCTTGTCATACCTCTTTAGCTTCTCTCAGATTAACTTTTGCTTGCTGTTGCTCTAAGCTTTCTCATGCTTGATTAACAAATTCTCTTGGTCAAGCATCTGGCCTTCCTCATAAGCCAAAAGAACAAGTTTCAGATACTGGATCGAATGTTCCTCATTTTGCTGAACACTCAGATCTCTTCCTTGCTATCCTTTTTCTATTAACTTCTGCTGCTGCATCTATTCACTTCTGTTTCTCTGATCTGTCATCTTCTTTGTTTACTAAAGAATTCTCAGTAGTTGCAACAGTTGGAGGTGTCACATTTCAAGTTCAATCTTCTGTTTCAACAATATCTCTTCAAAACAACAATGTTCCCAATTGAGAATCTGGTCATTGAGGGCTTTCAGTTCTTACAATTCAAAAACCTGCTGGGTCTTCTCCTGTTTTTGCAAACTCCCTTCATCTTTCAATTCTGCTTTTTAATACATCTGAAAGTTTATTCTTCTTCTTTGTAGCCATATTATATTTAGGTTATTTGTTTTGTTATGCGTATGCGACCCATCTAACTGTAAGACTTCAGGTTGGTGTTCAGGTCTTTACCCAATCCAATCTAAAATTGGTTGCATCTGTATTTGCATCATCTACTGCTCATTTTTGATGGTTACCTGTAGTTACAGTCCATGATACCAAGTTTGAACCATCTGTATTTGTAACAGCTGCATTTCCTCTTCAGATAGCTTGATTATTATCTCATGCAGATGTCCATGTTCATTGTCAAAGAAAGTCTCATCAATCAATAGTTTGAAAAGACATAATAAGTTTAGGCACCACTCCTAACGAATGAGCAATATCTTGTGTAGTAGTAGCATCTGAAATATCCTTAACGAAACTTCAACTTGTCATTACTGGATTACTAGTAGCTAATTGCTTAGGATTAACATATCTAGTTTCATCTGTTCAGGTTGTAACTTCTGCATCTGTTGCCATTTCAACTGTTCACGCTCTTGTAGTAGAAGCTGTATAGATATTTATTAATATGAATTGAGTTCAATCATAATACAAAAGATAGGCTGTAGTGTTTGCCATATCTCAAGCTACCAAAGCACTTCAATCTAAGCTAACAATAGCTTTTGCTCATAGGCCATCAATATTCAAAGTTACTGCTGTAGTATTTACAGTTGTATTTTCAACTACATAGATTGCTCAAGCTGTGTAAACAGTTGAAGCTGTTGTTATAAGTGTAGGAGTGAGAGTCATTGTTTTAGTATCTGCTCAAGCTGCTGTTCAATAATTCCAACTATTCTTCTGGGCTGCCTCTGCTAAGTTGCTTGGAATAACTGCAAGGGGTCAAGCTCATCCTGTGTCTGTTCAGGCTTGCACTTCTGCTATTGTTGTAAGTTCTACTTTTCAAGCTACTGTATCAGAAGCATTAGGGAATGTTCATCAACTCTCTCTATCAACCCATGAGCCTCAAGTATAATCTGTGAATTTTCAAGTATCAGTTAGATAAGCTTGCATTCAATTAGCTGGACTTGTAATTACTGCATCTCTAGCTGCTGCATTTGCATAAGCTGTTAATGCTCAATCTGCTGTATCAATCTTTGCATCTATTGCTATATCTAAATCTTTCCAGAACTGGTAGGAATTAGAGATTATTACTTTAGATCATACTGCATGTGATTGAGCTGTTGAATTAACTCAAGCTCACTTCTCAAGAGTAATATCACTAACTGTCATTGTTAATGCAGAGCCATCATAAGCATTTATCTCAGCTACTTGATAATTAGATTTTCAAGAATTAACAGCAATGTAGGTTGTATGTCATGCTGGGAATGTAAAGTTAGGCGCAGAAGCTATATAGATTGTTCATGTAGATCAATCCCATGCTTGTGATAAGCTGGTTTCAAATAAATCTTCTAAAGGCCTAGTCGTTAATGCTGCCATATGTAAATTGGTTAAGTTTTTATTATCAGATATTTGCAGTTGGGAACACATCAAATGTTTGGTCCTCTCTGCTTATTTGTATTTTCTCCAGAGTCCAGATGTTTGGATTATCAGAAGAATACATTCTTACTTGTATTGTTGAATCACTATCATACATAGGAATTCTAATTAGATATGAGAATAAATCTATATCTTCTCATGTTCCTACTCATCAAGAAATTGATGAAGTAGATAATGGATCGCTAGAGATAGTAACTAATCAAGATGTAATATTTGCATAGTCATCAGTTATCGTAGAAGTTGAAACTATATCTCATCCTACAATTATCTCCACTGTTATGTCAGATCCTTCATTCTTTAATCCTTCAATGGTTACTGCATCAAAAGTTTTCCAGGTTGCAATAGAACCAAAGTCAAACTCCTTTGTTTTAAGCTCACAGTCTATTCAAACTCAAAAATCAGTAAATCATGTTTCTATCTGGAACATTTGTCATCAAGTAGCTGAAGCTGCAAGATACTGAAAGTTTCAATCAGAGTCTATAAAGTGTCCATAATCATAAACTGGAGGTTGAACATACTGACTCCAAGCTCAAACTAATGATGAGTAAACAAGGGTTGTATCTGGAACAGAATCATCTCAAGTGTCAAAACTGAAGTAGTAGTTATTTAAAGGCGCTATATAAGCTCAAGCATTATTATTGTACTGTGAGGCCGTAATTTTATCTAAAAGCTTCCTAAGGTCATTTGATTTAGGTTCTGTGGCCATTGCAGATGCTCAACTAATTCAGCCTCTAGCTTTTACTGTATCAACTCATGCATCTGAATAATACATCAAAGCATTCTCTACATTTTGTATTGCTCTATGTCAATAACCTCAGTTCTGGCCATCAATCGCTTGACTGCTGGCTAAATCTCAAGCTACTGAGTATATCTTCTTGTTCTTAAATACTAATTGTATATTCCCTAAGTCCTTCATTCAGTTAATCCTTCCCATCTCATCTCATCCTACAACTAAGTCATTAGCATTTAATGTTTCTGCATTAGCAGCTCAAGCTGTAGTTGCATATATTGTTGAAGGTGCTGCATCTGCTCATGCTCAATAAATAGAGTCAGCCATGTATATTAAATATCTACACTTAGGCTGCGCTCAATGCTCTGTGTAAGTTGTTCAATCATAATCTGCGTAAGCGTCTTTTCAATTACACATATAAACAATATTCAGATAAACTGCAAAACTCCATCTTGTTCTTGTGGTTCAGTCTGTTTCAAACTCTGTTAGTCATGTTTTGATTGAATCCCAATCAGAAGTTCAAGTATTATATTTATACATTACTGTTCAAGCTGTACATAAAGCCATTCAAGCTCAAGTGATGTCATTTTTAAAGTAGAAGTAAGAAGTAATAGGATCAGAGCCTATACTATTTCAGAAGGTTGTTATTCCTCTTCTTGTCTGTATTCTCTTATCTTTATCATAAAACATGTTCTTCAAGACTGAGAATTGGTTATCTCACATGTTTGTAGACTCCTCTAAGTTTAATCAGCCATCAAATTTTTCTATATCTGTTAAGGTTGCCATTTGTTTTAATTACTTCGCACTACTTCGTAAGAATTTACGAAGTTGATTTAATGACTTATATAAGTCATCTTAAAAATAAACTACTGCATCAGATCTAACATTAACGTTAGTTCTTCTGATTGTTGTAAACTCTAAATTATTCACATCATTGTAGATGTAAGATCAAATCAATGTATCTTTCTCTAGGGTGTATTCTTGCAACTTCTGAGCTGCTGTCTGTGCATTCCCTCTAGGAGCGCTCCACGCTAAGTAAGCACTATATTTAACCAAAGCTGTATCAAAGTTGGAAGGATAAGCTGACTCATCCACATCATCTGTAAATCAAGCAATAATTTTCTTGTAGTCTAGGTCTATAGTTCAGGAACTAGGTATCGTATCTGTGCCTAGTGTATTTGAATATAGGTAGTACCTACTTGGCGTTCATGCTTGGAATGTAGCTATCTCTCTTTTTAGCTGTAGCTTTGTTGTAACTAATAATTCAGTTCAATTGTATCTAACCAAAGAAACCTTACCAAAGTTAGTTGGAAGGCTTGTTTCTTGAGCTGTAGCTGTGTAAGTTGTATTGGCATCATTCTCTTGCCAGTCCAGGTTTCAGTCTTGTTGAAGTTGAAGGTAAGATCTATTTAGGTAAGTATTAAGGGTTGAGTCAGTCCATATTTTCCCATTAGGATCTATTTTAAGCTCATTACGTATAAGTGTTCTTAGTGCTGACCTTATTGTATTTGCCATAAAAAAATATTAAAAATTTCCTCATAGCTAAATATATTATACACTAATCAATAGGGAAATACAATTATTTCTTTTCTGCCATCATTCTTTTTGCATCTTTTTCTATCTTCTCTAAGCCTACTAGAGCCTGTAGAAGCTGCTCTACTTCGCTGTAAGGGAATTTAGGATGCGCACTACCTCTAATACAATTGATAGCTGCTTGTAGGGTCTGAGTTGGTATTTTGTACATTATAAGTTTATTAACTGATTAAGTTCTTGATCTGAGGCTTTCTCGAAGTCTACTGTTAGTTCTGTTTTCTGTTCTATCTCTTGCTTATCTTTCCATTCAAAATTCTTTAGTGCGAATATGGTTCCTGTCCTACCTGTTTTCTTGAGATCTAACTCATAACTATGCTCTATCATCTCCTTTGCTTTTTTTATCGTGTTAGAAAATTCATCTCTTCATTCATACTCACATAATGTATTTCTACTTGTGTCAAGTGCTAGTGCTAATCCTGTTATTGTCCACTCTTCTTTTTTAGTCTTCTTTAAATATTCCTCTATGAGGGGTTCTATTTCTTCTACCTTTGTATACTTCATTGGTCTACCTGCCATTATAATTTACTTAGAATCCATTTAATATCATTCTTCTTATTGTTAGGTACTTTCTTACCTAATTTTGCTTCATAAGCTTCTCTAGCCTCTTCTATGCCCGTAGCTTGTATGATTATTGGTCACTTAGGTTTCTCTGCTTTTGGTTCTCATTGGATGCATTTATCATCTGTTGTGAATTTACGTCAGCTTACGTGTTTGTGTATATTTGGGTTTATTTCTTTAACTACAATAATTTCTCAAAGGCTGTTTAGAACTTTAAATTTAAACATAATTATTTAGTTATAAATTCTTTATATATTTCTATTCTAGCACTAATTCTAGTATTTATCAAGTTTATCACATCTGTACTTAGAGCATCTAGGCATGAGTCTTCCTTAGCTCAAATATCTCAGATGAAATAAGGAGCTACAATGTATAGCTTCTCGTTGTATTCTACCTCATGCATTGGGAGGGTTTTCTTGTATTCTTGTAGATCATCCATGTTAGCTGGCATCTTAGTTTTCTTAGCCTTCTTGTTGGCAAGAGCAACTAGTCTATCAATCTCCTTGTTTTGTTCTTCTGTGTAATTATCAATATCATCTTCTGTTTCAAATCTTTGGTTATAGATTGTGAAGCTGGTTAGGATTCAGCAAGCGTTTAGCTTCTTAAAATCCTCTTGAAGTCAGATGTAGGTGCTTATAGCTTCTAATCTGTCATCATTAAGTTCTGTAATTGAATCTGGTTTGTAATTCATAGCTTTTAGGGTTACTTATAATTCCATCCTACTCAAAAAAGCAGAGATGTCAAATCCCTGCTTTTTCTATATCTAATTCCAGACCTACCTTATTTTCTCAAAAGAGATGTATCATCAAGCAATGGCTTCATCAGCATCCATGTAAACAGTTGCTAAATCCTTCCTCTTGCTATCTAATTCTCATCTCTCTTCATGTAGCTCAGAAACTCTATCATCGTAATAATAATAAAGATCCTTATGCTTCTCCAACTTACCAATGTGATAAGTTAAAGAGATTTCAGTTTCAATTAAACTGAGAGTGTTCTGAATTGCTTGATAATAAAACAAGCACATTAGTCCTACAAGTAGAACTGTAATTAAGCCAGCGATGTGTAGTTTGTTTTTTTTCATTTTATTTTTATTTAGTTGATACAAAAAATATAAGCTCAGAGTTAGCTAGCTTCATAACATATGTATCATGTCATGCTAATTGATATTGAGGTTTTCAATATTGCTCTGCAAACTCTCTTGAAACTTGATGCATTGTTACCCTAACTGAATTTCAACTAAGCTCCAACAATGATACTGCATGTTTGAGAAGATTAAACTCCTCCTTGTTTACTGTTTTCATAATGTTTTTATTTTAATTTTTATTTTTGTGTAATAATTATAACATAAAATATTTTTTTAAGCAAGCACAAAATAAAGAAAATATGTTATTATGCTACAAAAAGCTCTAGTTACCTTTTTTGTTACCCTTTTTGTTACTATTTAAAATAGCTGTCACTAGCCAAAAACTTCACTTTTTGAGTGGTTACCTTTTTTTTTCCTATAAGATTCCTATATATAAAAAAAATATTTTTTTTATATATATTTATGTTTTTTATGTTTTTTTTATATTTACATATATTAAAATATAAAAAAGGTAACAAAGGTAACAAGTATATAATATACACTAACACTAGCAAAAAAAACCTGTTACCTTTGTTGGTAACATGTAACCTTTGTAACCTTTTAAGCTATCTTATCTTAATTCATTTCTTTGTACCTCTATCAGCAAATCTTACATCTCTATGAGCTGAATATCTAAATGGCTTTTTAGCCCATGAGTATAAATTCAACTCTCTAACAATCTCATCTGGTAATCATTGTTTTATACAATATTGTCTAATTTTAGCAAAAAATTCTTTCTTATTCCAAACCTGCCCATTATAATTCTCAACACACCACTCAAAGAAATCATCTGTATGAGTTTTATTTATATTAACAAGATCTTGTTTAAATGAATTCTCAAGAGTCCTAAATCATTTAGCATTATAAACATCTGGATACTTAGCCCAAATAGCCTTCATGTATTTAGCCACTACATCCTTATCTCTCACAATCTTCTCTATCTCCTTTCATCTTAATAATGGAATCTTTTGTCATCACTTCAATATAGAGTATCTCCTATTATCAGTATGAGTATCAAGAGCAACAGGATTGATATGATTAGAGGTTATAAAAAACCAATTAAGATTCCTCATTGTGATTACCTTCTCATGTTTCTGATTTATACTTAGGTAGGGATTTCAAATATAATTCTTCAACTTATTAGATACTCACTTATTCTCCTTAGTTGATCCCTGATTAACTTCAGAGAACTCAGTTACCAATGTATTTCATCTAACTGAATCAAAGTTTCAAGTTAATGCAGACTCACTTAAATTAGCATTAACATTTCTCTTGCCAAATATACTCATAAGCATCAACATAAGTAATCCCTTACCACTTCCTTGATCTCACTTAATAACAAAACAAGGCATAAGATAATCATCTATATGAGTATATTTATATAATATTGCCTTATGCATATACTCAATTTGCTCTGAATCATTATTCATTAAGTTATCAATTAAAAACTCAATATCTGGATGAATCTCTCAATCACATTCTGATGGCCTAATAATATCATTCTTATCTAATAAATTAAGATCCTGTTTATTTGGTTTTGTGGTATAAACAATATTTCTCTTAGTAGGTATAACTCAATTCTGAACTAATGACTGAAGATGTGTAAATCATTCTAATCAAGTTTCAAAACAAACCTGTTGATACTGCTTAAAAATAGGTCAACAATCTGAATCTTCTGAATAATTATAATATAAATCTAAATCCAAAAATTTAGAATGAGATAATATATAAACAAATCATTTCTTAGGCTCATCCTTGTTTTTCTCTAATCATTTCACAATCTCAACCTTCTTCTCTTCCTTTTGAACCTTCTCCAATTCATCCTTTAAACTCTCAAGATGTGGATAAGTAGTTAAGAAATATTCATAAGTTTGAGAAGTAGACATTCAACTCATATGCTTCCTATAAGCATAAGTTCCAACACCTGCCAACTTATCAGAGAATGGAAGTGCTGAAGCTCAACAAGTTATCAATACTCATTCTGCATTTATCCAACAAGCTTTCATCTTTCAACTACCTATCTCAAAAAAGTTTCTATTCTCTTGCCTCCAGTTATGATCCTTAAGTACTTCATTCTCTATTGGTATATTCTTATCTATAATATTATTAAATGTATCTCATTTTCATTGACTAAGATAAATTCATCATTTAGCTTCAAATTCTACCTTTTGTTTCTCTTCCTTTTGAACCTCTTTATATTTATCAGTTCCAATCTTAATTATCTTCTCTAACATCTCACTAAAAAACTTAGTTTGATGAAGTACATCCACTAAAACCTTCTTCCTTTTATTATTATAAGAAAAAGGCAATCTTCCTATTCTTGACAGATTACAACAAGACTTATCAACTTTATACCCAGACACAGTTTCAATAACTGCTTGCATCATCTTAGCTCATAAACTGAACTGGTTCTTTTTTCATTTCACACCAATAGGTAACT
>Ga0233414_10000836_pt1 | contig 12287 bp, 5 predicted proteins | sample Na_anoxic_10_MG_FD_189020 | JGI IMG/M metagenome (GOLD analysis project Ga0233414, IMG submission 189020) | Seawater microbial communities from Saanich Inlet, British Columbia, Canada - Na_anoxic_10_MG | ecosystem: Environmental > Aquatic > Marine > Inlet | place: Canada: British Columbia...
TAATCCTTTGATAAGAGAATATGATCTTCATAGATCCTAACATAAACTTATTCTAAGAAACCACTCTCAATGACCCTAACCAAATCCCAAATCACCGACAAAATCAGGACAAACATCAAATCCTCAAAAAAACAATCCACAGATACTATCGAGACCCTACTTGAAATCATCAACCATACCTTTGCGTCCAGTCAATCTTGCCGGCACGGTGGAAAACAGCGACTCTGGAAAATTCTGTGTTAAAGAGAAAGCAAAACGTAGAGGCAGAAATCCTGCAACTGTACTGTAAGCGGACACGGGGACATCCATGAAATTATGCGTTTCCATGTATAGGTCATTAAGAGCTGTGTGAAGACAGGTGGGGCAGGTTTTCATTCCTGCCAGTTTTATGCGTAGCGTGAAGAATGAAAGCCTGATCCCTGAGTCATTTATGAAAATATCAAGTTCAAGTTTGGATTTTCATAAAAATGGCGTGCCAATCCGCAGCTTGGAGCAATCCGAATTTATGGATGTTGCCAGCCTTCGTTAAAAGCTTACGGCCTTCGTCAAGACTACGGCGGGACAGGTCGGCGAGGCAACCTTCGCTTTTTTAACTTCGTTTTGAAGCGAAGGCTGGTCGGGGCGAGAGGATTTGAACCTCCGACTTCCTGCTCCCAAAGCAGGCGCGCTGCCAGGCTGCGCCACGCCCCGATGAGTCAATTTTTACCATGCTTTTATTTACCATGCAAGCAGATAAAGTCGATTAACGAACTTTGTCAAAAAAATCGTCTATGCCGTTTCGGATGCCTTGGGCAATATTAGATAAAACGCTGATATCTTGTAATGATTTTTCTTCAACGGGGTTGGTTATGTATCCTATTTCGAGGCAGACTGCAGGCATGTCCGCCCCTTCCAGAACCATTAGCGGTGCATCCAGAATCTCGCTTTTTTTGAATATTGTCTGTTTGTTGATACGATTTAACATCAATTGGGCAAGGATTTTGCTGGATGCTTGATGCCTGTTTTGAATATTGGACCAGGGAGACCGGTTGTTAATTCCTTTAAACGGCTTTGATGGATCGATGCTGGGCGTTAAGGTGGATTCCGAAATTTCCTTGAAAAAATAAAGAGTTATACCGTTTGCCTGATGAAGAAAGCTTCCACCGGAATGAATGCTGATGAAAAGGTCTGCTTTTACATGGTTGGCCATGGATATTCGGGAAGGGATATTTAGAAAATAGTCATCGGTTCTTGTAAGAATTACTCGGTAGGTATTCTTGAGTTCTGTTGCTAACATTCTGGCGAGGTCCAGAGTCACATTTTTTTCAAATGTTCCGTCTGGTCCCAAGGCCCCTTTATCATGTCCTCCATGTCCAGGATCTAACACAATGGTTTTTTTTTGCTTTGCAAAGACAGGTTTTTTGGGGTTTGCCTGTAATGTCCCGGGACATATAAGAAGAATCCCTAAAAAAATTAAAAGGCAACGACCTTTTATAGAAAATGGATTATAACATGCTGACATAGCATACACTTTTGTTAGTTTACTTGACAGGAATCGGATTTGACATTATAATTCTAATTTGTGTTTTGTTGAAATTTAATATATTCTATTATATTGTCAAGTTATAGTTTCTGGGTCTGTTTAACCCGTTCTTTTCAGCATGAAAAATCGGGCGTTTTGCAAAGGTATCAATAGGTAAAGTATTGGTATGCGAGAGTGGCGGAACTGGTAGACGCACTGGACTTAGGATCCAGCTCTGGAAACAGAATGGGAGTTCAACTCTCCCCTCTCGCACCAGTTTTTAATCGATGTTAACCTCTTGGAAAGGATTTTTATGAAAGTTACGGTAGAAAATGTGAGTAGCGTTAAAAAGACAATGAATGTTGAGATTCCTGAAGAAACGGTTGTTCGTGAATTGAACAATGCCTATAAGGAGCTCAAGAAAACAGCTAAAATAAAAGGTTTTCGCACGGGAAAGGCACCTCGTTCGGTTTTGGAAAGGTTGTTTAAAAAAGATGTCCATAATGATGTATCTTCCAAACTCATTCAGAATTCTTTTATCGAGGCGCTCAAGGAAGCCGATCTCGATATTGTGGCAAAGCCGGATGTTGATCCGCCCGGGCTCGATGAAAAGGGGCCTTATAAATATACCGCCAGGGTGGAGATAAAACCCGAAATCGAGGAAATCGATTTCAAAAACTTAACCCTGAAAAAACTTCTCTACCATGTTACGGATGAAGAAATGGACGTACAGCTTAAAATGCTTCAGAAAAATTTGGCAAAACAAAATCCAATAGCAGAAGGTCGAGGGGTTCAGGAAAACGATTTTGTTCTGATCGATTATGAAGGATTTAAAGACGGCAAACCGTTTGCCGAAACCCAGAAGACCGAAAATCATACCATGAAAGTTGGCGAGGGCCATATTTTAAAGGAATTTGACGATCAGTTAATCGGAATGAAAAGAGGTGATAGCCGGGAAATCAAGGTGAAATTTCCGGAAGATTATCATAACGGCAAGCTGGCCGATTTGGAAATTACTTTTCAGGTAAAGCTGCATGAGATCAGAGAAGAGGTGCTTCCGGAGATTGATGACGAGTTTGCCAAAAATTTGGGGCAGTATGAAACATTAGACAAACTGAAAGATGCCATAACCAATAACTTGGATCAGGGCTACGCCAAAAGAGCGGAGCAGGAGATGAATGAGCAAATTTTTAAGGCCCTGATCGCAAAGACCGATTTCGAGTTGCCGGATTCAATGGTCGACTATGAGCTGGAAAGGATTATTGAAGAGGTTGAAAAGACTTTATCTTATCATAATAAGTCGTTGGAAGATCAGGGGCTGTCCAGAGAAATCCTTTTGGAAAAACATCGCGAACTGGCAGAAAAGAAGGTAAGAAGGCATCTGATTTTAGACAAGATTATCGAGCAGGAAAATATGACCCTTTCGGAGGAAGAATTAGAAAATGGTTTTGAGGAGATGGCCAAAGGCTTTAATCAGCCTGTTGAAGAAATAAAAAAGTATTATAGTCAGAATAATGACAATCTCGAGTTTTTTAAACAGACCCTACTTGAAAAACATGCCATCGAACTTATTATTAAAAATGGTACCATAGAAGAGGTAGAACCCAGCTTAGAGCAACAATCTGAAATTTAAACCCAACTGTTTCAAAGAACTAAGTTGTTGCGAATAAAAAAACCAAAGTTATAAAGGAGACAATTTGTGCCACTAATACCCATGGTTATAGAGCAGAGCAGCAGAGGTGAACGCGCCTATGATATATACTCTAGGCTTCTCAAAGACAGAATAATTTTTCTTGGAACGGCGATAACCGATGAGATTGCAAATCTTTTGATCGCGCAACTTTTGTTTCTCGAATCCGAAGAGCCTGACAAGGATATCAACTTTTACATCAATTCCCCTGGCGGATTGGTGACAGCCGGTTTGGCGGTATATGATACCATGCAGTACATTAAACCGGATATTGCCACCGTATGTATCGGACAAGCAGCCAGTATGGGGGCGCTTTTACTGACGGCCGGTACAAAAGGTAAGCGCTATACCCTTCCAAACGCAAGAATTTTGCTCCATCAACCCATGGGAGGATTTCAGGGACAGGCATCAGATATAGAAATACAGGCCAAAGAGATCCTTCGTATGAAGGAGACCCTGAATCAAATTCTGGTAGTGCATACCAGAAAAGATTTGGCGCATATACAGTCTGATACGGACCGTGATTTCTTCATGACCGGTGAAGAGGCCAAAGAATACGGGATCGTGGATCACCTTATCGTGAACAGAGATGATCTTGATAAAATAGCAAAGGCGGAGGATTAAAATGTCGAAAAAAGGGGATATGAACGACAATCTCTTCTGTTCGTTTTGTGGAAAAAATCAGAAAGAGGTTCAGAAACTGATTGCCGGTCCCGCGGTCTATATTTGCGATGAATGCATACAGCTATGTAGTGAAATCATTGAAGAAGAAAAAGGAAAAGATGTAGACGGCATTGAGCAACTCATTTTTCCAAAAGAGATAAAGGCAATGCTGGATGATTACGTGATTGAACAGGATCCGGCAAAAAAAATTCTTGCTGTTGCTGTTTATAATCATTACAAACGTCTTGATTCTTCGGTCAGGACAGATGATGTTGAAATCCAGAAAAGCAATATCCTTCTTATTGGGCCGACCGGCTGTGGAAAGACATTGCTGGCGCAGACACTTGCAAGATTTTTGAATGTACCCTTTACCATTGCTGACGCTACTAGCCTGACAGAAGCCGGCTATGTTGGCGAGGATGTTGAAAATATCATCCTTTCCCTGCTTCAGAATGCCGATTACGATGTGGAAAAAGCCCGGCGGGGTATTGTTTACATTGATGAAATTGACAAGATTGCACGCAGATCCGACAATCCGTCCATTACCCGTGATGTTTCAGGAGAAGGGGTTCAGCAGGCATTATTAAAGATTATAGAAGGAACTACAGCCAGTGTACCTCCCAAAGGAGGACGGAAGCATCCGCAGCAGGATTTTGTCAAGGTTGACACATCTAACATACTTTTTGTTTGTGGAGGAACCTTTACAGGGCTTGAGCAGATTATACAGCGGCGTTTGGGCTCCAAAGTCATGGGCTTTGGTGCTAAAATCGTAAAGAAGGAAGAAAAAAATATCGGTGAAATCCTGAAGATGATTCAACCCGAGGATCTTATCAAATTCGGTTTAATTCCTGAATTTCTGGGTCGTCTGCCTGTTATTGCAACCCTTGACGAATTGAATGAGCTTGCTTTGATAAGAATACTGGAGGAGCCTAAAAATGCCCTTATAAAACAGTTTGCAAAACTCATGGAGATGGAAGGGGTAAACTTAAGATTTACAGATAGCGCCCTTGCAGCCATTGCCAAAGAGGCCTTGAAAAGAAAATCCGGCGCCAGAGGCCTTCGTGCCATTATAGAGAGCTCGATGATAGATATTATGTATGAAATTCCTTCAATGGAGAATGTAAAGGAATGTGTCATCGGAGAAGATACAGTGCTCAACAAAGAGGATCCCATTCTGTTATTCGAGCAGCCCAAAAAACAAGCACAAGACAGCTGATTAGAGGTATAAATATTACAATGATTAATTTGCCGAAATTTTTTAAGGATAATGATTCCGATGTGCCGGAGTTACTGCTTCCGCTACTTCCGCTTAGAGATATTGTGGTTTTTCCACACATGGTTGCCCCCCTTTTTGTGGGACGTTCAAAATCCGTGAAAGCCCTTTCCGATGCAATGAACAACGATAAAAGAGTTTTTCTTGCCACTCAAACAAAGGCGGGCATTGACAACCCTACAGAAAAAGACATCAGTCAGATCGGGACCATTGCAAAGGTACTACAGCTTCTTCGGCTCCCGGACGGCACGGTAAAAGCTCTGATTGAAGGGCAAAACAGGGCTTCTATTGTTCGTTTTATCAGGAACCCGGAGTTTTTGCAGGTGGCGCTGAAACCGATCGAAGAAACTGAAATATTGCAGGCCGAGGGCGAGGCACTGATCAGGGCTATTCATGATAGTTTCGATGAATATGCTAAAGTAAATAAAAATATCTCAAAAGATCTCGTGAAAAATGTTTCTTCCATCTCAGATCCTTCAAAATTAGCGGATACTGTGGCGGCCCATTTTTCTTTCAAAATAGCGGATAAACAACGCCTGTTGGAAATGGTTGTTATGGAAGAGCGGCTGTCTCTTCTGTTAAGTTTGATAAAGATGGAGATCGATATTTTCGAGATGGATCAGAGGATAAAAAACCGTGTCAAGAAACAAATGGAAAAAACCCAGAAGAATTACTATCTGAATGAACAGATGCGGGCAATCAAAAAGGAGATCGGAACTGAGGACGAACATAGAGACGAGCTGAAGGATCTTGAAAAGCGAATCAAACGCACAAGGATGTCAAAGGAAGGTGCAGCCAAGGTCAGACACGAGTTCAAAAAGCTTAAGATGATGACCCCCATGTCGGCAGAAGCAACGGTGGTTCGAGGCTATATTGATTGGTTGATAAGTCTTCCCTGGTTTAAAAAGAGCAAGGTTCGAAAAGATATTGAAGAAGCAGATAAAATACTGGAAGAAGACCATTACGGGCTGGAAAAGCCAAAGGAGCGTATACTTGAATACCTTGCAGTCCAGTCTTTGGTCAATAAAATCCGGGGTCCGATACTCTGTTTTGTGGGGCCGCCCGGTGTAGGAAAAACGTCTTTGGCCAGATCTGTTGCCAGAGCCACGGGAAGAAAATTTGTACGTCTTTCACTGGGAGGTGTTCGGGATGAGGCTGAAATTCGTGGACATCGGCGCACCTACATCGGCGCAATGCCGGGTAAAATCATTCAGTCTCTTAAAAAAGTCGGTGTTAACAATCCGGCATTTTGCCTTGATGAAGTTGATAAAATGAGCATGGATTTCCGTGGCGATCCCTCTGCCGCCCTTTTAGAGGTCCTTGACCCGGAACAGAATTACAGCTTCAACGACCATTATCTTGATATGGATTACGATCTTTCAGACATTCTTTTTATTACCACAGCCAATACGCTGCCTGAAATACCTCTGCCGTTACAGGACAGAATGGAGATTATTCGTTTGCCCGGCTATGCAGAGTATGAAAAATATTATATCGCCAGAGACTTCCTTTTGTCCAAACAGATCGAGATGAACGGACTTAAGGATAAGAATGTACATTTTTCCCAGGAAGCTGTTCTTACAATTATAAGGAGATATACACGAGAATCAGGGGTTAGAAACCTTGAGCGCGAAATCGCTTCAATCTGCCGCAAAATAGCCCGCAAAGTGATAAAGGATAAAGAAAGCAAAGGTTTTAGGGTAACAGCAAAGTCAGTGCAGAAATACTTAGGGCCACCGCGCTTCAAAGCGCTTCAGATAGAGGAAAAAGATCAAATCGGAACTGTTACAGGGCTTGCCTGGACACAGGTGGGAGGGGAATTGCTTTGTATCGAGACACTGATTATGTCCGGTAGAGGAAAACTTGCCATGACCGGCAAACTGGGAGATGTGATGAAAGAGTCTGCTCAGGCAGCCGTGAGTTATGTCCGATCGCGTGCCGAGCATCTCGACATAGACAGAAAATTTTACAGGAAATTTGACATTCATATTCATATACCTGAAGGCGCCATTCCAAAGGACGGTCCTTCGGCAGGAATTTCAATGTGCACATCCCTGGTTTCGGCCCTTTTAAAAAGGCCTGTTTATCATAATATTGCCATGACCGGTGAAATAACCTTGAGAGGGCGTGTTCTGCCTGTCGGTGGATTAAAAGAAAAAATTCTGGCAGCTCACAGAGGTGGCGTCAAGAAAGTTCTTATTCCCAAAGAAAACAAAAAGGATTTAAAGGATATACCACCCACGGTTTTAAAAGAGGTTGAAATTGTTTTGGTGAAGCACATGGACGAAGTTTTGCCTCATTCGTTGATTTTAAATGAAGGGGATACTCTTTTTAAAGAAAACGACATGCCGTTTGACATAATGCAAAAAGAAATTGATCTGGAGCAGCCGTCAGCTTTAATATAACTCGAATTTTATAGGGATATTTTTAGAACAATTAAATCTTGACTTCATGCTGTTAAATTGTTACCGGTACTTTGTTTTTTAAACCGCATAGCCTAAAATCTGCAAGTAAGTTATAGGGCGGGTAGCTCAGTTGGGAGAGCATCGGCCTTACAAGCCGAGGGTCACAGGTTCAAGCCCTGTTCCGCCTACCATTAGGGGGTGTAGCTCAGTTTGGTTAGAGCGCCGGCCTGTCAAGCCGGAGGTCGCGAGTTCAAGTCTCGTCACTCCCGCCATACAAATAAAAGCCTGTCATTGAGAAGACAGGTTTTTTTATTCTGAAAATCGCTTTTTAATACAATATATTGTATTATTTTTATCTTGACACACAATCTAATTGTTCAGTATTTAAAAGATAAGTTTCTGTGCGTTAATTTTAAGTTTTACATAATATTTTAGTGCATTATCATGGAACATAAAGATCTCCTTTATTTTCTCCAGCATGTTGGAACGGATCCCTCTCGTCTGATATTTGAAGACGATCTTACGGGCATCTATAACCGCCGTTTTCTCCTAAACTACTTGCAGCACAAGGTGTCCTGGGATTCTCTGGAAAGCCGGCCGGTATCATTGCTCATGATGGACCTGGACTATTTCAAGGAGATCAACGATACGTACGGTCACGATGTTGGCGATAAAGCGCTTATCTGGGTGGCCGGGCTGGTCAAAAAACTGTCAGGAGACAAAGGATTGGCCATCCGTTACGGGGGCGATGAGTTCATGATTCTCCTGCCGGGCGCTGATAAGGAATCGGCCCTTAAAGTTGGCGAAGCGTTTATGCAACAGATTCATAATGAACTCTTTCACTTAGACGAAGTGGGTGACGATTTAAATATAACCATTAGTGTCGGGGTTGCTTCAGCTCCTGATGATGCTCAAAGCGGCAAGGATCTCATCCGGAAGGCAGATACCGCGCTCTATTACGCCAAAAGATTTGGGAGGAATAGACTTGCCAGTGCAGAGCAAGTCGCCCTCCAGGACGTGTTCCCCAAAACAGCGCTCCATCAATTAGACAAAGCAAAAATCACCGGTCGAAAGCCCCAACTCATTAAGGTGGCCGAGGCCTTGAAGAAATTTGGTCAGCACCAGAACCAGTTTCTCATCATCAAAGGCGCCGACGGCATGGGCAAAACCGAATTCTTGGGAGCGATCCGCCAGAGTCTGCCCAAAAACAAGACATGGCAAGTTGCGGTGAACGGTATTGCCCAAGAGGCGTTTCGTCCCTATTATATGATCACAAACATTTTAGTCGAGTTGCTGAATCAACAGCCCGACAAAGGCAAAAAGGTCTTAGAGGGTCTGACTCCCAAGGAAACCAACTATCTTGCCTACATCTTACCTCAACTGGAGAAACCAGAAAATCTCTCTCATCAAGAAGATGAAAAGACTCTGCGTGCACAACTCTTTGATAATCTGATTCATTTCATTCTTAAACTGCTCGATTCCCGGCATTTTCTTCTACTTATCGATGATATGCATTACAGTGATGAGGCAACTCTTTTCCTGCTGAGACGGTTGCTGCTGCGCCTGGATATTCCACTATTTATCTGTGGAACTGCATCTGATATCCTTCTGAATAACGTCCCGGGAGAAACCATTCCCCTGGAACAGTTTCTCGCCGCCTTTGAGCAGGAATTGAGTATTAGCCGATTGAATCTTGCCCCGCTGACCGCTAATGACATTGCAGATCATTTTCAAAGGATCTTTCCCAATATCTTTCTGCCTGAGAATTTTGAGAAAATTCTGGCCCAACTTACCCAGGGCAACGTTCTTTTTATCAACGGGATTTTGCGCAAACTGGTTTTGGATGGGAAAATCACTTTGACCGGACAACAATGGGTTGTCAAAGACCTGGAGGATGGATATCTGCCAAACTCCCTGGAAGAGATTGTCAGTCAGAAAATCGCTGCTCTGGATGAAGAGGGCAGGAAGCTACTCGAGCATGCAGCCATATTTGGTGAAAATGTCTCACTGAGTATGCTTGCCGGTGGTTCCAAAAGCATGGAAATTAAGGTCCAGGAGTTTGTTGATCAGGCCGTGACTCAGGGCCTAATCAGCTCAGAATTCAAGAAAAACGATGAAATCATCGGCTTCCTGAGCCGCCGCGTTTTGGAGATTACCTACGGAGCGATCCAGGAGGATCGAAAACAGGAACTCCATGGGCGGATCGGCACCTACCAGAAAAACCTCCATAACCAACACCTCCTCCCCTCGGCTGCGACGCTTGCTTACCATTTTCAACTCTCTGCCAACCGTGAAAAAGCTTTATCATACCAAGAGTCACAAAAGGTATACAACAGCAAAATATTTAATGCGCAAGAGGCCATGCACTACACGGGAGAGACCCTGCCGGATGTCGCCCCGGGGGATTTTCCTCTAGATCCCGACAGCCTGGCACAAATCCCTGGACTTATTCATCTACTTTTTACCTCCGTGCGTAACATCAGGCTCTATCCATCCGGAAGCAGTGCCATCCTGGATGCCACAAAGCAGCTCAAAGAAACTATCGACAAGATCCTGACGGACAATGAACGCCTTAATATTACTCAAATAGAGAAGACTTTGATGGTTAACGGCGAACCATTGGATGTTGCCGAGTTTAAATCTATTGCCGAGAATTTCGTGAAGTTTCTCAGTCGGATGGAGCTGACAGGCATTGCCTTTTACCGGGGGCTCAGGGAAAAGGAATTGACGGTGATGCTGGAATCCCTCAGCCGGATCAGCAAGGAGATAACCGACCGGCATTTCTGGAAGCATTTCTCAAGGGAAAACCGGTTATTTCATATTGAATTCAAACAGGTGCGTTACACCACCATGGAGGAGGCCGAGAAAGGGACCCAACATCAAGAAATAGGACAGGAAAATGTCAAAGTGGACCCAATGCCAGATTCTGCCGAGTTGCTCGCTATCGGCTTCCAAGAGCTGGATGAGGAGGATTTGATCCGGCTTCCGCAAGCGATACGGTGTCTGCTCACTTCTGCCAACAACATCAAACTCTACCCTCCGGAGAGCAAGGCCGTCAGCTACTCTATTGATGAGCTTCATGAGGCTCTGCACGACATCCTGGTCAAGCGGCCTGCCTTCATTCTATCACAGATCGGCGAAGGTCTTTTTGTTAACGGTACAAAGATAGACACCGCAGATTTCAAGACCATGGCGGATAGTTTCCTCAAGTTTATGGAGAGAATCGGGCTCAGCAGTCTTACGTTCCTAAAAAACATCTCCGCTAAAGAGCTGAAAACCTTTATTTCAGTCCTTGGTCAATCTATGGACGATGAATTGAATAGCGAGTTCTGGCAGCTTTTTGCAAGGAAGCAGAAATTATCCGGCATTCTCTTCGACCAGCATCTTTATGGGATTCTTGAGGAACAGGTTGGAATCGGTTCTGACTATACAGTACCCATGGATGAGACGGTTGCAGTTGACGACGCAGATCTTGCATCTCAGATTACTGTGGAGCCAGAAGTGGATGAACCAGTATCAAAAACGTTTCAGGTAAACCAAGGTTTGGTGCCGATTACGGAAGCTTTTATTGAATCAATAATGCAGCAGTTGCACGATCACTTTCTCAAGGGTGAAGAGAAAAAATCCAGGCAATTGGTCGATCAGCTTTTCCATGGATTCGCAGACCAGACGCCTCTGATTCGCACGAAAGTGATCAATGCCTGTGACAGTTTGCTGAAAGATCTGGATTTTGCCTTGCAATCTCAATGGGTTGAACTGCTATCAGATCCGTTGCTGCGAATTTTGTCGGAAGAGGAAGACCCCGATCTCCTTAAAAAAATAAGCCTACTTCTTTCTCGAACCACTGCCTATCTCATCCGGTTTGGTGACTATGGGAGGGCCTGTCGGATTCATACTCATTTACGACTGCGCCGAAAACAGCTGCAAGGCAGTCAACGAGAGCAGGTCAGGCAGGAGGAAATAATTTCCATTCAAGAACTGGACCCGAAAACTCAGGGGATACTACTGGCAGATATGAAATCCCAGAATCCTTTCCGGTTACAACTATCCACACGTCTTCTTGACAGTTTGGGGCCGGCAGCCTTACCGATACTTATTGAGGTCATAAAAAAAGAAGATGACCTTAAATTGAGACAGATCGCTTCCCATCTGCTTGGAAATTTGGGCCCGGCAGCGGCCAAGATTCTCAGACGTGAACTGATACTTGAAGGCTTTGTCCAGGAACGTGTGCGAATTCTGGATGTAATCGACAACATAACCCAGGATCTAAAGACAGAACTGGCTTTCGCTCTGGGTGACGAGAGCCCCGAAGTTCGGCAAGCAGCGTTTCGTCTCGCAGAGCGCCTGAATAATGAAGATGTTATGTCACTGCTTTTGGATTATGCCACCCAAGAAGATCAAAGTATGGCGGTGTTTGCTATAAAATCCTTGGGAAAACTCAAATCCACGGGAGTAGTGGATGCGCTTGTTTCCCTGATGAATTCCACCAAAGATACGGAGCGTCTCATTGCCTGTTGCAGGGTTCTTGGGCGAATAGGTGATCCGGCCGGTATCGAACCACTGGCCAAAATCATGGCCCCCGGAGGGTTTTTCTCTTTTCGTAAAAGAAAAAACGCCCTGGTTCGTGCCACCGCCGCTTTTGCCCTGGCTCAGATAGATCATCCCAAGGTGGCTGAAGTGTTTGCTATTTATGTGGAAGACCGTGACCCACGGGTTCGACAAATCGCCCGAGATCAGGTGGGCCTGCAAAATTCC
>Ga0233414_10000838_pt1 | contig 12255 bp, 11 predicted proteins | sample Na_anoxic_10_MG_FD_189020 | JGI IMG/M metagenome (GOLD analysis project Ga0233414, IMG submission 189020) | Seawater microbial communities from Saanich Inlet, British Columbia, Canada - Na_anoxic_10_MG | ecosystem: Environmental > Aquatic > Marine > Inlet | place: Canada: British Columbia...
TAAAATCTTTTTTATTTTCAAAACACCAATTTTTTATTTTCTTGTTATGGTATTATAAATAAAACTACTAAAAAAATATTCTAAGGTATTTAAAGAAAACCAGAACGGGCATGAATTCGAGCGAACAAAGGTATAAAAACAAATACAATAGAGAAATCTTTCTTAAGGTAAATATTTTAATTCCTCTAATGATTCGAAAAAAATAACCTAAAATTATTATTACGGCACCGGCAAAAATGGCTACAGGTGTTATCCGGTAATCAGTATAAGGAATAGCTATTATAAATGGCAATAACAAAAGTCCGGTTACTCTTGTATGAATAAAAATATTATGCAAATATTCCGCAAAGATTTTTTGGGTTTGGGATATATATCCAACTATTTTACTGGCAATATATCGAAGCAAATATATAGCAAATACGAAACCGGAAAATAGCAGAAATGCTTTAATCCCCTCCGGATGGACAAATGTTAAGTTAAAATGTTTGGCTGACAGGTAAATAAAAAGACCGGCATTTACATAAAAAACAAAATCCATAATCAGAAAAGCCCTGTGTGTCAGGGTGCTTTTATCGAGAAAAAGATTATGGGAAGTCTGGTAATTGAAAATGGAATTAACAGTGGCAGATAACACTTTATTATAAAATAATTTGATCCATACAAGGAGAATAAAAGAGAATATTATTATCCCCAGAACCCAATCATTCCAGGGGGAAAAAATTTCTTTCCGGGATTGATAATTATCCCGGTTATTAGCAAGAATCTCAGTACCGATCCGGGTGGTATTATTATCAGTTATTTCCTCTGATGAAATAAACAGATGATTATTGTAGGAAACCTTTTCATAACTGCTTTCCCACATGTTTTTAAAGAACAATGGTTTAAAATCCTGGTTATCACTTATAGTAATAAATATATCTGATGAATCAGGCTGAAACACAGAGGTGTTTTTTTCCGGGATGATTCTTTTTTGTTCAGATTCTTTAATTGAGGTTTTGTGTATTGAATCAACTTTTTCCTGGTGTTGCTGTTCCCTCTCAAATATTTGCAGAGTTTCCTGAATGGAGTATTGTTTAATTTCAGGTCTGGAGATAGTGTCTTCAGAAATCACAGTGTCCTGAATGAGAATAGCTGTTGTATCCTGATTAAAAATTTTTGGGATAGTATCAACAAGTGGGTGAGAAAAACAAGATACAAAGATAAGGAAACTAGTGATCATTTTTTCTGCTTTTAAGATCAAAAATAAGGAATTACTTCTTTTTCCGGATTTTCCAATTGTGATATTTCCTTAAGCAAGTTGTTTGCAAGACTGCTTGCCCCGATACGAAAAAGACTGGATGTGATCCAGTTTTCACCCAGAACCTCTTTTATAATTTCAAGATAGTTAACAGCTTGTACACCTGTAGAGATCCCTCCGGCAGGTTTAATACCTGTTTTTATTCCGGTTTTTGCTGCAAATTCGCGGATTGATTCTGCCATAATCCCTAATGCTTCAGTAGTGGCAGCCGGTTGTAATTTGCCTGTGGAGGTTTTAATAAAATCAGCTCCCGATTCCATTGCAAGGACCGATGCGTTGTTTATTTGATGGGGATTAAGGGCGCCTGTTTCAAGTATTACTTTCAGGGGATGATCACCCATTGTTTTCTTGATCTGATAAATTTCTGAGGAAACGTCTTTTTCTTTACCGGACAAAAACTTACCAAGGGAGATAACGATATCTATCTCATCGGCTCCGGCTTCCAGGGCCATCATTGTTTCTCTTTTCTTAATTTCAGTAAAAGTTTGTGATGATGGAAAACCTGCTGAAACGGATGCAATTTTTACCCCGGGAGCATTAAGGTTTTTTCGAACAATTTCAATAAACGAGGGATAAATACAGATTGCTGCGACATTAGGAATGTCAGGATATTGCTTATTGAAGCCATTCACTTTCAGGCACATATTTATTATTTTTTCTTCTGTGTCTGTTGAATTAAGACTTGTAAGATCAATAAGCCCAAACAGGGTTTTCAAATTGTAAATAGAGTATAATTCTTTTTTCATAAGGAAACTAATTTTTTGTATCGTAATTTTTCACCTTCCCACGTACCAGCGAGGCAAAAACTCCGCCAGTGCAAAGAAAGGAGAATATTATGAATGAAACTTTCATTATATGCATGAAATCATCAAAATACTCAGGATTGATTTCAACCCTCCCAAGGAACAGTGAAAACAGCATCAGGACTATACCCATACTGAACATCTGTCCTACCATTCGCATAGTGCCAACAGAACCGGATGCAATACCATAATGTTTTCGTTCTACAGAGCTCATAATAGCATTTGTGTTAGGAGAGGAAAAAAGGGCAAACCCCACACCAAGTAAAACAAGGATTAACAAAAGAACTGTGACAGATGTGTTTTTATTAATAAACGTAAGCATAAACAAACAAAAAGCAGAAACAATCATTCCGGCAGATGCAAGAATTCTGGGTTGTGTTTTGTCAGAAAGCTTACCGGTAAGAGGTGAGAAAACAGCCATAATCAATGGCTGGACAACCAGTATAAAGCCCGCTTCACGTGGCTGCAATCCTTTGATATACTGCAAATAGAGACTTAGCATAAAACCGATAGCGAATGTAGCACTGTAATGAATCAGAGCTGCCAGATTGGAGTAAGCAAAAACCCGGTTTATGCTTAATAGCCTCATTTCAAACAGCGGATCTTTTGTACGAAATTCGAACCAGCCAAATAACATAACAATTAATAATCCCGCTGAAATAAAGGCATATCCGGTCCACCCGGGAAACTCTGAAAAGCCATACATAATTGAGCTTAAACCAAGTCCGTATAAAAGCATTCCTCGGAAATCAAACTTTTCCCCTTTGGCATCCGACCATTCTCCTTTCAGCCGATTTATTGTTATCCACAGGGTAATAAGTCCAAGAGGCACCATGATGAGAAAGATACTGCGCCACGAAAAATACTGGGTAAGAAGACCGCCTATTGTAGGACCGGCAGAAAGACCTGTATATACTGAAGCAACATTTATTCCCAGAGCCTTTCCCCGCTCTCCGGGTGGATATACAGATGTCAGAATAGCTACACCGGTGCCAAATATCATTGCACTGCCTATTCCCTGTAATACCCTGAATGCAATTAATAACCCGGTATTGACAGAAATACCACAACCCAATGAGGAAATGGTAAAGCAAAGAATACCATAAGTAAAAATCTTTTTACGACCAATGATGTCACCGATACGCCCGAAAGGAAGGAGAAATATTGCTGTAGCAAGGATATATGCACTTGCAATCCAGTTAATTGAAATAGCATCAGCATTAAAATCTTTTCCAATTGACGGTAAAGCAATATTTAATGCCGATCCCATAAAAGGAGTGAGAAACGCGGCAAAAGTTGCAACAAATAATACAGTTCTTTTCGAAATATTTTCCGACTGTTTATATACCTGTTTTTCCGGTCGATTCACCATTTATTCATCTTTATTAACTTTTGCCCTCTTAACCCTGGTTCACTTTTAACTTCTTTTCTTCTCTTTTCTTCCCAACTTCAGGCACTTATAACTTTAGTTCACTTTAGGCACTTCTTAATAATCTTTATTTTTTGAGTCGATAATTATAGTAACAGGACCATCATTAACCAGTGAGACCTGCATCAATGCTCCGAATTCACCTGTTTTTATTTCCTTCTCCAGGTAAAAACCAAGTTTTTCCACAAATTTCTTGTATACAGGAATTGCAACATCAGGTCGGGCGGCTTTAATATACGATGGTCTGTTGCCCTTTTTTGTTTTTGCATGAAGCGTAAACTGACTGATGACCAGTATCTCGCCATCAATATCAGCAACAGACAAATTCATTACACCATCTTTATCATCAAATATCCTTAACTGGATAATTTTTTTACATAGCCAGCTAATATCATTTTCACCATCATCATTTTCAATACCCAGAAAAATAAGCAATCCTTGTCCGACAGAAGAATGATTTTTATTACGGATTTCAACAGCAGCATTTTTAACTCTTTGTATTACAACACGCATAACTGAAATATTTGGTCCCAGAAAGATTTAGTACATGCCCAAAAAAGGAGAGAAGGGTTTCATGAATTCCTTTATTTGGACTAGTTTCAAAAGTAATGAAAAAGAGTAAATGGAAAAAATAACAGCAGATCTATTCTCCTTGCTTAATATTAGTTCACTTTATATACTGATTAGTTACATATTGCTTAATAATTATTAATTTAGCTCTATAAAACCATTTATTTTTTAAAACAGAAAAAAAACAACCATGAGCAACGAAAAATTTAGTTTTCAGAATTTTATTGAGGATTCAAAAAATGCTGTCTTGAGTCCCAAAGAGTATTTTACCACACTAAGTACTACCGGTGGCTTTGGCGAACCGGTGATTAAAGCGGTTATATATGGGTTTATTGCCGGGGTTTTTGCTTTATTGTGGAGTCTTCTTAATATCTCTGGCGGATCAGGGCTTGGAGGTATATTTGGCGGAGCTGTTGGCATAATGGTTTTTGTCGGAGCAATTATAGGCGCCCTTATTGGTTTGTTTATAGGTGGAGTTATTATTTTGATTATTTCTACTATTTGCAATGGATCAAATGATTATGAAGCAAATGTAAGAGTGATGGCTGCGATGATGGTGCTTACCCCTATTAATGCTTTTTTAAATGTCTTTAATGGTATAAGCCCGGCACTTGGGGGTATAATTGGGTTAATAGTAAATCTTTATGGGTTATGGATGCTGTACCATGCGCTTAACCAGACATTAAGGGCAAAAGCAGAAACCTCAAAAATAATTACATTAGTTTTAGGGGCTTTAGTTTTGTTATTTGCAATTATAGGATTTAGTACCCGAAAGAAATTGAATAGATGGGAGAAAAAGCTTGGGGATTATGAAAACATCTCAAAAGAGTATGAAAAGGCTGCAAAAAAAATGGCAGAAAACTTTGAAGAGGTAGCAGAAGGGTTAGCAGAAGGAACGGAAGAAATTGCAGATGAAATATAAGAAGTTTATGGGGATGCTGAAACGGATTTTGAATTCGAAATGGCAAACGGGGAAGCAGTGAAAAAAATTAATCCTATTTCAGTAACAATGGCATTAAAAAGCCTTGATGAAGACAATAATTATGCAATACTCAGCAAAGGAGATTCATTTGTGTAAACAGCTGTTGGAGAAGAGGTTTACATATCAGAAGTCATTATAAAGACCGGCTTCATTTCAAAGCTATGATAAAAAGGGCGTAATCTTTTTGTGTTATAATAATTATCTACCTGAACAATCTTTTTGGTGTTAGTAACAACATCAAGAGGAACGTCATCATATCTTCCGTTTTTAAGTACCACAAGACGTCCGTGGATCTTTTTCAGGATCAGATCGAGTGCCAGGTTCCCGAATGCCATAGGGACAATAGAATCAAGAGCATCGGGATCACCACCCCTAACCATATATCCGAGTTTCTGGGTAATTGTATTGATAGTTTTCCCTTTATTATATTCAGGAGATAGTTTTTTTAACTCTGCCGAAACAAGATCGCCGATACCACCAAGTTTGGCGTGTCCGAATGCATCTTTTTCACTGTTTTGGAAAGTCATCTCAGCTCCTTTAAACATTGCCCCTTCTGAAACTAAAACAACAGAATAGTTGCTTGGGTTATTATTACGGTCTTCGATAAGTAATTTTGTGAGATTATTAATGTCAAATTTATATTCCGGAATTACACAACGATTGGCAGCGCCAGCCATAGTTGGTAACATAGCGGTAAAACCCGCATATCTGCCAAATACTTCCAATACCAATAATCGTTCATGTGAACCGGCAGAGGTTCTAAGACTGTTTGTCATCTGAATGGTCCTTGTAACACAAGTACTGAATCCGATGCAATAATCAGTTCCCGGTACGTCATTATCCATAGTTTTAGGAATAGCAACAACCTTAACACCTTCCTTGTAAAGCCGTACTCCATAGCTTAAAGTATCATCACCGCCAATAGGAATAAGGTAGTCAATTCCCAGCCACTCAAGGTTTTTTATTACTTCAGGAGTAAGATCATTTATCTCCTTATTATATGTATCTGTTAAATGATCAGGCACCTCGTCCTTTTTCATATGACTTGGGCGTGTACGGGAAGAATGAAGAAAAGTACCACCGGTTCGGCCTGCTTTATCAACAATATCATCGGTAAGAGTTATGTAAGCAGCTTTGTTATCTGCTTTTTGGTCGCGGACCAGGTCAATTATGCCCCTCCATCCTCTTCGTAAACCGATTACTTTGTAACCTTCACGGTTAGCACGGATTGTAACTGCACGAATTGCCGGGTTAAGCCCGGGAACATCACCCCCTCCGGTAAGAATACCGATTACACCGTTTATTTTTTTTGTATTTACCATACTGAGTATATTTATGTTTAGAAAAATCTGTTTTTAAAACGCAAAACGGGTAAAAATATAAAAAGCAGTTTTATTTTAAACAAACTATTCTAATAAATTAATTATATGAGAAATGAATATTGTATTTAATTGTATGTATAAAAACTAATCATCTTGTGAAATCTGAATAAACTCCTCTTTATAATTATTATTAGCGTTCTTAAATTGCTTTAATCCATTGTAAAATAAAACAACACCATTTATTAAACAAAACAAAAAAAACATGAGATATAGGATAAGCAGTATTATTTGCGAAAGTATAAACTTGCTTTGATATTTAGTTTCTGATTGTATAAGCTTAAGGTCCAGGTTACTTTTATTAAAAGTTTTCATCTTCCCTATAAGCAAATTTGAACTCTCGCGAAACAAAGAATTAAGGGAATCAACCATTTTCTCATGAACAATTATTTCATTATCATACATCATCCTGACAGAATCCAGTAATAGTGTTTGACCCTGGGCTTTTATAAGCAGGTTGCTCATGGCCTCGTTGGTTTCATTAGATTTTACAATAGAATTGTTCAATTGCCGGTTAAGCTCTCCGACGTTATAACTAAGATCTTCAACCTCCCTGTCAATAAGGTCGTGGTTAATGGATTGGAATTTTTCTTTTGCTGTGATTTCACTTTTTATAGTCATTTGATCGAAACATGACGCCGATATCTTTTCGAGTTTATTTGGCAAATAGGTCATGCTGAAAATTATTAGCAAAAGTCCTGATACAGCAGCATAATTGATTTTATTCATTTTATTATTTGCGATTGATTAATTACTTTTTATAATCGTGTATGTTATCGTCCTTCAACATTGAAGAGGTTTGTTTTTTTCTCAATAGTTCTGACCAGAACCCATATAATTAACCCGGTGAAGAAAATAATAATCCATCTTAATTCGGGATACCAGTTTCCAGTAATACTATAGTTTCTAACAATGGCAAGAATAGTAAAGGCAAAAATTATATTTCCAAAACCATTATATTCTCTTTTAAGGATGTTTTTCCAGGAAAATGGTAAATTACCGGGAGCCCAGTTAGAAAAAGCTGGGAAAAAAGAGGGGGTTTTATTAGCCCATTCTTCATATTTCTTTCCAAATTTTCGTTTTAAGAATTGTTCTTCGGCAAACATAATCCGTTCATAATACAACCAGAATGCAAGGATAAAAATAACAATAAAAAATGGTGATTCAGTAAAAAGAGACAACCCAAGCCAGATAACAAAATTGCCTAAATAAAGTGGATGTCTGACAATTGAATAAATTCCGGCAGTATTAACAACCTCAGCTTTTTGAGCTTTGATATTTCTTCCCGAGGTATTCTTGGGAGTATGCCCTATAGTAAATGCACGGATTGCAAGTCCCAAAAAACTAATAAAGAGGCATACAATATCCGTTATTAGAAAATTACGATCAGGATTTAGTTCGTTAAGCATCAAAACAATAATGCCTGCTGCAAGTAAAACAATGGGAAGATATCCCCTTCTTTTAAAAAGCCAGCTTCCTGATTGTTCAAACTCTTCGGTTAGCGCCATATATCATTATATTTGTTAGGATGCAAAAATAAGAAAAAGAAAACTACTGCAATGAAATTTAAATAATAAGAGGTTAAAACACGGGGGAGCTGTATTAACCGTTAATTCCATACTTACGTTGGTTAAAATAAGCAAGAACTATAAGAATGAAAACTGAAGCCAGGAAATAATACAGAAGAGAAGGAATTGGAACAGGGTCACCCCCTGCGTAGGAATGAAGTCCGCTAAGGTAATAATTAACGCCGAAATAGGTCATAAGAATAGAACTAAAACCAAACAATGAAGCAAGATTAAAAGTAAAAGTCGTTTTTAGCCCGGGGACAAATCTCATATGAAGGATAAATGTGTAAACAATAATGGAAATCAAAGTCCAGGTTTCTTTAGGGTCCCAACCCCAATAGCGACCCCATGATTCATTTGCCCATATAGCACCAAGCACCGTCCCTATTGTTAGCAAATAAGCACCAACAATCATGCTTTGTTCAGCAATCCCGGTAAGTTCAAAAATTTTGATTTTTATTATATTATGTTTTTTTTCAGTTTGAAGCAGGTATAATATAAGGTTCAGAAAACCAAGTATTGCAGCAAGAGCCAAAAAGCCATAACTGGCAGTGATCAATGAAACATGAAAAGTTAGCCAGTAGGATTTCAATACAGGAACAAGATTTGTTATTTCGGGATTCATCCAGCTAAGATGCGCAACAAATAGAGCAAGTGCTGCAAGGACCGAAGTACCGGAAATAATAATTGGTGTTTTCCGGGCGAAAATAAAACCTGCAAGCATGGTAACCCATGCTATATAGATCATAGATTCAAATCCGTTGCTCCATGGAGCATGACCTGAAATATACCAGCGGAGAGCCAATCCGGAAGTTTGTCCGGTAAAACATAATATCAGCAAACCTACTATAATTTTGGTTATTAAACCGGTTTTTAAATTTGCATAGAGAATTTTTAAGACCATGATAATAAGCAATATAAGCCCCAAAAACAGATAAAACGGGAAAAGACGTTCAAACAAGTCAAGTTTATAATATAAGATCTCCAGTGAAATTTTTACTTTTCCCGGATAAAGAGAACCGGCACCCTGGTTCTGATAATTTTTAATTGTTGTAAGTATATTGTCTTTGTAATTAGCAGTATCATCAGGGGTAGTAATACGCAAAGATTGAAGATACAGACTGAATATGTTTTTAACAAAAACAGAATCCTGTGAGGGAACATATGCAGGTGCTTCTTCCGGGGTAAACCATTTAAAATTTTCACCTTCCGTTCCGGGAAAAATTTTTAGAAAACGGTTAGTATAAATCATATATGAGATATTCACCCTTTCATCAACAGAGATAATATCCTTATCAAACCTGGTTTTCTCTGCTGGTCGTTTCTTATAAGCTGCATCTACATATGGATTAAGCTTGTAAATACCGCCTTTGGTTTTATCAATAAAATCGCGGTAGGCAGCAATATTTCCTGATATTCCAAGTATTTTTGATATTTCAGGATTAGAAACTTTTATTAACGGGACTCCCTGCCAGAAATAGGGATTAGATAACATTCCCAGATAAACCTGATTGGGATCCAATCTGTAAATGTTTTCTTTCCCGGTGAGTTTTCTCAGGATATCAGATGTAAACGTATTAATTGGCTTGATTCGGCCTCCTTTATCCTGTATAAGAAGGGTCCCGAACTGATTTGCATGTTTTTTTGGTACTATTTGATTTTCCCCGATATTAACATCCTGTCCGTAAGCAAGATCGCCAACCGGGAAAAACAAAAGCATCAATATAGGGATAGAATTTTTGAAAACGCCTGATACCGTTTTTTTCACCTTTGTTTTTGAAAGAATATTAAAACGGCTTTTTTTATTGAATAGAGATAAAATCATTCCAAGGGAAAGCAGGAAATAACCGGCATAAGTAACAAAAATACCCGGACCGTCGTGATTCACAGATAATATGGTTCCTTTTTCATCATTATCGTATGATGACTGGTAAAACCTGTATCCATTGTATTTTAGAATATGGTTCATGTATATCCTGAATGGTATAGTTGTATTTTCCTTACGATCGAAAAGAATTACTTCGCTGGCATAGGATGAAGGACTCATTGATCCGGGGTACCTGTCAAGTACAAAATCCGATAATTTCAACTCAAAAGGAAGCATTATTGGAACACCCTCTGAGATCATAATATTGTTTGTTTCACCTTCCCGGATATGTATTATCCCCTCAAAACCCAGATATCGGGTTATTGTTGCGCCCAGCAGTATCACCAGGAATGCAATATGAAAGATAAAAACAGTAAGTTTCCCTTTTTTCCAGGATTTGAAACGGAATATTATCCCCGTAAGGTTAAAAGCAAAAATCAACAAAAGCAGTTCGAACCAACGTGCTGCATATACTTTTTCCCTGGCTATATGTGATCCGAAATCATTTTCAATAAAAGTTGCCAGTCCTGCTGAAACGGCAATCAGAACAAGTATAATTGCCATCAGGTTATAAGAAAAAACAAAATCAACTATTTTTTTCATTATCAACACATTTCGCTATTAAATAGAACCTTTGTAAATACTAAGTATCTTAAGGTTGGAATGCTCAAAATGGCTAATCTCATTATACTTTGCGTTATTAAGACTGCCGACTGATTATTAATGCTTAATCCTGTTTATCCACTTCAGTGCCTCTCTTTTACTTAAAGGAGAGAGAGTTGTTGAATCAACAAACTCCGATACCCAAACCGGATTTGTTTTTGAGTATTCCCGCAGCACCCATCCTATTGCCTTACGGATAAAAAATTCTTTTGAATCACGGCATTTAAGGATGTTTTGTTTAAGCAATTTTGTGTCAAGATTTTTTTTATACTTAAGTTGAAATAGCAGGGCGGTTCTGTTAAGCCACATATTTTCAGAAGAGATCCATTTTTTATTCATTTGTTCGACCAATCCGGAGTAGTTTGAAAGATGTTTGCCAATAAGATTAGCAGCAATAAAATCAATAGTATCCCACCAGGATTTGTTAACAACCAGATATTCAAAAAGCTGAATATCATTCTGGGCCATTTTCTTTAGCTCTTTTTCAACCAGTTCCATTGCAAAATACTGAAATTCCCGCTCTTCCAATTTCCACAATTTCCTGACAATATTTTCAAGGTTATTTAAATCCGGGCGGTTATGGTTTTTATAAAATACTCTTGTTAAAGCCCTGCGTTCAGGCGATTTTATACCAAGGAAACTAAATTTATCCTTCATATACTTCTTCATAAAAAATGCATTTTCGGGATTTGCATTTTTGCGGAACAAATTTTCCAAAGCAGGTAAACTAAAACTTTCCATTCTTTATAGAAGTTTGAGATTTGAAGTTTGAGCTATTCTTTTTATCCTTTCCCAGGCATTTTCAACATGTTTTGCGGTTACATATGTTTGCGAAACAACCATTCTGATTACAAAATTACCTTTAATTTTTGTATGTGTAAGGTACAATTTCCCCGATTTGTTAAGACTGTTGAGAAGCTTTTCATTTAAATTATTCAGCTCTTGTGATTTAGTGGAACCGTTAGGATTAAATCGAAAACAGACCGTATTCAATGTAACCGGGGCCATCAATTCAAAAAACTTTTCTTTTTCAATATTCTTTTTCAGCCATTGAGCCAAAAAAACATGAAGCCGGACTTTTTCCTGCAAACCTGTTACCCCAAAACTCCGGATAACAAACCATAATTTGAGTCCCCTGAATCTTCGTCCGAGAGGTACCCCCCAGTCGCGGTAATCATTTACTTTACCCCTGGATTTGGTTTTTAAATATTCAGGAAGTATTTCAAATGTTTTCAGCAGTGTTTCTTTTTCTTTAACGAAATAGACCGAACAGTCGAAATTTGTAAACATCCATTTATGCGGGTTAAAAACAAAACTATCTGCCTGTTCAATACCGTCAATCATCCACCGGAATTCAGGAAGCAATAAAGCAGTCCCTGCAAGTGCAGCATCAACATGAAGCCAGAGGTTATGTGTTTTACATACCTGTCCTATCTTTTTCAGTGGATCAATGGCAGTTGTGCCGGTTGTTCCAATGGTAGCCACAACACACATCGGGTGATACCCCTTATTAAGATCATCTTTAACAGCCAGACCCAATTTTTCCGTATCAATTCTTAATTTATCATCAGTAGCTACTTTAACAAGATTTTCTTTACCAAGACCGGCAATTTTTACTGCCTTCTCAATTGATGAATGAGTTTCAGTGGAGCAATATACCCTCAATCTGTTTTCTTGTCTTAAACCGGCTTTATTTA
>Ga0233414_10000839_pt1 | contig 12242 bp, 9 predicted proteins | sample Na_anoxic_10_MG_FD_189020 | JGI IMG/M metagenome (GOLD analysis project Ga0233414, IMG submission 189020) | Seawater microbial communities from Saanich Inlet, British Columbia, Canada - Na_anoxic_10_MG | ecosystem: Environmental > Aquatic > Marine > Inlet | place: Canada: British Columbia...
AGGGAAAGACTTTTATGAAATAGTTATTTTTTTCAAAGCCTATTACAGGTTAAGGCATTCCCTCGCCTTTAAAAAAGTGCGCTTCTTGAAGACGCACTTCCTACCCCTTGTTCAAAAAAAGATATTTCCTTATATATAGACACCACAGGAGGAGAGACCGGGCTTGTCCAACAACCGGATAAGATTGTGGTTCGCTTCGCTCTCACAATCTATCCTTATTCGTTAGAGGAGTTTGCCGAGAAATACCCCAAAGAAGTTGGCATCCCGATTACGTGTAATGTCCGCGCCAATTTGATGTGCAATGAGAAGATGGGGAAGCTTTTAAAACAGATGGATTGCCGCAATGCCTATATGGGTGTGGAATGTGGCAACAACGAGGTGGCAAGCACACTCCTGAAACGAAATCTTTCGAATGAACAGACCGTTAAATCCTGTGAAATTCTGCATAAGTACAAAATTCAAATCATGACGCAAAACCTGATCGGCTTGCCAGTCGAAAACCCACTGGAGGTCGATCTGGAAACCCTGGACTTCAACATCAAACTCAGACCGAATTTCGCTTGGTCTTCAATTTTGTATCCCTACCCCAGTACAGAACTTGGACAACTAGCGATGCAGAAAGGCATGTTTCATGCAAACTTTGAAAAAGTCAGTGTCTCCAATAAAACCGATTCAGTGTTGGACTTTGATGATCCGAAATTGAAGCGGCAAATCGTCAATTTACATAAATTATTCGGACTGATTGTCCAGTTTTCCTTCTTGCGTCCGTTGACATTATTGTTGATTTCTTTGCCGTTGACTCCGTTTTATACCTGGGTGTTTTTTGCCATGTACGGGTATAAGATCCTGAGACAATCAAGTACACAAGGACTTTTTAACGCCCTTCGATATTATATCCCCTTTTATTTTAAGTATGTCTCACAGCTTGAAAAACGCAAGGAGTTTAGGAAACAAAGTTACCCAAATGTAGAATAATAAGAGAATTTAACGACATCACTGCCCTTTGATGATCGGGCGGCTGAAGCGTATGGGCGTATCCGGGCCAAATTGAGGAAAGCCGGCACGCCTATTGGCCCAAATGATGTGCTCATTGCGGCGATTGCCGTGTCGCAAAATTGCATTTTGGTGTCCCATAATACCTAAAGAGTTCAGGCGAATTGCTGAGTTAGAAGTCGAAGATTGGGAGGAAGCATAGAAAACGTCGTATGCGGGATGGGCTGCTAACAATGCCATGCAACAGACCTGCTGCCCGCTGCGAGTGGTTTCAGCATATGTGCTCCGTATAAGGGCTTTTTGTGGTGTCAGGCTTCCAGCCTCGCAGAACGGGCGGGCACAGGCTGCTGATGGCTAGTGTTATGCTCCGACGCCCAAAGCCAGCTCAAACAATCGCCGCTGACTTTAATCATTAAAAAGGAATTACTGATACAATGAATATCCTCAAATATGAATCAAAAATCTGGGCAACTGCTGACTTATTGCGCGGCTGTGGTATTAAGGAATCCGAATGGCCATCCTTTATGATGCCGTTTTGCCCTTGCGCTGATTGAAAGTCGCCTGGTGCGAATGTTTGACGAGCTGAAAGCCAAAATCGGTGAAGAAGCCTTTGCCAATATCCAGAAAAATGATTTGTACGACCTCATCAAAGATAAAGGTCAAGGCTATAATATCTTCATTTTTGAAAAAGGCCAGGCGTTAACCGACATCTGTAAAAACGACAAATCGTTTGACATTGACTTTGACGCCTACCTCAAGGGCTTTGATGGCGAAACCAAAGACCTGCTCGGTGTGGACGTTAACGATGGCGAAAAATTCCTCGATATCAAAGGTGTGATCACCAAGCTCAAAGCCAAAAAGGTCTTGTTGGGCTACACTAAATTATGGGCAGAGATTGACCTTAAACCCTACAACAACTCCGAAATAACTACTCTGGAAGAACACATCAAACGCAAGTGGGCGGATATCTCCGCCGAAACAGCGGGGGAGCAATACACGCCCGACGATGTGATCGCACTAATTGCTGAAATCATTGCCTCCAAGATTGAAGAATCCGACAGGCTGTTAAAAATCTACGATTGTACCTGCGGTGGCGGCAATATGCTGTTTGGGGTTGAAGACCGAATTAATCAAAAATTCAGACGGCTGACACAAACCTTTGGCCAAGACTGGAACGACGCGCTCTATGCACTGGCCAAAATTGAAAGCCGGTTTCGGCCTGATTCCAAAATTGAACATGGCAACACCCTGGTGGACGACAAGTTTTATAATGAAGAATTTGATGTGGTCGTTGCCAATCCTCCATATGGCGTTAGTTGGAGCGGTTACGCCAAAGACATTCGCAACGACAAAACCGAACGTTTTAAATACTTACCGTCAATCTCCGATGGGCAATTGCTGTTTATGCAACACCTCATCTCCAAGCTCGACAGCCGCGGTATAGGCGTGGTGGTACACAACGGATCGACACTGTTTAGTGGCGATGCAGGCTCATCGGAAAGTAATATCCGCAAATGGATGTTAGACAGCGACATTGTCGAAGCGCTGATCCAACTGCCGACTGATGAATTCTTCAACACCGGCATTTACACCTATTTGTGGGTGCTGAATAAAAACAAACAGCCACACCACAAAAACAAGGTGATGCTGATTAACGCCAGTGAAAAATTCAAACCGTTGAAAAAGAGCAAAGGCTCCAAACGCAAAGAGGTGGACAAAGCCAGCCGCCTGGAGATTGTCGCTACACTCAACGCATATCAGGATAACGGCCACGCCCGCGTGTTTGATAAAGAATTCTTCTATTTTAATAAACAAGCGATCATACTCACCAATGTGGATGAACAGGGCAACAGCTTTGAATCTCAATTACCCTTCGTCATCAATAATAAAACCGGAAAAACCAAAGGAGCAGATTCTCTTAAATTAAACCCGATAAAACTCAATAACGGTGAGCGTGAAATCACCGAATTTGTCATCACAACCTTTGACAAAAAGCAATACGCCTCACTTGCCGACTATTTTACGCAAGACATCAAACCCTTTATTGCCAGCCTGGATTACAAAGAACAGCCACTGGTCGTCACCACGGACAAAGAGCAATATTTTTTTGATACCGAACAAGAAACCTTGATGAAGGAAATCGCTGGCAATAAAGAAGCCTTGGGATGTGGCAAAATTGTGGTCAAATCCACCTTGAAAAAAGCCAGCAAAACCCAGTCGGAGCGCATTGAAATCAGCGTTGAACTGACGCCAGATTACCAAAAGGATTACGAGATTGTCACTTTTCATAAAGACGAAGCGGAAAACCAAGCGGCCATCGAAGCCTTTATGGCCAAATACATCAGCAAACCCTTTGCATACTTGGAAAATGTGGTGGGTGTAGAGATCAACTTTAACAAGATTTTTTATAAGCCGGAAAAGCTGAGGAAAGTGAGCGAGATTTTGGTTGAGATTGCTGCGCTGGATAAGGAGTTGAAGAGGTTGGAAGCGGGGCTGGCTTTATGAGCCATGCTAAATTTGAGCGATATGATGCTTATAAAGACAGCGGGGTTGCGTGGATCGGTAAAGTGCCAGAACTGTGGAAAGAAGTTCGAATAAAAGATATAGCATTTCTCGAACGCGGGAAATTTACACATAGACCGAGAAATGATCCGCAGATGTATGATGGTATTCATCCTTTCATTCAAACAGGCGATGTTGCAAGAGCAATAAAGTACATAACTAATTATAAACAAACACTGAGCGATAAAGGTACTGAGGTAAGTAAGAAATTTGCCAAAGGCTCTTTACTGATGACTATAGCGGCTAATATCGGCGATGTCGCAATAGTGGATTTTGACACCTATTTCCCGGATAGTGTTGTAGGTTTTAAACCAAATAAAATTAGTTCTGACTATCTATTTTACCTTTTATCTGCAACTAAAGATGAGCTCAATAGAGTCAAAGTTACCAACACTCAAGATAATCTGAATTTAGAAAGGTTGAACTCTCTTGTCAAATTTATTCCTCCCTTGCTCGAACAGCAAACAATTGTCGCCTACCTCGATACTAAAACCTTGCAAATAGATCGCAAAATTGACCTGCTCTGCCAAAAGGCAACGCAATACGGGAAGCTCAGACAATCCCTTATCAACGAAACTGTTACTCGTGGATTAGATAAAACCATTGAGATGAAAAACAGCGGGGTTGATTGGATGGGTGTAGTTCCGGGGCATTGGGGAAGATACAGATGTAAAGACCTAGTGGATTATTACAATTATTACCCCATTGGGGATGGAGATCATGGCTCAATAAAACCCGAGATGTATGTAGATACTGGAATTCCATATATTAGAGTACAAAATTTGAGCTGGAATGGAGAAATAAATTTAGATGATGCAGCTTATATTACAGAAGATGTGCACAATCTCAACAAAAAAAGCAGGCTTGTGATAGATGATATTCTTATAGCAAAAACAGGCGCAACAGTCGGGAAATTAGGCTTAATTACTGTCGATATTAAAGAAGCGAACACAACTTCTTCCGTAGGAAAAATAACAGTAAATAAGAAATATTTTAATCCAAGGTTTATTTTATATACTTTTATGGCAGAAAATTTTCAAAAACAAATATGGATAACCGCTTCTCAGAAATCTGCTCAACCAGGGTTTAATATTGATCAATTTATCTTTTTTACAATAGCATGCCCGAAAACGAAAAACGAACAAGCTGCAATAGCCAATTACCTCGACGAGAAAACCGCGCAGATTGATCGTATTGTCACAACCATCAACACCCAAATCGAAAAATTGAAGGAGCTTCGCAAAACACTGATTAACGATGTCGTCACCGGTAAAATAAAAGTCGTTAAAGAAGGACAAGCCGCATGAATGAACTCCACCTGCAAGATAAGTTTTTAATACCCTTTTTTCGAGATGGCCTGGGCTACCATGAAGTGAAGGCCAATACCATCACACAATCGCTGATTATTGAGGAAGACTTGCAGGCGTTTATCTCTGACACCGAGCTGAATAAAAAGCCTTACGAAACCCTGCGGAAAAAATACCGTGGCGATGAAAAGCAATTGCTGAAAGAGTTGATTGCATTGATTCAGGAGCGTATCGCCAGTAGCCGCAACATGGCCTTGTTTATCAATGCCAATAAGTCCATCACATTGCAGGGAATCAAACTGAATCTATTTTACACCAGTGATAGCATGATTCATGGCAATGCGCTTTTTGATGAGAATATATTTTCAGTGGTGCAGGAGTTGCCCTATAAATACGTTTTCCATGGCACACAGGTATTCTCTTTCCGCCCGGATATTGTGTTGTTTGTGAACGGCATTTATTTGGGGTATAGCGAATTAAAATCCAATTACACCAACCAAAGCGCCAGCAAGAACGGCCGTGGCAAAGTCATCAAGGACTATTTTGAAGCAGTGAAAGTTTATCACCAGCATATAGACAGCAATACCATGCTTAGTGATAGCGAAAAACAAGCTTACCGCAAAGACTTCCTCAAGATTTTTGAAAAAGCGATTCATATCACCACCACCGATATTGGTGAAACCTTTGTGATTCGCACCATTGTGGATTATTTTGATGAGATGTTAGCCACCTGCCGCGAAGGAAAATTTGACCGCGAAGAGATTGAGAAAAAAGCCTATGGCGTATTTAAGCCTTATCCGTTGCTGAAACCCAATGCCGAAAAAAAAGACAAGTTGAAAGAACTGTTTACAGCTCATTATGGCAAGTTTTTTATTGAAAAAGAGATCTTGTATTACAATTTTATCGAGCGCGATGTGTACGTTTACAAGGGCGTGAAAGAAGTCAAAGATGAGAAGGGATATCTAATATCGCCACGGCCCAAGCAGAAATTTGGCACCGATAAAATTATGGCAAAAATTGATGAGTTTTTGGCACATGAACAAGAACCCGATTATTTTGAAAAACTGTTAGAAAAACAGTTGGTTGGTGTAGGTGAAACCAAGAAAAAAGAGCTGCTGGAAAAACGCAAAGCCTATTCCAATAACAAAAATGTGTATTCCTTGCTGATGCAATACGCGGCCGGGTTTGGCAAATCCAATATCATCGGCTGGTCTACTTTGCAACTCAAAGACTTACTGCGCAATGGTGAATATGTTTACGATAAAATCATGATCGTGGTGGACAGGTTGCAACTGCGTAACCAGATTGATTCGCTGATGCTGAACATGAATATCGACAAACGCATGGTCATGGAAACCACCAATAAAAGGACTTTTCTGGAAGCCTTGGCATCGGATACCCGTCTGGTGATTGTGAACCTGCAAAAATTTGGCGCAGTGCGCGAGATGCTGGATGCAGAAGTTTTGCAAAGGCTGGCCAAAATGCGAATCGTGTTTCTGATTGACGAGATCCACCGTTCCAACACGGGTGACCAGCATGAAGAAATGGTGAGTATTTTCGACGAACTGCAAAGCCCTTTTGACAATGAATCGTATTCAGCGGCCAGCACAAAGAAGAACCTGATTGTTGGTTTTACCGCTACCCCCGATGACCATGCGCTAGCACGTTTCGGCGAATTCAGTGGGTATGCCGAAAGCGAAAAACTTTGGCGGCCTTTTGATAGCTACACCATGACAGAGGCTATTGAAGATGGTTTTATTCTTAATCCTCTGAAAAACATTGTGCCGGTGGCGTCCAAGATGCTGTTTGACTTGCCAACTAATCCTCTGGAAGGATTCAACGAAAAAGAATTTAAAGACGCACAAAAAAAGCAAATCTATGAAAATCGTGATCGTATCGATGCTATCGCTAAATATGTAGCGGACTTGCTGGTGAAAGACGTGTATCGCCAAATACGCGGGACGGGCAAGGCGATGCTGGCGGTCTATTCCATTAAAGCGGCGATTGCCTATCAAGCGGCGGTAACCAAGTATTTCAAGGTCTTAGTGCAAGAACCAAAATATGCCAAGTATGCCGACTCACCGATTCATGTTGTATATTCAAATAATCAGGACGAGCAAAATGCTACGGGGCTGAATGGTGGTTTGACTGAAGAAAAGGTCTTGGAAAGCTTTGCACTGAACAAAAATGGTTTGATGATTGTGGTGGCAAAGCTGCAAACCGGCTTTGATGAAAAAAAACTACATACCCTCTTTCTGGATAAAGAGATTACAGGCATTAGCGCCATTCAAGCCATTTCCCGTGTCAATCGCACTGCTAAATATAAGAATGACTGCAAGATCGTCGATTTTTCTTATAATAATGTGAATGTGCAAAACATTAAGGATGCCTTTGAGCACTATTCCGATGTGGTGGTGAGCGACTTTGACCCCTTTGGTGATAAGAAGGTGTTGGATGTTTTGCTGGCAGTGCTTAGAAAATCGGATACCTTTGGCAAATTTTTTACTGTTTTCATGGGGATATACATAGATGCGGTCAAACGTGATGATCCTGAAAGCTATCTGGAATTTGAAAGCAGCTTGAAAAAATATATCGATGCGAACCCAAAACACACCGCAGATACCAAAGCCAAGGCCGCACAATATTTCACTATCCTCAATCGTATTGAATATGTAATTGAGTTGGCTGCCAAGTATAGCGAGCCGAGCTTTTTATTTTTCTGGCGCAAGTTTAATACGCTCTACAATATGATGCACCGCAGTGGGGATGTGAAAGACCCGATTGAGGTGTATTTTGATAATCAAATTGGGATTGTTGAAGTTGTCGCTTACGAGGTAAATGAAAAGAAAAAGAAATTCCCCAAAATTGCAGAGGGAAAACTGCCTGGCCCTGGTGGCCAATTGAACATTCTTGCCATCATCGCCGCGCGCAATGAGCAAGAAGCTAAAACAGGGGTACTGATTCAGGAATTTAAAGCCAAGATTTTGGGCTTCTTCAGCTATGTCCGGAGCACTAACGAAGGCGAGCGGCTGATTGTAAAGATTAAGTCGCATGTATCTGAAACTGAAATTTATGATGATTTTGCGAGAATATATCGACAATATAGGGCTCTCAACCGACAGATCGTTGGGGATTACTTCTTCAAAGAAACCGAAGACCTGGTGGATAAACTCTGTGATGATTTTGAGGGAACGGTGCATGATGCCAATGAATATAGCTGATGCGTGATTGGCCTGTGGCATAACAAATCATTCCAGCGGACACCTAACGGTTCCGCTGAATTCAAACGTTGTCTTCGCTAAACTGGAAATATAGATGAAAGAAAAAGCCGGTAATGACTTCCTTTTTACATTGTGCTCAGAAGATTGTGGGGATAAGCTTAAAGAAGCATTAGAACTGGAAAAGGAGATAGGAGAACTGATCTTTTCGGCCGAGCATATCTGTTGATATCGGAAAAAATTATAATCTTTCAGTCCACCCGACTGTTGTTCCGCTTGCGCTTCACACCAGCGGGTGCCTTCCAGCCTTGTATAAAAAATAAAATGGAAGAATGGTACATGGATCAGAAATCATTTTTTAATAGGATGCCGCTTGCAGGATAAAATAGCTTTTTACGAGTTTGTCAATTATAAAATTACAAAATATCATCAGCATTATTAAATTTGAGGGAATTCATGTATAATGCAAGTAAACATCAACGGACGGTGTTTTGTCTGACTTGGTCAAACCGGTCTAACCGGATATTTCCTCAGTGGCCAAAAATAGTGCCTACAACGCGATAATCGGCAGATAATCTGCGAATGGTGCTGGTGCGCAGAAGAAAGGAACAAAAAATGGATAAAAGGGAAAATCGCCTTTCCCTTATGGTTAAAAACATAATAACCAGTGGAATGGGCGAGGAATACACTATTGAAACTATTCGTAGAGTTAAACTAGCAAATATTGTTAGCCTCACTGGTACAATTTTCATGGTTCCATTCGGGATAGTGGCGTTTGTTCAAGGAAATTTCCCACTTGGAGTTATTGATCATTTTGCTGCGCTGGCCATGATATTGGGTTTATTATATTTAAGAAGAAGTAAGAATTATCAATATGCCTGTCTTTTTGGCATTACAATAGCTGGTATACTGTATTTTTACCTTTTAGTTACCGGAGGGGTTAATAGTACCGCTCACGTATGGTACTATACGTTTCCTTTAGCTTCAGCATTCCTTCTTGGTTCAAAAAAGGGGGCAGTGGCAACAATAATACTTTTAATTCTCGCCATTATATTCTTTGCTGTCGATGTTGATTCACCCTATTTAACCCATTACTCGAAGGATTTTATAATACGATTTATTCCTTCCTTTATTGTTGTTTTTATCTTCTCTTACGCGTTTGAATATTTCAGAGAAACGGCAGAGGAAAAATTAACTTCCAAGAACGATGAATTGAATAGAACAATAAAAGAACTTAAGGAGACCGACATCAAGCTGCGCAGATCTCAGGAGGAGTTGGAAAAACGAGTGCAAGAACGTACATTAGATTTATCAAAAGCAAATCTTGATCTTAAACATGAAATAAAAGTCCGTGAACGTGCAGAGAATGAACGGCGCAGACTTGAAACGCAACTGGCTCATTCCCAAAAAATGGAAGCTATTGGCACCCTTGCCGGCGGCGTGGCTCATGACCTCAACAATATTTTGAGTGCTACGGTGAGTTACCCTGATTTAATATTGATGGATTTGCCTGAAGAGAGTCCCCTAAGAACACCTATTTTAACGATTCAACAATCGGGGACAAAAGCTGCTGCTATTGTGCAGGATCTGTTGACATTAGCAAGAAGAGGGGTTGTTGTTACAGAAGTTATCAACCTAAATCACGTTATAGATAACTATCTTGAATCCCCAGAGTTTGAAAAGCTCAGAGAGTTTCATCTTAATGTTAAAATTGAAAGCAATCTTGAGACGAACTTGCTCAATATTATGGGCTCATCTGTTCACCTCTCGAAAACTGTCATGAACTTAGTTAGTAATGCAGCAGAGTCAATGGATGATGGCGGAAATATATTCATAACCACGGAAAGCAAGTATATTGATAAACCAATAAGGGGTTATGATGATATAAAAGAAGGCGATTATGTTATCCTTACAGTATCAGATACTGGGAAAGGTATTTCGGCAAGGGACTTAGAGAGAATATTTGAGCCTTTTTTTACGAAAAAAAAGATGGGGAGAAGCGGAACTGGATTAGGTATGGCTGTAGTGTGGGGAACAGTGAAAGACCATAAAGGATATATTGATATTCAAAGCACTGAAGGAAAAGGAACAACATTCACCCTTTATTTTCCAGTAACCAGGAAGGAGATAAGCGGACAAGAAAAAGCCTTGCCAATGGAAGAATACATGGGAAACGGAGAGTCAATATTGGTTGTGGATGATGTTGAAGACCAGCGAGAAATTGCATCTCGGATATTAATAAAATTAGGTTATTCAGTAACATCAGTATCAAGCGGTGAAGAGGCGGTTGATTACATGAAGGACAATTCAGTAGATCTTTTGGTTTTGGATATGATAATGGACCCTGGAATTAATGGTCTCGAAACTTATAAAAGGATCCTCGATTTTCATCCAAATCAAAAAGCAATCATTGCAAGTGGGTTTTCTGCAACAGAGCGTGTCAAGGAAGCTCAAAGATTGGGTGCCGGGGCATATATTAAAAAACCATACACTTTAGAGAAAATAGGAATAGTTGTAAAAACCGAGCTGGACAATAAATAGAGCTGATTAAAGGATCCTATTCTTGAATCCTGAAGGGGGCTAAATATTTCAACAATACCTTATGTATGCATGAAAAACTTAAGAATAGAATATTTGGAAAAGTAACGTAATGCGCCATATAACCAATCACTTCAGCGGATGCAAAAGGCCGCACCGCTGAGTTCAAGAATTAGACTTCGAGGATTTTTTATCTTCGCTAAACTGGAGATATAGATGAAAGAAAAAGCCGGTAATGACCCCCTTTTTACATTGTGCTCAGAAGATTGTGGGGATAAGCTTAAAGAAGCATTAGAACTGGAAAAGGAGATAGGAGAACTGATCTTTTCGGCCGAGCATATCTGTTGATATCGGAAAAAATTATAATCTTTCAGTCCACCCGACTGTTGTTCCGCTTGCGCTTCACGCCAGACGGTGCATTCCAGACTTATGTGAATTGCGTGGAACCAGCAATGAACATAAGGAGTTGAGAAAACTCAAACGGATTGTAAGGCCTGACGGATAGTTGCAAGGGGCAGGAAAAGTTGAAGTTGATTGTCTGGCAGGGGAATAAACCCAAACTGCTGATAGAACATTGCGGCTTCGTGGTTCTTTGCATCTACAAAAAAACCTATGATACCCAAGCGCTCGGATACCTTCAAAATCCTGTCCATGGCATCAAGCATCAGGTGTGTTCCAAGCCCTTTCCTTTGCATGTTCTTGGCTACCGCCAGTCGGGCAAGCTTTGCAGCCGGGGCTTGGGTTGGGTATTTTTTTGCGTGCTTCTTGGGAAGTTTATCGACCACTATTTCACAGGACGCCAGTGTGAAGAAGGCAAGGATTTCGGAAGGATCTTCATCGGCCACAAGGACGAAGGTGCGCGAGATGCCTTTTTCAGTATGTTGGCGCGCTGTGTTGTGCAGGTATCGGTTCAAGTCGGCGTTACCGCAATCGAATCCCTGTCTGTTGTGGGAGCGAGTGAGGATCTCAATTCTCAGCGACATTGTCTGATGCTCGGTAGAGTCTGGCAGCTTTCTTGAGCTTTGCAGTCGATTCCGGTGGTTGCTCAAGGGCCTTAAAGAAGGCTGAAGCGGAACGTGAGGTCATTCTGATGAATCGCTCATTTTCGATGATCTCCTGAGCCTTCTCATACGCCGATTGAACAATGAATTGATTCAGGGTCGCCCCCCTAAGCTCTGCGGCCTGGGACAGCGTCTCGTAGACTTTCGGAGCTACTCTTGCCGAAACCCTTTGATTGTTCTGTGTGCTAGGCATGTTTTTGGGCCTCCAAGTATTTTTGTGGTCTCAGATTAAATTACCTTAAAAAGAATAACACTGCGGTGCCAAAATGGCAACATAAATTTTAATTTTCGGCGTCAAAATGGTACTGACAGATTGATAACATAACATCAGCTTTGAGAAGAAAGCTCATTCCACGGCGCTGTATTCGCACCTCTCAAGCTGGGCGTTGGGAGGCTTTTATCGTATCAAATCCAAGAAGATAGTAGTTTTTATTTGGTCAACGGAAGGCGACTTTCTATGAAGAAGACAAAATGCACGTTGTGCGGTAAAAACAAGGCAAGGAGAAAATGCAAAATACAGCAAGACAAAATGATATGTTCATCGTGCTGTGCAAAACTGCGAA
>Ga0233414_10000841_pt1 | contig 12230 bp, 10 predicted proteins | sample Na_anoxic_10_MG_FD_189020 | JGI IMG/M metagenome (GOLD analysis project Ga0233414, IMG submission 189020) | Seawater microbial communities from Saanich Inlet, British Columbia, Canada - Na_anoxic_10_MG | ecosystem: Environmental > Aquatic > Marine > Inlet | place: Canada: British Columbia...
ATTGGCCCCTGTCGAGTCACTCAGCAGGAGGCGCACACCTTGGCTCGCCACCTCTTCGAGGCGCGTCCGGTCGAAGTACTGCCCGTCGCAGGGGTCCGACTCGATTTTGAAGTCGCCGGTGTGGACGACGGTGCCCACCGGGGTATCCAGGATGAGCCCCGTGGCATCCGCGATCGAATGGTGAACCGAGAAGCGCTCGACCGAGATCGACCCGATCTGTTCGCGGCTTCCCGCTCGGCTGACTCGGAGGTCGACCTCCTTCAGCCGGTGCTCTGCCAGGCGATCCTCGATCAGAGCCGCGGCGTAGGGCGGAGCGTAGATCGGCACTCGCACCTTCTTGAGGAAGTAGGGAAGGGCACCGATGTGGTCCTCGTGACCGTGGGTGATGACGATGGCTCGCAGCTGGTCCCGCTGCGCATGGAGCCACTCGAAGTCCGGGTGGACCAGCTCGGCACCATCTTCATCGGTGAAACCGATCCCGCAGTCGATGACGATCGTCGTATCGCCGCAGACCACGGCGGCGCAGTTCATTCCGACCTCGTTGAGGCCGCCAAGGGGGATGAAGCGAAGACTATCCGTCACAGAACTCTCGGCACCGGGGCTAAAGGCCCGGGCGACTTTGGTCAAGGCAGCGACTGCCCCGTTGACCCGTGCGATCCCGGCGTGCTACGCCCCGGACCGCACGAGTTCAATGCGCCGTTTCTTAGCGATTATTTGGGTAGTTTGCCTCGGGGCAACATCGGCTGCGGCGCAGGGGTCGTCCACCGACGATGCCACGACCGCCGGGGCACAGCGCAGCGCAGCCACCGCCGAGGAAGAGGCCATCTCCGAGGACGAAGAAGCCTCTCCGGAGCCGACCAGGGAGGAAGACCTCCCGCCTCAATTGAGAGCGCCCAGCATGGAGGGCCTGCAGAACCCGGCCCCGCCCGCGCGCGACGCCAGCATCGATGAGGAGTTCGAGGGCGACTTCGACGAGGCGGATTTCGAGGACGAGGACGAGATGGCGGCCGAAGACGCCAAGCTTCTCGGCATGGCCGAGCCGCCGGCGTCGGACCCAACTTTGGCATCGTGGACCAACCCGCGACCGGTGTTCTCGCTCGGCGGCTACTTCCGTGTCCGGGGGAACTACGCCGACAACTTTTCGGTCCGTCGGATTCCACTCGACCGATTGAACCAAGACCCGTTTGCGAGATGGATTCCGGTCGACAACGCCGCGAGCTCCGGTGGCAATGGCGTGCTTCCTCAGGGCGGTTGCAAGGGCGAGCCGGCGTCTCCAGCGAGCCAGGACCAGCGGTGCGACGGAAGCGCGACCGTGAGTTGGGCGAACATGCGGCTTCGCTTGCAACCGACGATCTCGCTCAGTGACAATATTCGGCTCCACATGATGGTCGACGTGTTCGACAATCTCGTCTTGGGCTCGACCCCCGAGGTCAAGTCCGTCAATCAGTTTGGCCAGATTACGGGCCGCGCTCCCGGAGTCCCCGTGGACAGCCTGACCCAAACGTTGCCTCCGCCCGAATCGTTCCGCAACACGGTGGGCGACAACATCTACTTCCGGCGCGTCTGGGGCGAGGTCACCAACAGCACCATCGGTCAGCTTCGCTTCGGCCGCATGGGCCACCAGTGGGGCCTCGGGATGCTTTGGAACGCGGGCGAGGGGACGAACCCGCTCGAAACCGCCCTCGACTCGGACTTCCAGTCCGAAATCGACCGCATTCAGCTCATCGGCAAGTTCAAGGGCATCTTCTTTGGGGTCTCCTGGGACTTCGCGAACAAGGGCTACATCTACAACCCGATCGAGGACATCCAGAACATCCCGGTCGACGCGAGCAGGCTGGACGACACACGGCAGTGGAGCTTCTTGCTCGCGCGCCGCCTGGAGCCACTCAAGCAGGAGAAACGCCTCGCCCGCGGCAAGTGGGTGATCAATGGCGGCGCGTACTTCATCTACCGCTCACAGTTCCTGTCCACCTCGACCGCTCCCTTGCTCGGAACGATCAGTGACATCGAAAATGCCTTCGTCCGCCGTGATGCGAAGGTCTACATGCCCGATGGCTGGCTACAGGTGCTGTGGAAGGATCTGCGCCTCGAAGTCGAGTTCGCGGGGATCTTCGGCCAGATTCAGAACATCTCGCCGGCAGAGTTCCCGCCGACCGCAGAGGGCGGCAAGTTCAAGCTGCGCCAGTGGGGTGTGGCCTTCGAAGGCGAGTACCGCTTCCTCAAGAAGAAGCTCGGCGTCTTCCTGAAAGGCGGCGCTGCCTCCGGTGATCCCGATGTCGTCGGGCTCTCGCAATACGAGGACCTCGCGACTCAGCCGGTCGGTCAGAAGAACGTTTCGAACTTCTCGTTCCACCCCGACTACCGCATCGACTTGATCCTGTGGCGCCGCATCATGGGACGCATTGCCGGAGCGTACTATCTGGCGCCTGCGATCAGCTACGACATCATCCGCAGCGACTTTGGGCGCGTGCTGGGTGCGAAACTCGACTTCATTTACAGCCGCGCGATGTACGAGCAACAGGCCTACGCATCGGAGCCCAACCTGGGTGCGGAGCTCGACCTGTCGATCTACTACCGGACGGAGGACGGCCCGAGCTTCAAAGATGGCTTCTACGCGGCGGCCCAGTTCGGTATCCTGTTTCCGCTCAATGGCCTCAGGTACCTCGAGGTGGACGGCATTCGAGAGCCGGGCACCGAAGGCTTGGGCATCAGCCGCGCCATGACCCTCCGGCTGATCCTCGGCATTCAATTCTGAGGCTACTGCTGGAGGAGCGACTCGGCTCTGGCGGCGACGCGCCACTGCCTGCAGCCCTCGGCCAGGACGATGCCTCGTAGCTCACTCAGGGCGCGCTGCAGCTCGTCGTTGACGATCATGTAGTCGAAGAACGGGTAGTGGCCGATCTCCTCGCGCGCCTTGTCGAACCGGCGCTGGCGTGACTCGGCGTCGTCCGAGCCACGCCCGTCCAGACGGCGGCGAAGCTCGTCCATCGAGGGAGGCAAGATGAAGACCCCGATCGCGTGAGGGAACTTCTCCTTGATCTGGCGAGCACCCTGGTAGTCCACGTCGAACAGCACGCCGCTCTTGCCTCCGGCCCGGGCGAGGTCGATCTCGGCGACGCTCGTTCCGTACAGGTTGCCGTGCACCTCGGCCCATTCCGCGAATCCGTTCTCAGCCATGATGTCGCGGAACGTTTTCTCGTCGACGAAGTGATAGTCCTGGCCGTCGACCTCGTTCGCGCGAGGTAGGCGCGTCGTGTGCGAGACGCTGAACCGGAACTCCGAAAACTCTTGGAGCAGCCGCCGGGTCAGTGTCGTCTTCCCGGCCCCCGACGGTGAGCTGATGATCAACAGGATGAGATCTGGATCGGTCGGTGCCGAGACACTCATTCAACTACCCCTCCGATGCGAGCACTACCGCGCCGAAGCAGTCCGTTACAGGACATTCTGCGCTTGTTCCCTCATTTGCTCGACGCAGGCCTTCAACGCAATGACGTGCGTGGTCATTGCTCCGTCCTGGACCTTGGAGCCGATCGTGTTGGCCTCGCGAGCCATCTCCTGGAGCAGGAAGTCGATGCGCTTCCCGACCGGTGCGCTCGAATTCTCGATCAGTTCGAACATTTGATCACGGTGACTATCGAGGCGTACGAGCTCTTCAGCCACGTCGGATCGGTCGGCGAGCACCGCGATCTCTTGCTCGAGACGCGAGGGCTCGAGCTCGGCGTCGACGCCCGCAAGGAGCGCATCCAGGCGATCGCGAAGCCGGGTTCTTCGTCCTTCGAGCATCTCAGGAACCGCGACTTTCAGCGCCCCGACGCTCGCGCCGAGCTCGGACAGCCGGCTGGCGAGCTCCGCACCGAGGGCGGCCCCTTCCTTGTTGCGCATCGACACCACCGCACTGCAGGCTTCCTCGGCCGCTTGTTCGAGCGCGCGGTCGAGCGCCTCTTCGTCGATGCTGCGATTGACCACGAACAGGTCGGGGACCGAAGAGAGGAGGGCGAGAGGCACTGGCTCCTCGGGATTCAACGCGTCCCGTACCGCAGCAAGCTCGCCATACACGGCGCGGGCTCGATCGAGGTCCAGCGTCGACTGCGGAAGGGTCTGGCCCTCGAACCGCGCGGTCACATCTACTCGCCCTCGCTCGAGACGTGCCCGAATCACGCGCTCTACCGTCGGCGTCCGACCCTGAATGCGCGAGGGCAGACGCACACGCACATCGAGAAAGCGATGGTTGACCGTGCGAAGGTCGAGCACGACGTGTCCTTCGCCGAGCGGTGCTCGCCCGCTTCCGTATCCGGTCATGCTCTGCATCGGACGCTTACTCGAGCCCGCGCTTGTGCTTGATCTGATCCATCACCTTGGCGTACTCGACCTCGAACGCGCTGGTGCCCTCTTGGAGGTTTTTGATCTTCGAACGCACTTCGGCATCGAGCCCCGTTTCGACTTCCATGTGCCGTCGCAGAATCGGGGTCATCTTCTTTCGAAGCGTGGCGTCGTCCGCGTAGATCTCGATGACGTTGGCGCTGTGGAACAGCATGTTGAGCAGCTGGTCGACCAGGTAGGGCAGAACCTCGTCCTGTTGCGGGAAGCCCATCTCTTTGGCGAGACGTTGCCGCATCCGCCCAAGCTTGGAATAGCCGAGCCCCTCGCGCTCCATGCGGTCCTTGGCTTCGTCGATCATCTGGCGCTCCCGCCGGACGTACTCTTTGAGCACCGCCTCGAGATCGAGCCTGACCTCGGCCACTTCTTCGACTTCGATGTCCTCTTGTGCCGTGAGGTCGCGCACCAGGTCATCGACGATCGGGCCAATTTTTCCTGAATAAAGTCGCATATTTACTGTGTCGGCCCTCGACCCGGAGCGACTCCCTTCCGAATGCGGCGACACTAGCTAAGCCGGCCCTTTTGGTCAATACGAACGAGAAAATGTGATTTTGAATGATTTTGTGAAAATGCGTCTTGACGGTAATCCTGTATTCATGCACCATACCGTTAAGGCTGTAAGTATGGATTCTAACGCTCCTGCACTTCAAAACGGCTCCGGCGCACGACGACTGCGCACCACGGAAGAACGCCGCTCGAGAATTCTCACCCGTTGCAGGGTTTTCGAGACACTGACTGCAGAGTTCCGGGAGCGCGTCCTAGAGGGAAGCGCGCTGGTCGACGCCGATCGCCGCGAATCCCTTTGCATGCCCAGCGACCCCGCGATCTTCGTGATCGGAAGCGGTCGCGTTCGGCGGGTTCGCCGCACACCGGAACGAGAACTGACGCTCGGCTACTACGGCCCCGGAGATCTGATCGGCGAAATGTCGCTGGTCGACCCGGAAGCGCGCCTCGAAACGGTGGTTTTGGATTATGTGGAAGCGCTACGCATTCCGCCTCGTCTCATCAAAATGGTGATGAGTGAGGACCTGGAATTCGCTTCCGCTATGCATCGGTTAATGGGGGAACGCCGCCTGCTCGCAGAACGGCGAATCGATGCACTGCTCACGCGAAGCGTAGAATCGCGTGTTGCAGAATTTCTACTCGATGCGTCCTCGAGGCACGGGATTCCCGATTCAAGGGGGATCTTGGTGGGTGTGAAGTTCACCCACCAGGAGATAGCGAGCTACGTAGGCTCGACTCGGGAAACCGTCACATTGGTGCTCGGCGCCTTCAAAAGGGCAGGCGTGATCGCAACCGATCACCGCCGCGTCGTCATCAAAAACATCGCAGGATTGCGCAAGAGGGTCTAACAAAAAAGGGGAGCGTCCGAACGGCGCGGCCTGGGGGGGCCGCCGCCGGGCGGACGGTTTTTTAACCGGGGCCGGTCTCGGCCCCGGTCCTAAAGCAGGTCGTCTTCGGCCTTGAGCTTCCTTTCCATACGTCCGATCAGCCCGCTCCAACCCTCGTCCCTGATCACCCTGCGGAACTGGCGCTTGTAGTTCTTCACGAGGCTTACCTCGTCGGTGAAGATGTCGAAGACCTTCCAGTCCTTGTCGGCCGAGCTCATGCTGTAGTCGATGGTGACTGGGGGTTGGCGCTTCTTCGTGATCGATTTGGCCGAGGACTTCACTTTGACGCCGGTTTCGATCGGTTCGGTGCCGACCCACTTCACTTTGTACTTGAGAGTCGACTCCATGTTGCGTTGGTACTGCCGCTCGACGAGCTGGCGGAGGAGGCTGACGAAATGGTCGCGCTCCCGGGGAGTGCGCTTGACCCACTCCTTGTCGAGGGAGAGCTTCGCCAGGCGGTCGTAGTCGAGGAACTCGCCCAGCAGGACGGTGAGCTCCTCGGCGCGCTTCGGAGTGTCGGGCTTTCGCAGCACCTGGCGCACCTTGTTGTGCTTGGTGCGAATGAAAGTCTCGGCCTTTTCCGCTTCGGCCGCGGTGACTGCAATCTCGGTTGCGGTCGCCGGGTCGCCCTCTGCGAATGCGTGCGAAGAGAGAAGAAGGCAAGCTGCGAGAAGAGTTGGAATTATTGATAAACGAGCCATCATTTCCATGTAGACGAGCATAGCAGGCCGTTTATTCCTCGCAGTCCAACGGGCGCCAGCCTTTTGGCGCGAGCAGCGGCATGTTTGTAGCCTTCTCGAGGCCAGCAATCGCAAGGTTGTACTCGGCGGTGGCCATGAGGCGTTTCGAGCGGGCGCTGAAGTACGCTTCGATCGAGTCGACCAGCTCCATTGCGGTCGTCGTTCCAACTTCGTAACCCTGGCCTGCAGACACGAACCACTTTCGGGTTTCTTTCTCGGAGCGGGTCCAGCTGCCGAGTCGTCGCTTGGCGTCCTGCAGCTCCTCATAGATTGCAGTCACCTCGATCTCGATCCCTTGCTGGGCTTCCTCGGTCTTGGCCTTCAACGACTTGATCTCGGCCTTGGCCGCCTTCACGCGCGCATGTGTCCCGCCAAAGTCGAGCTTCCACTGAGCGAGCACGCCCGCATACGCGCCGGCGAAGTTGCCTCGGTCGATGACGAACGGGTTTTGGATGTCGGTGATGCCTGGTGTCCTCGCGAAGCTCGCGCGAAGCGCGAGGAGGATGTCGGGAAGGTACCCTGCACGTTTGACCGTGAGGTTGGCGTCGGTTGCGGACCTTGCAGCTTCGAGTTGGAAAAGCTCTGGGCGATTCCCCAGGGCACGGTCGACGTGCTCGCTGAGCTCGATGACCTCGCTCTGCAACGCTTCCAGCGGGCATTCCGGAACGATGGCAGGCCTGAGGCCAGAAAGGATTTCGAGGGCGGCTCGGGCTGAGGCTTCGAGCCTTAGAGCCTCCGACTCGCGCGACTCGATTTCAGACAAGGCCGACACGAGGCGCCAGTAGTCGGTTTGCTTCACGCGTGGGTCGTCTGCTTTGAGCCGCGCGTCGAGCTTGTCCACCGCCGTCCTCAACTTGTCTTTGCCCTCCGAGATCATCGCCTGCAGGTCGAGGGAGAGTTGCGTGCCGAAGTAGGCGCGGCGAACGTCGAAGACGACTCGCGCCAAGGTCCGGTCTCGTTCCTGCTCGGATACCCTGATACCCGCGGTGGCGGCCTTCTTGCCAGCGCGATACTTGCCGAAGGTGTAAATCGGGATCCCGCCTTCGATGCCGACCTCGCCGCCGGGACCCCAACGATTGGACCACGGGATCTGTGGATCAGGGCTGAAGATTGTGGTGCCGCGAGCACCAGGTGCCACGAAGAAGGTGGCCCGACCTTGGAACTGCATGAACGGCGAAATCTTCGCTTCGCTCAGACGCGCTTGCGCCGCGTCGATGTCCGCGGCCGCTGCCTTGAGTCCCGGATACCGGAGGACTGCGGCCTGCGTGTACTCGTCAACATGGTACGCCCGGCCGACCACGGGTTCTTCAGGCGAAGGCTTCGCTTCGTTGGCGCCTGCCTCTTCGGCGATCACATGCGCTGCGATGCCGAGCATCGACAGCGCCATGATCCCTAGCGCCCAGATCCTGACCATGCGCTTTTGTAGCTGGAAACGGGCCGCTGGGCCACGAATGCGCGGTTACTTCGACTTCTTGGCGCCGCTACCGCCGCCCTGTTTCGCCTGCTTGTTGTAGCGCTGGATGAGCACGTCCGTGAGATCCAGGTTCGAGGGAACCCAGACGACACCGCCCTCGTTGGCTTCGATGATCATCGTGTAGCCCTCGGTCTGGCCGATGCGACGGAGGATGCCCTGCATCTTCTCGAGGATCTTCTGGGTGAGCTCCGCTTCCTTGGTGGAGAGCTCCTGCTGGTACTGCACGTACTCGTTCTGCAGCGCCATCAGGTCCGCCTGGTACTTCTCGACCTTCTTCTGGAATGCGTCCTTGCTGAGGACGTCTTGCTGCCGCTCGAGGCTCTCTTTTTGAGTTTTGAGGCCCTCTTGCGCCGCGTTGAGCGACTCCTGCCGCTCATCGAAGACTTTCTTCAGTCGCCGCTTCGCCTGCCGGCCGTCTTCGGTTTCGTTGATGGCACGCTGAAGGTCGACCACGCCAATCTTGACCTGCGCGTCCGCGGTGGACGCCGATCCGGCGAGAATGAGGGTAGCCAAAGCGATAGTAACGATTCTGCAAAAGCGCATTAGAGCATCCTTTCAGGCCCGGCGTAGCTAGCCGTTTGCCGGGATCCGGTCAAGCCGCAGGGGTTATACGCCTCGTAGTCAGGATTCATTCGGTCAGAACGACTGGCCGATCGTGAATTCGAAACGAATTGGGCTGTCCTGAGGCCGCTTACGGATGGGAATACCCCACTCGAATCGGAGCGGTCCGAGCGGTGAGAACCATCGAAAACCGAAGCCCACCGAGTAGCGGAGGAAGCCGTGCATCCCGCACGGCGCAGACGAAGGATCGGCGTCGGGTGAGAGGGGCGCCTGGCAGTTACCGAAGCCGTCCCTGAAGGCGAATACGTTCCAGGCGTTGCCTCCGTCCGTGAAGATGACGCCCTTGATCCCGACCGCTTCGATGAGCGGGAACTCGAACTCGATGTTGTAGAAGGCCTGGAAGTCACCACCGATCGGGCGGCCCTGCGCGATGATCGGGAGGTTCGGATCGCCCGCCGAGGCGACGCCGGCTTGCGGACCGACCGACTGCAGGCGGTAGCCACGAATCGTGTAAATGCCGCCGAGATAGAACCGCTCGAACACCGGGACCGACTTGCGCGACGTGATGAGACCGAGCTCGGCGTTGACCTTGAAGACCACGGGGCCGAACACCTTCTTGTAAAAGCGACTGAAGGCGGTCTGCCGAACGAAGGTATTGTCCGAGCCGAGGTACTGATCGGCGATTTGCACCGCGTAGTTCGCGAAGATGCCTTGTGTCGTCGAAATCCGGTTGTCGCGGTTGTCCCAGTTGACGGTGAACCGGAGCGAGCTCGTGATGCCGTCACGGAACGCGTTGGCGATGAAGATGTTGGAGAAGGTGTTCGCCAGGTCGCCGCCAACGCCGAGGAGGTTTCCTCTGGGCTGGGAGATGTTGACGTTCTCGAACTCGTATCGGAGGAAGATCCGGAAACGTGGATTGAAGAGAGGATGCCCGGTCGTGACGTTCGCGCCGGTCGAGTCCTGACGGAAGTCACGAAAATCTCTGATGCGCTTGAACAACCCGAAGCCAAGACTCCATTCGGACCCGAGGAACCAGGGCTCGACGAAGTTCAAGTCGATCTGCTGCCGGATGCCTGAAACCTGCAGGTTCAAGCCGAGCGTCTGGCCACGGCCAAAGAGGTTTTGTTGCTGGACCTGCGCGGTGACGATGAAGCTTTCGAGCGATGAGAAGCCCGCACCGACCTGGAACGTGCCCGTCGGCTTCTCGGCGACTTCGACGTTGATCACCATCTGATCGCGGGCCGTTCCCTCTTCTTCGGAAACGTCGACTCGCTCGAAGTAGCCGAGCTGATTCACCAGGGCCCGGCCGTCCTCGAGCTTGCTCTGATTGTAGAGGTCGCCCTCGCTGATTCGGAACTCTCGCCGAATGACCGCGTCGCGCGTCTTGGTGTTGCCGCGGACGTGGAGGCGCTCGATGTAGACGAGCGGCCCCCGCTGGATGTTGATGGTCACGTCCACGAGATGGTTCACATCGTCGAGGTCGGTGCCCGGCACCATCTCCACCAGGGCGTAGCCGTTGTCGCGGTACGTTCGGCTGATTCCCTCGATGCCTTCGGCGATCTTGCTCCGGCTGAACCAGTCGCCCGGCTTGAGCTTCACCATCTTGCGGAGCTGGGCCTTGGGCGCGACGGTCTCGACTTCGTTCCCAGCGCCGTCGGTTTCCATGATCTCGAACTCTCGAATCCGGAAGCGCGGGCCTTCTTCAACGGGAATCGTGATGTCGACGTAGGCGCGGTCGGCCGTGAGCTCCACCGTTGGGCGACCCGGACGCATCATCAAGTAGCCCTTGTCGTAGTACCAGGCCTGAACTCGGGTCAGGTCCTCGTCGAAGGCCGAACGGCTGAACTTGTTGCGGTCGCTCAGGAACGAGAACATCCCGGTCTCGTTCGTCTGCATGATTTTCAGGAGCTCCGGGGCGGGGAGCTCCTTGTTGCCTACGAAGCTGATGCGCCTCACCTCGACTTCGGCGCCCTCGTCGATGTTGAACACTATGTCGACTTGGTTGGTATCGCCGGGGACTCGCCGGAGCTCGTACCCGACATCCGCAAGGAAGAAGCCCTCTTCGGAGTAGAGCTGCCGCATCGCATCGGCCTGCGACTCGACATCGGGCACCGAGAGAATGGTCCCGGGCTCGAGCGTGATCGTCTCGTCGATGTCGTCCTCGTCGACCTCGTCGTTGCCCTTGTAGATGACCTTGCGAATCGCGGGCCGTTCGATGAGGCGAATCGTGAGCTTGATCCCGGCGCCGATCGGATCGGATTCGATCTGGAGGTCGTCGAAATACGCCATGTTCCAAAGCGCCTTGGCGTCTCGCGTGACCGCGGGGTCAGTGCACGTAGACCCTCGACGGAGTTTCATCGTGGCGCGCACGTCTTCGGGATCGACGCGGCGCGCACCGACCACCACGATGCGGCGAATCTCCTTGCCGTGACAGCTCGTGCGGGGGACCTGGATGGCCGCGTTGGGGTCTTCGACCGGCTCGTAGGGGTCGGCCTCGCCCTCCGGATCCCCTTCGCGAGGGATCGGCTGGGGTGCCGGCTGCGGTTGAGGGGATGTACGTATGGGCCGCGTCGCCGGGGGAGGCGGCTCGGGCATGTTGTCCCCACTCTGAGCGCCCGCCACGGAAGCGAGCCCTGCGAGCATCAGGGCTATGGCAGGGGCTGAAGGGCGCATTGTGAGGCGTAACGATTCGGGCGGCTATAGCCGTGCCCTATTGGGGGGTCAAGTTGCTTTTCCTTGGTTTTCAAGGGGTTGGGCGCGGCGCTCGTCCGAATCGATGCGCCCGTCCTTCATGGAAACCTGCCTCGGCATCATTGCGGCGAAGTCGCGACTGTGGGTCACGATGAGGAACGTGATTCCATGCCGCCGGTTCAGGTCGAAGATCAGCGACTGCACGGAGTCGCTGGTCTGACTGTCGAGATTACCGGTAGGTTCATCGGCGAGTACGAGCTTCGGTTGCATGAGGAGCGCGCGCGCCAAGGCCACGCGCTGCTGTTCGCCGCCAGAAAGCTCACCGGGCCGATGGGTGAGCCGCTCGGAGAGCCCGACCTCGCTGAGGAGCTCCCGGGCCCGGTTCTCGAGTCGTCTCCCCCCCTGAATCAGGCCTGGCATCATCACATTCTCCAACGCGGTGAACTCGGGAAGGAGATGGTGAAATTGGAATACAAAACCGATGCTTCGGTTTCGGAACTCCGCCAGGTCTGAGCTTCCGAGAAGGGTCACATCCCGGCCGTCGTAGAGGATTCGGCCCTCGGTGGGAAGATCGAGCGTGCCGATCAAATGGAGCAGAGTGCTCTTTCCGGCGCCGGACGGACCGACGATCGTGACCATCTCGCCAGCGCCGATTTCGAGATCGATGCCCTTGAGGACTTCCAGTGACCGGCCCTCGTGCTCGAAGGTTTTGGTCACGTTTTGGACGGTGACGAGTGGATCGGACATCAAAACGTGAGCAGTCAGTCGTAACGGAGCGCGTCGACGGGTCGAACGCGACTCGCTTGATACGCGGGAAAGAGCGTTGCCGCCAGGGATACCACCACGGTTGCGGCGCCAACCAGGGCGAACTCGGTTGGATCGAGGTGTACCGGGAGTTTGTCGATGTAGTAGACCTCGGGATTCATTCGGATTCCAAAGTGTTCGGCGGCAAATGTGAGCACGAAGCCAAGCCCGAGGCCCATGAGGCCGCCCGCC
>Ga0233414_10000842_pt1 | contig 12223 bp, 16 predicted proteins | sample Na_anoxic_10_MG_FD_189020 | JGI IMG/M metagenome (GOLD analysis project Ga0233414, IMG submission 189020) | Seawater microbial communities from Saanich Inlet, British Columbia, Canada - Na_anoxic_10_MG | ecosystem: Environmental > Aquatic > Marine > Inlet | place: Canada: British Columbia...
CTTGATGTATTGCACGGAGAGGGTGGAGCAATACATCAAGGTTCTCAGCCTGCAGAAAATGGAAGTGAACATATTTATTTTAATTCTGGTGGTGGCAAAGACCAATCTCAAGACCAAACAGATTCCGCATCTGAATCTGGTGCTAAAGAACAAGTGGCAACTGGGATAGAGGAGTCAGAAGATGATATTAAAAAAGATAGCTTAATAGATTATGTATTAGAATACCAAAAGGCAGCTAAAGATATGAAATCTAGTAATTTTATTTTGAAAAAGATACACAAGATGTCAGAAGGTGCTAATGGCGGGAAAGTTAGCTTTAAAATAAAAAGTGGAAAATATGAATCTAAACCTATAGAGTTGTTGGTTGACCTTTATCCCAGAACACAATTTTCCAACCCAATTGATATTCACACCTTCTCTAAGGAAGATAAAAGAAAAGGTATAGAAATTAGTATATTTTTAAATGGAGATTTTGTAGAAAAAGTTGAAGATGCCATGAGCTTTGTTAGAAACTTATATCATTACTGATTATTTGAAATTCTTAATTATTATATTTCAACCTAACTCTTTCTGATATAGGAATAGCTTCTCCTTGTTCATCTATTCTAACAAAAACCATTTCTGTTGAAAGAATTACATTTTGTTTTCCATTATATACATTATGACTCCTAGCTTCTAACGCTAATGTTATACTAGTGTTTCCTACAGATTTAATCTTTCCGTATATTTTTAATAGTTGCCCCTCTCTTGCTGGCTTATTAAAAATGCATTTGTCTATTAATTTAGTAACCATCCTTGGGGTATCACAAGCCTCTGAAGCGAACGCAGCAGCTGCAGCGTCCATCCACGCCAATAATTTTCCGCCAAAGAGATTTCCATGAAATCCTAAATCTGATTTCTTTATAGGATGTGTTGTTATGTGTTTCATTTTATTTATATGTTTTCTATTTTTGACTTTAATTTTAATGAATAGTTTTCCATCGTTTTAACTTCATGCTCAATTTTATTTTCTAATTTAAACTTTTGAAAATCATTTAAAGACATATTATTTAAAAACTTAGATATACACATATAAGAATATTTACAAATATCATTATCTTTATTGTAAGAGATATTATAGTAAGATAAATTAGGCATGTCATTAAAAGTTAGAGGGGAATATCTTTTGTCAAGTTCTTTTAAAATTTTATTTATATTATTTTTATTTATTTTTTTTTCATTTAAAACAACATAACAAAACATTATTACACTAAAACTTCCATTAAGATATTTGTCAATTTTTCTAAAAACTAAAATTCTATCATTAATATAATGAAGCCTAAATAAATCATCATGTGTGAAGTCATTTTTACTACCAAACCTTTCATATTCTTCATGAAAATTAAATAACTTACCTATATGATTATTTATTTTTTCATTATTTACATTAAACTCTTTAGAAATAATATTTGAAAAAATCTTATTTGAAAAAATTGTCTTTTCTAAAATTAAAAATCTACTCATTTAAACAATAATAATAAAATTAACAAAAAAGTAAATAATTTTATTTATATTTGTTGAATATATTAATTAGCATGAAAAATAATAAATCTATTTTTTTTAATAAACCAAACAGATTAATACATAATATATTAATTCTAAATATTTTAATTTTTCTACTGGCTAACATGGCCGTTTCTTATTCTATTTCACAGAATTTAAACCCTTTAAATTATATAGATAATTTAGGCTTAAATTCAAACTTTTATATATTAATAAAAAAGCCTTGGACATTATTGACAAACATGTTTACTCATGTTGATTTTTTACATATATTATTTAATATGATATATTTTTGGTTTTTTTCTAAAATATTACAAGAAAAAAGTAATAGTCAAGTAGTGTTTTCATCTTATATATTAGGAGGTTTATGTGGAGCTATATTTTATATAATATTTTATCCATTAATGTCGGCTGAAAGTACAAATTCAATACTTATAGGAGCTTCTGGTTCTGTTATGTCAATAATGGTAGCATCAGCCATGTTGAACCCTAATAAAAACATTAGATTACTAATTATAGGTTCTGTTAAATTAAAATGGATTGTATTAACTCTTTTTATTTTAACTAGTGTAATTAATTTTCACAATAATACGGGCGGTAAAATAGACCATATAGGAGGCGCATTTTTTGGATTAATATATTCTTATTTTTTAATTAAAAAAATAAATATTGCTTGGTGGTTTGATTCTTTTACAATGTGGTTAAGAAACTTCTTTCGTAAAGATACAAATCAAAAAAATGTATCATACACATTTAGGGGGTCAATAGATAGGAGAGATAGTTTTTCTAGAGAAATGTCAATAAAAAATGTATTATCAAAAAAAGAAACAGAAAAAGAAATAAATAAATTATTAGATAAAATAAAAAAAGTAGGATATGATAATCTTTCCACTAAAGAAAAAGATGTTCTAAAAAAATTAAGTGAAAAATATTAAAATGAAAGACAAAACATATTATAGACCGCTACCAAAATCTTTAACAATAAAAAAATCTAATACAGAAGGGTTAGGTTTATTCGCTACAGAAGACATACCTAAAAATACAAATTTAGGAGTGACTCATATAGCTGAACATGCTTTACTTGATGAAATAACGGTTGAATTTATGAATTCATACATAAGAACGCCTTTAGGTGGATTCTTCAATCATTCAGAAAGTCCTAATATACAATTAAAAAATAGAGGAAGATATGTTTTAGAGATGGTAACTATAAAAGATATTAATGAAGATGAAGAAATATTAGCAACATATACAACATATGACCCAACAAAATAAAAAATTGTTTACTATTTTTTAAAAAAACTTATATTAAAAATATGATTAAAAATAAAAACATTGCCATAGGATGTGACCATGGTGGCTATGACATAAAAGAGCTTATAAAAAACGCTCTTGAAGATGTTGGTCTAGAAATACGTGATTTTGGATGTTATAACAGCAGTTCAGTAGACTACCCAGACATAGCCAACAATTTATGTAAGAGTATTGAGGAAAAAGAATATGAATTTGGAATACTTATATGCGGTTCTGGCAATGGGATAAATATGGTTGCCAACTCTCATTTGTCAATTCGCTCTGCTCTATGTTGGAAGCCAGAAATAGCAACCTTAGCAAGGCAGCACAATGATGCTAATGTAATTGCATTACCTGGTAGATTTATTAGCAAAAAAGACGCTTTGTCTTGTGTTTATAATTTTATACAAACTGATTTTGAAGGAGGTAGACACAAAAAGAGAGTAAATAAAATTAAAGAATGTTGGTATAAATAACTATAAAATGAAAGAAAATAATAAAAAAATAGAAATTATAGAGGGATATTTCGTTGGAGACACCGTCTTTCTAAAAGAAGAAACTGAGTTTTCTAAAAAAAATAACTTTAAAATTAACACTGTAGCTGTAGTTTCAAAAAATGACACAAAAGAGTCTCTGGAGGGTTGGAAGGTTGTAGATTTTGACAAAAGAATAGGTGAAGCTATTGACAATATGGAGCCAGCGAAAATAAAAGAGCTTTACTCTAGGTTGTTAGAAATTTCCAACAATCAAAAGGAAGAAAATTCTGACAATTCTAATGATATAATTATATAAAAACAAAAAATATGAGCGAAACAATAATGACGTTACCTTTAGCAGGAAACAGAACTCTATTCTTTGGAAAAGACGTTGACATGGAATCTATAGAATCTATATCTCAAGAAATAGTAAAAATAAATGAAGATGATGATTTACTAGAAAAGCTTTATCCTGTATATGGATTAAATTATGAGCGTAAACCTATAAAAATAATGATTGATAGCTATGGTGGATTTGTTTACCAATGCATGGGATTAATAGGCATTATGGAAAGTTCAAAAACAGAAATACACACTTATGCTACTGGAGCGGCGATGTCTTGTGGTTTCATAATGTTAATATGTGGACATAAAAGATTTGCGTACAAACACGCTACACCTATGTATCATCAAGTTTCAACTGGCTTCTGGGGTAGGACTCAGGATATGGAAGAAAGTTATAAAGAAACAAAAAGACTTCAGGGTAAATTTGAATCATTAACTTTAGAGAAAACAAAAATATCTAAATCAAAATTAAAAGAAATTTTAAAAACAAAACAAGATTGGTATATGGACCCCAAAGAAGCTTTATCATTTGGAGTTATTGATGAAATAATTTAATTTTCTATTATTTATATTAAACAACTTAAATATTTTAATGAAATTAAGTGGACTAAACATTAGGAAAGCAATAGAATTAGATTTGCCTGTTGAAGAAATATTTCAAATAAGCAAAAAACCAGAAGGTGACATTGCAGCCAAGGAAATGTATGAAGATAAAATAACTCACTCTTCTGAAATAGAGAATATTGAAGAAATTTTTGGAGAAGGTTTTACTCAGTTTTATTGCGAGCCAAAAAAAGAAATTAAAATAAACAAAAACCTAAAAGCATATATATACAACTTTTACTTATGTGGCCTTCTTAAAAAAGATTTAAAAAATTCAAAAATACAATCTGAAAAGAGTTTAGAAATATCTTTCATAAACACAAAAACTTTAAGTTATTCAGATTTTTTAAAAAACATAATGGATGCACATAGTTATTTGGGTAAATTTCCAAAAAATAACTTTAAAAGAAGATTTAGCGGCATAGGCTCTTTTAATATGGAAGACTATGTGTCTAGTCACAATATGTGTAACATGTCTGATGTACATTTCACAGATTTTTTCATAAAAGATAGTAATTTAGTTTCTACTATATCTAATATAATAACTGCAAGATACGAAAATGACATAATACAGCAAAGAGAATATTTTAATGAAGATGAATATTATAAAATGTTAGACACTGTAAAGAGGCATCAAAAAATAATATCTAGCGGATATTTAAAGGATGAAATGGACAGTTTTTAAAATATTATTTTCTATTAAAATCAGCTTTTATTTCACCTAACTCAGAAGTTTTCCATTTTAATATCTTATTCTTATAACAATTTTCTTTAAGCCAATTTTCAGCCCTTTTCACTACAGTCCATAAATCATCAGACTCGTCTAAATTTGTATTTACGCTCTTATTTCTAACCCAGGCAATAGCAGTGTTAGAGTCTGTATAAATATCATTTTCTAAATTATCTTTTTTCATTTTTGCCAAAGCATGTACTATCGCAAGAAATTCACCTATATTATTCGTACCAGAATAAAACTTTTTATAAAAATATACCTTTTCAGAGTCGGTCCAAACACCTCTATAGTCCATAATTCCAGTTTTACTAGAATAGCCAGCATCTACTGAAAGTGTATTTTCTTTTATCATACTTTTAATTTATATATTTTGCTATGTTAGGATTTGGGTTTTTAATAGAGGAAATAATGTACTTTCTTAAATTTAAAATATTTTCTTCATCATAAAAATAATTTTTATAATTAAAATCAGAACTATTTGGTATAGAAATAAAAAAATAAGAATTTTCAACTTCACCCACATATCTTTTGTATGAAGAATATGTTATAGAATAATCAATATTTTTTAGCTTGTTAGACTTTAAGTTAGAAGAGCAGCAAGATTTAATTATATTTGAATAGCCAGATATTCCATTTTTTTTTCTTAAACATAGATATCTATTAGGGATAGAAATTATAATATGATTTCTCGCAACACCGCCCCCAAATGCGGAAAAAATTAAAAAAAACGTATTCAATTTTATTATCCCACCAGGAAGATTAGAAATCATATATGAAATAAAACTAAAATGACCTCCCACTTTTTCAGTTAGTAATTGTCTCAAATTATTTTTTTTTCCTTTTTTTAGATGATTTAGAATTTTTTATTATTTCCTCACAATCTTTTAAAGTAAGCTCTTTAGCTTCATTATATTCTGGTATTTTGTAATTTTTTTTGCCCTTCTTTATATAAGGCCCATACTTTCCATTTAATACAAATATGTCTTTACTTTTATATTCAGCTATAACTCTATTTTTCTTTTCCTTTATAGCTTCTTGAATTAGCTCTACAGATTCATCAAAACTTATAGTTTCTGGGCTATACTCCTCTCCAATAGAAGTAAACGTGCCATCATACTTTACATATGGACCATACTTCCCTATTGCAATAGATATGTCATTTTCTTTATATGAACCTAGCATTCTAGGCCAACTTAGAAGTTCAATTGCCTTATCAAGAGTAATAGAGCTAAAGTCAATTTCTTTACCTATTTTAGCAAATTTCGGCTTTTCTTCATCATCTTTTTCTCCCATTTGAACCATAGGTCCATATTTTCCTATTTTTGCATAAACCATTTTATTAAACTCTGGATGGTGTCCTAATTCTATTATTCCGACTTTCCCCTCAACCTTACCAGCTTCTTTTACTTTTTCATGAAAAGGTACATAAAAATCCTTTATAACATCACTCCATACAGCATTGCCTTTAGCGACTTCATCAAAATCTGACTCTACACTAGCTGTAAATCCATAATCCATAACTTTTTGGAAATTATTCATAAGATATTCAGTAACTAACATGCCAATTTCAGATGGAACTAATTTCTTTTTTTCGCCTCCGTAACTTTCAAGCTTAGACTCTTCAGTTATAATGCCACCTCTAAGAGTAAGGGCTTCAACCTTCTTTTCTTTAGCTTCAACATCTTTAATTTCAACATATTCTCTTTTTTGTATTGTTGATATAATACTAGCGTAAGTAGATGGCCTACCAATGCCTAGTTCCTCTAACTTTTTAACAATACTTGCTTCAGAATATCTATTAGGTGGTTTCTTAAACATTTGAGCCGCCTTAATAGATATTGCATTTAGCTTCTCTCCATCTTTTAAGTTGGGCAATAATCCTGATTCATCCTCATCCTTTTTGGCATCAGGAGTATAAAGCTTTAAAAACCCATCAAAAGTTACCACTTCACCTTTGGTTATAAACTTTTCTTTAGCTTTTGATATTTTCGTTGTTATTACAGTTCTTTCGATTTTAGCATCACTCATTTGTGATGCCATAGTTCTTTTCCATATTAAACTATAAAGCCTCTTTGTATCATCTGAGTTACCGCCAGAATCATTTTCAAAGTAAATTGGTCTACAAGCCTCATGAGCCTCTTGTTCCCCTCCTTTGTTTTTATATTTTTTTGGGTTAGAATACTCTTTTCCATATTTTTTAGTTATTACAGAAGTAGAATCCTTAATGGCGTCTTCAGATAAAATAACAGAATCAGTCCTCATATAAGTTATTAGCCCTTCTTCGTATAGAGATTGGGCAGCCGACATTGTTCTTTGTAAAGAAAATCCCAACCTACCACTTGCTGCCTGTTGAAGTGTTGAAGTAGTGAATGGTGCAGGTGATGATTTTTTTCCTGGCTTCTTTTCTAGTGATTCAACAGAAAATTCTGAAATTTTACACTTTTCCAAAAATGCCTTAGACTCTTCACTTTTTTTAAATCTAGCATTTAAAACTCCGTTAAAATTTGAACTTTTATAATTAAATTCAGAAGTAACTTTAAAGTCGGAACTGGTTATAAAAGACTTTATCTCTCTTTCTTTATCAACAACTATTCTTAAAGCTACAGATTGAACTCTACCAGCAGAAAGGTTTGGTTTAATCTTCTTCCACAATAAAGGAGATAGGTCAAATCCAACCAACCTATCAAGAGCCCTCCTTGCTTGTTGAGCATTTACTAGATTAACATCTAGTTCTATGGGGTTTGCTATTGATTTTTCTATTGCCTTTTTAGTTATTTCAGAAAAAACTATCCTTCTTATTTTTGATTCTGGGGCCTTAATAACTTCCTTTACATGCCAAGCAATAGCTTCTCCTTCACGGTCTGAATCGGCAGCAAGATAAATTATTTCAGCCTTATCAGCCAACTTCTTCATTCCCTTTACAACATCTTTTTTGTCTGGGGATATTATATAATTCATTTTGAAGTTATTATCTACTTCAATTGCTTTATTTCCCTTATCTAGGTCACGAATGTGTCCGTATGACGCAACAACTTTAAATGAGCTTCCGAGAAACCCTTGTATTTTCTTAATTTTACCTGGTGACTCTACTATTAATAAATTTTTTGCCATAATGATTCTATTAAACTATAATTAATCTTATAATTAGCAAAATTAACAATTTATTATCATACTACCAAAATTATTAGATATTTATTACATATATAATTATATTATGAGTGAAGAAATAAAAAAAATAGTTAAAGAAGTTCTTTCTGAAATGGAAATGGCCATAGGAGGAGGAGGTTTTGATAGTAATAATGATGTGGCTCAATTTCACGGATATCCTTCTGGTTATGGTCAATTTCCTCACTTACACCCTGATTTACCTGATACCCTTCCAAATACCCAGGAAATAAATCAAGCAAATGATGACAAAATGAAAAGTTTTATTAAAAATAATGAAACATATGAATTTCCTATTGAAAGCTTTAAAAAAGGACTTAACATAGAAGTGAATATTTTTAAAAAAAATGAAACAACTTTTAATTGGTTTGATATTGCTAAAATTGTCATAAAAAACTTAGAATCTAACAAAGACTATTATAATGATGAATCTTCTAGAAATTCATAGGAGTTCTAAAATGGTTATAGTAGAAGTTTTAACTAAAGATTTTGAAGAAAAAGATTTTGACGAAATGTGGGATGAAATAAGATATGTGTATGAAGAGAAATTTTATTCGTTAAAAAAAATAGAAAGAAAATCAAATAAAGTTTTAATAAAACTAAATATCATTAAGAGGAAATGATAGTGTATTGATTGCCGTTGTTCATCGTTATTTTATCTACAATAACATATTCCATTTTTTTTATTGTTTTAAACTTATCATAATAACTCTTTTCTACAATAATCATTTTTTTTCCAAATACAAAACTATAAAATTCATCTACATATTCATTAGGTATAAGGCTAATAAAATCTATTTTAATATTAGTTTTAATTTCAGATATTAAAGTAGGATTTAACTTTAATATACCCCAATCTAAAAGTATATTTGGATTTTTTTTAAAAAAAGGTACACCACTAGAATCATTTTTTGTAAATTTTATAAATTTAAACTTTACGTAGTTAGTGCTCATATTCTTTCTAATATCATCTCTTTAACAATTTCTCCATCATAAGAAATTAAATCATAAGTAACATCCTTCACTTCTATTCCACACACTCTTCCTTCTGAATTTTTTACTATTATTCTAGTTCCTTTTGATAAGGTTTCTAAAACCTCTTCCGATGGCAATTGTATATCTGACTCTGTAAAATTAAGGTTTTCTATATTTATTTTGGTATGAGAAACTCTTGTTTCTACAGTTTTATTTTCAATAGTCTTACCAGTATAATTTAAAACATCAGTTTGAATATTTTTTATTAATTTTTGCTTTTCATCAAATTCAATATTTTTTGATTTAAAATACTCATTTATTTCTTTTGTCTTATTATCTATTAAATTATTTACACTATTATATAACTCATCTATTTCTTTCTTTATTTCTTTCTTTACTTCATTCCCTAATTTGACTATACTTTCCTTTTCCTTTTCTTTAATATCTTTTTCTAATTTGGATTTTTTTATTTTTTCTAACTCCTCTTCTTTTGTTTGTTTTAAAAGACTCTCTTCAGAAACTACTCTTTCTCCTTTTGAATAGCTTTTTATTAAAAAATCAATATACTCATCCCTGTTAGCGTTTTCATTATATCCTGGGTGGCCTTTGTAATTGTACTTTATTAAAACAGTTTTAATAGCATCGTATTCTTTGCCATTATAATTTCCAACTATTCTGTTAACTTCTTTTATTTTTGAAGGATTGTATATTGAATACAAATCTAAGAGAATGTTTTTAAAGCTTTCTATATTCATTTTTATAATTTTATAATGTTTTATAATACAAAAAAAGACTGAGCTAACAGTCTTTTTTTGTATTTTTTAAATTTAAACTCTAGAAAGGCAAATCATCATCTGTAACTACAGCTTGTGGTGCAGCAGCTTGTGGTGCAGCAGCTTGTGGTGCAGCAGCTTGTGGTGCAGCAGCTTGTGGTGCAGCAGCTTGTGGTGCAGAATTAGATTTAATTCCATCTGCTAAAATTCTAAAATCTTTAGCATTAATGTCAGTATATCTTATTTTTGTACCATCCTCTTTTTCAACAGTTCTATATTTAAGCTCACCTTCCACATAAACTAAACTTCCTTTTTGTAATATTTTTTGCGCATTCTCTGCAACTCTTCCAAACATAGTTATATTATGCCAAGAAGTTTCCTCTTGTTTAACTCCTTGCTTGTCTTTCCAAACCTTGTTTGTTCCAACAGAAATTCTTGCTAATGTAGTTCCGCCTTCTAAAACTCTAACTTCAGGATTAGCTCCTAATCTTCCTAGTACTTCTACTTTATTTACCATAATTATTTATTTATTTATTTATTTATTTACAAATTTATAAAAATTTATTTAAATTACAAATCTTTTTTTAAAGTTTTCTAAAAAAGATTTTTTCAAATTTGAATCTTTATAATTTTTCATTTCTTTTTTATCGTTTTTTTCAGAATCTTTTTTATCAAGTTTTCTTAGTTCGTACAAATCCTCTTCTGACATTTGATTTGGAGCAACTCTCTGCCTTGATATATCGACATTTAAATCGTAAACACTATCGCTAATTTTAATATTTTTGTTTTGATTACAAAATTCTGTTACGCACATTATCATCTCTTTAGTAGCTCTACTATTATAAAATCCTTTTAATTGTTCAAAAGATAATTTATTGCCACTTCTTGTAAATCCAGCAGTAGCCATTTCTTTTGTTATTAAATGAGTTGCATTAATTGCTAAATATCTTTTTTCACATATTCTATTAAGATAAGTATATATACAGTGTTGCATTTTTAAACCTTCTAAATTCAACCTTTCAGAAGTTGAAACCACTTCAAACTCAACATCTTCTATTATACAATTTAAATATAAAAAATCCTTTACAGAAGAAGAATATAATTCCGCCTTCTTTATGTCTTTCATAGCATTAAATCTGGCGCTGTAATCATCATGCATTTCTTTTAGTGAAATATAATCTTTACATTTAAATATAGTCTTTTCCTTTAATTCCAATAAATCTATTACTCTAATTGTGTCTAAATATATAGTTAAAAAATCACTACCATAAGAAGAATTTAAATTTTTAACTTTTTGAAAATTATTTTTTAAAATATGTTCTATATTTTTACATGAAAGATTAATATCATTATTTTTTTTAGATATTATTTGATTTAATAAATTATATATTTTTGGTATTGAATATTTTTGAATCAATTCCTCTATTTCATTCTTTCTTAAAATTTCTAAAGAATAAGTCTTACTAATTATATTTAAATCATCAACGTTTCTTAGTGAATTATATATTGTGGAACTCATTTTAAATGAATATATATCATTTTTACAACCAGCAATAGAAGCTCTAATTTGACCACTCTTATTAAACTTTAAAGAAGTTTCCATTATTTTATTTGGATTAGTGGCGTTTTGACCTTCATAAACATCAGGATTACAAACAAAATCGCTTTCAATCCACTTTTTAAAGAAATTATATCCTTTTGTTAAAATTATTGTTGATGATGATTCATAGCTTGAAATTGAACTCAATAATTTATAGCAATTTAATATATTAACTAAATAATCTCCAATTATAATTTTTTTCTTAATTGTTTTTCCATCTCCAAATCCACTTTCAACTTCTTGAAAATAATTTATATTTTCATTATCACAAACTTCTTCCATCTTCCTATCTTCTAAAAAGATATAGTTTATAAATTGAATTTCATTATTAAATTTTTTAAAATCTTTTGTTATATCTTTATAAAAACTCAAAATTTTATTACATTCACTTAATCCATAACAACTTATTGAAGATTTATAATAAAAAAACTCTTCTAAAATAGAAACATTAGTTAAATTTATTTGACATTTTATCTTTTTATCTTCAATTAAATTGTTTTTTTTATCTTTAATATATTCAGAATAAAAAGGCTCATTCATATTTGTTGATAGTTGTCTTGTTTTTTTATCTAAAACTATAACGTCTATAATTTGCTTATAAGTAATTAAATCTTTTGCCTTAGAATAGTTAACAAAGTTTTTCTTTTTATTAATAGTTATTGTATTTTTATCCTCTTTAGATTCATATTCAATACTATATAACTCGTCAACATCTAAA
>Ga0233414_10000844_pt1 | contig 12179 bp, 23 predicted proteins | sample Na_anoxic_10_MG_FD_189020 | JGI IMG/M metagenome (GOLD analysis project Ga0233414, IMG submission 189020) | Seawater microbial communities from Saanich Inlet, British Columbia, Canada - Na_anoxic_10_MG | ecosystem: Environmental > Aquatic > Marine > Inlet | place: Canada: British Columbia...
CGGAATAGTTCCTGATGCAAATGATGGTGCTTATTTAGGCACAACAGCACTTAGCTTTTCAGATCTATTCTTAGCTTCTGGAGGTGTAATAAACTTCGCAAACTCTAATATGCTTGTTACTCATGCAACAGGTTCACTAGCTATCACCGGTGGCAATGTTGGGATTGGGGTTACACCTGAAGCATGGAATGGCTCATATACTGCATTACAGATTGGTGGAACAGGTGCATTATGGAGTCGATCCACTGAGGTTGCATCGAGTGTTATGTATTTGGCAAATAATATGTATTATGATGGATCTTTCAAACCTATGGTCACTGACGAAGTTGCATCCATGATTATGCAAGATGGGATTGTTGTTTTTTATACAGACACTGTGCAAACCGCAGATGAAGGATTTTCACCAACTGAAAGAATGCGTATAGACACATCAGGCAATGTTGGGATTGGGGTTACTCCTAGCGGATGGAACAGTACATATTCTGCATTACAACTTGGTGGCAATGGGACTTGGATGGCCAATAAGACAGCAGGGAAATCAACCGGTCTTTATATGTCTCAAAATGCTAATTTTGATACTGACTCTTCTTGGGAATACATTTCTGGAGATGGTGGAGCAGGGTCAGAGGCATGTCAGTATCAACTATTTCAGGGGACTCATGCATTCAGTCATGCTGTTGCTGGAACGGCTGGCAATGATATTACATGGGTGACTGATTTGACAATTGACGCCTCCGGCAAAATAGCAACTGGTGGGGAATCAACACCTTTATGTGCTGCTGGTGGTATGCATATTAAAGTAGCAGATGCGGGGAATTCTAGTATTATATATACTGATTTAGTTGTAGAAAATTCAACTAATCATGGAATATGTATTTTATCTCCCAATACAGCTCAAGGGGTTTTATCTTTTGAAACTGGGTTAGGGGGTAATAACTATGGGAGTATTGTTTTTCAACATAGTGCTACAGCAGCAAGCAATGTTATGGGGTTTAGGGTATGGGGATCCTCTACAACAAGATTAGGAATTTATGGAGATGGCAGTATAAAAATGCCGGATGTATATGGGGATACAGTTACAGCCTCTGTTAGAACTATGTATATAGATTCTGGTGGGTTTTTAGGAGGAATTTCATCAACTGAAAGATCTAAAACAAATATTAAACCTTTAAATAGTTATGACTTCATTTATAAATTAAATCCAGTTAACTTTAATTATAGAAAAAAACAAACAGTAGAAGACAAAACTATATATTTAGAAGAACATGAAGAAAATTTATGGTATGGTCTTATAGCAGAAGAAGTTGAGAAGATAGAATCAGAACTATGTCTATATGATAAAAAACATAATTTAATTTCTGTTAGGTATGAACAGTTTACAGGAATATTAATAAAAGTAATACAAGACCATAAAAAAGAAATAGATAAATTAAATAAAGCCATTAGGTATTTAAAATCTAAAGTTAAATAAGAATAAATATTCTATTATTTATAATAGACTTTTAGAACAATTAGACATTAAAAAATCATCAATATCTACTTCTAAACAAGTAGATTTGGAGGTTGCACAATTATAAGTAAATTCCCATTTATATAGTTTATTACAGTTATATAAATTATTTTTTTCACATTTAGATTCTCCAATATCGCACTGTGTGTATTTTTCTTTTAAACTATCCTGATATTCTTTAACTCCATCTTTCATATCATCAACCAACTCACATCCAATTGAACTAAGCCCTATAATTGCGATTAAGATTATTGTTATTATTTTTTTCATGTTTGATATCCTCCTTAATTAGTATTATCTTCTATTTATAATATAGATACAATAAGGAAAAAAGTCAAGAAAAAAACCTAAAAATTAGAAAAAAATAATGATAAAAACCAAAAAAAGTATTATATTTAGAGTAGATGAAAAAGTTAACGATTATATTATTAGTATTTCTCTTCAGTTGCAAGACTACCCCTTGGAAAGATGGTAAAATCTATTACAATATAGAAAAGGGGTTTACATTTGCAGAAATTTCTTTAATAGAAAGAGCAATGGATAGATGGGAAGAATGTGGACATATACAATTCATACCAACAAAGAATAAAAATAGTGTGTATAAGATTAAAAGAAGAATGTCTGTAGGGAATACAGGAGGTACTTCTACATTTGGCTATAATAAAAATAGAAGTAACCACATGATATTATACCAAGTAAGTTTTGTAATTATACTTCATGAATTAGGGCATTGTTTAGGACTACAACATGAACATCAAAGATTAGATAGGGATAAATATATAAAAATAAATTGGGATAATGTATATAGAATGAAATGGCATAATTTCTACTTATTAAGAAATAGACTAATAAATGTGTCAAAATACAAATACGATTACAGATCTATAATGCATTATAAAGCCTATGCATTTTCAAAAAATAATAAGCCTACAATTAAACCAATAGATAAGAAATATATACTTGAAGATTTAGGTAATTATAAACTATCAGATATCGATTGTCTAAAAATAGGGGATATATATAAAGATACTAATAAATAAACAATAAAGAATGGAGATATTATATGAAAAACAAAGATTTATTTACTTTAAAAGAGGGTCTTAAAGAGGCTAAAAAACTACAGGGTGTTAAATTTGCTTATGCAGTAGCTAAAAATAGTAGGTTAGTTGATCATGAAATTGAATTACTTCAAGAAACTATTATTCCTTCAGAAGACTTTACTGAATTTGAGGATAAAAGAAATGAGCTTGTAAAAAAATATGCAAAAAAAGATAAAAATGGAGAGCCTAAACAAGAAACTCAAGATGTTAATGGTCAAACATTTTCTTTTTTTAAAATAGATGATATACCTGCTTATAATGAAGAAGCAAAACCTCTTGAAGAAGAATATAAAGAAGTAATAGAAAGTAGAAATACTCAATTAAAAGAATATGATACTCAACTAGAAGAAGATTGTGGTCTTGTATTACATAAAGTTGTTATTGATATTGTTCCTGAAAATATTACAGGAGAAACTCTTGAACTTATAGATTGGATGATTGAGGAGTAGAACTATGAAAAGGTTGGTTTTTTTAATACTATTGTTTTTATATATTCCTTTATTTGCTGTGGAATCCCCTATAGAATATTATAAACCAATACATTTTACTATTGGATTTAATGAGGTTAAATCTCAACTCAGCTTTAAATACAACTTATTAAAATTTAATTCTGATAATATAGTATATTTTGGTTATTCTCATTATATATTTTGGGATATATACAAACAGTCAGGACCTATTAGAGAAAACAACTACAACCCAGAAGTATTTTTTATTTCTCATACACTAATTCCTTATTTAGATTATATTCAAATAAGCCCTTTTGAACATATCTCTAATGGTGAGGATGGGGATGAATCTAGAGGAGTAAATAATATATATTGTGAGATTCAAAAGACTATAAAAAAGAAAATTCTTTTTGGTACTAATTTTAGAATGTGGTATACTTATATGCATTCTTCTAATAACACAGATATTATTAGGTATTCTGGTAACAATAGAGTTAAATTGTTTGTAAAGGGCTTTTCTAAAGAAGTATATTTTAAAATGTATACCTTTATATGGAATGAAGTTAGGTTGTGTAATTATGAGACTGGGATAAAGTTTAGGATAGTTAAAGATCCTGTAGCTCCCGGCTTTTTTATAAATTATATAAAAGGCTACAACCATTCTTTATTAGACTACAATAGAAAAATAGAGACCTTTAGGGGAGGAGTAATTTTAAATTACTAATAATTATGAAAACTTTTAAAGTATATTTTGAAATATTTGGTAAAAAAATGCAATGTGAGATTAATTGTAATAATAAAGAAGAAGTAGAAAAGATGGTTAAGAATAAAATAAACATACATAAAGTAGAAGAATTAAGTTTTAAGGGATTTGATAAAAATGAATCCTTAGATTTTTTAAAAAATATGTTTGGTTTTAAGTGATATGTGTAGATTATGTAAAAAAGTATGCAAAGCTTTTTATAAACATAAAAAAGTAAAATCAAATGTAACAGATATTGCTTTTAAAAAAGAAGAAATAAAGGAGGAAAAGGAGATGGATTATAAATTAGAATCTTTCCCATATCTTACTCAAACGGACAACAAACTATTTTCATCAACTACTTGTTATCCTACATCAATGGCAATGGCTATGAAATGGTGTATGAAAATAGCTAGTTATAGTGAATATGAAATTGGATGTCCTTTGAGTATGCAATTGGAAGACTATATTACACAAATAACAGAATCAAAAGAAACAAAAGCATGGATAAAAAGAAATGTATCTAAATATGGTGCTTGGATGCTTAATTATAAACCAAGAACTCTTGCCTATGTTGAGGAGTACATTTTCAATAAACTTATGAATCCATTAGGTTTTAAATCAAGATTTAGTGCCAATATAACCTATAAAGCTTATTGTAAACATTTAGCACAAAAGAATATGCCTATAGTATTACATGGTGACTTTTCAAGTGTCAGTTCAGTAGCAGGTCATATTGTATGTGGAGTAGGTTTCAGGAATGATGATAACTCAGTAATTTTGCATGATCCTTTTGGAAATGCTTTACTTGATAAATATAAGTCACACGAAGATGGCGAATATGCAGTTTATCCTGTTAATTTAGTAATGAAGGATAAGAAAAGAATGAGGTTGTGGGGACAGATAATTGAAAAAATCTAAGAAAGAACCAGAAATTAAAAGATGTCCTAAATGTGGGATACCTATAACTCATGCGTGTATATACTGTGATGAATGATTATAAATTAGCCAAAACTAATCTCAAAAGGATTAAAAAAAATATACATTCTCCAATTAAGTCTGACTCTAAGGAAATTAAAGAATTTTTTAAATCAATTCGTCCTGATAGACAAACCTTAGAGTCAGATAATTTTTCCTTATCTTGGAAAGTTAAACCAAAAATAGATTTTAGTGATTTAACAGATGGTGAATACATTGGTGCCATTAATAATACTGAAATTAATGTAAAAATAGCTTATGATATAGATAATGTATCAGAGTTAAGGTTAGAAATAGAGGGTAAACCTTTTAAATTAGAGGAGGGTAGTAGTATTAAATTGTCTGCTGTAACTTATTTCTAAAAAATACCATCACAATACATTTCACACAAGTCTTCATATTCTTCTACCCAATCAGGTTCTTTGTGTTGATCATGGTTCATTAATAATAACATTGCTTTATCTAACATATATTGAGTCCTTAAATCTTTACCATTATATATACATTCATGTTTTACATTTGCATATTTACCACATTCACATCTTTCAAACCATCCCGTCATTTTAAATAACCCCTTTCCCAGTTCTTTTATAAGATCTATATTCTTTAACTATATAGTATGCTACCCCAATGATAAACCCAAAAGCAAAACAAATCCCTAATATTAAGTCTCCTGTATTACCTTTTAATGTATACTGAGGTACTACTACACCATACACCCCAATTATTGTAGACAAAAGCATTATCCCTTTGAATATAATGTATATTTTTGTTTTTAGTGTTAATTTAATTTTCTTTTTATTTACCACTTATTCTTTACCTCACGACTATTAATGTAAATTCTCCTACAATACGAATAGTAGATATCAGCCTATTATAACTAAACACTTTTATAATTGTAGTTTTGTAATACTTAATTAGAAAATATCTTTCCCCACAAACACGATCAATTCTATGCCCATATTGATATATTTCATAACAATATCTAGGAACTACTTGTTTTTTATTGTCATCAGTAGTACAAGTAAATAATAGAATGGTTATTAGTATTGTAAAGAGTAGTTTCATTTAACCTCTTAATATAGTAGAGTTACAAACCCTTTTATTAAATTCATCTAATGTTATTTTTTCTGTAAACCAACTATAATGCCAGTCACTTCTATCCCAACCATCAGGATCAAGAACTACATAGTCTTCTATTTGATTCCACTCTTCGCTTGTTTTTAATTCACTCATATTTTTCTCCTTTTTGTTTATAATTTTATTAGTAATCATATAAGTATTGTGAACTACCCCTACCTAAAGGAAGGGGATTTCTTTGACTGGAGGTTAAAAAAGTTCTACTAAATGACCATCAGCCATTAAAGTACCAACGCAAGGAACCATCTGATTACTATTGAATACAACTTCTCCTCCATTTCCTTCATCTTCAACTTCATTATTAGCATCAAAAACTATTGCTCCTAGATTAAATCCTTTAGGTATTGTATCTGTTTTAATTAAAACATGATATCCACCTTGAGTTTTAATTATATGATATTTAATACCTTCATTGTCTAAATACATTGCAAACCAATTAACTGTATTAATACCAACCTTATCCATATCAATGTCAATATATACTTTTCTTGATCTGGATTTCTGTATAGCATTCATTAATTTTCTTTCCATATTAATAAAGCCATCATGATTGACTGTAGGATCATTATTATTAATAGATGCTCTATACGTATCATAAAAGAATTTATCCATTTCTTGTGAAAACAATCTATAAGCTCCTATCATAGAAGATGGATTAATATTTATATATACAACTAATGCTTTTTCTGGAATAGCAAGTCCATTCTTTGTAGTCTTATATTTTAAATTTGCTTCTAATTTTTTCATAGCAAATTCAAAATTTTCTTTTGATTTTACTATAGTTCGACCGAACATTTCAGTCCTTCCTAGACCATAGTGATTTCTTTCCTCATCTGTTAGGTATTTGTTTCTAGCACTTAAGCTAATAAAAAAAGTTTCATCATTCTGTAAGTCTGGTAGTATATCAATAAATTTATTGAATTGTTCTTTATCTTTTATTAAGTCCATTTATTCCCTCCCCTCACATAATCTACTTTAAATATAATACTTTTTTCAACTTTTTAAACAACTTTTTTCTAATTACTAGTTAATTTTAATAAAATCTTTTTCCATCCCTTCTACAAGCTTTAATATTTTGAGGGATAGACCATCAATTTTACCCATAATTTCTTCCTTTATATTTTCTGAACTTTCCCCTTTATACGTATACTCAAAGTAATCCTCGATCTCATTTACACATTCCTGATAGTAAAACAATACTTTTTCATTCCTTTCATTTTCATTCATTATTTTCTCCTCCAAATACTTTTTTAACTAAAAATCTTGAAGACTTAATCTCTTCTATCTGCAGTATATCTTTAATATAGTCCTCATCAGTATCTTCACTTAACACCCTCTTAGCATAGGCATTAGTTAACTTATCATTCAATTTCATCATAAGCCTTAAACCAGCTTCATCATTATCTGGTATTACAATCACTTTCTTAAATTTCATTAATAACAATAACTGGTCATCTGAAATTTTACTACCAAAAATACAGGTAACATTCTTTGAAATACTATTATATATTTTAGGAACACTTCCAAGACCTTCAACTAAATATAACACTTCATCAAAATTTAAGTTATCATAATTCCATAGAGTTTTCTTTATTCTACTTCCTGTGGGGTATAAGGTTTTAGGCTTATTTAGATAAAAAGAGTATTCGTTTAATGTTATTTTATCCTCTTCTTTTAATTTATTATACCTATTTTTTAACCTCTTAAAAGAACCCTCTTTTACATTAAAGTATTTACATAAGTAGTCATATTCCATTATCTTTCTTGCTTCAAAAGCCTCTACATCATCATAGTATATAGGGATAATCATGTAATCACTATACCAACCAGAAAGAGCTAATTCTATACCAAACTCCTTACAAAAAGCTTCAGTAAAACCTCTTGCTTTTGTATATCTGTATTTGTCTAAGTTTATTGATATAGAAACAAAATCTCTTTCAATTTCTACAACCTCTTCTTCTACAGATATATTAGATTTTCTTTGACCTAAATTATGAGATATAGGCATTTCAGAGCTTTCAAGATTTATGTTTAGCATCTTTATAGCAGATTTATAGTCACAATTAAAGGAATCCATTACTACACTAATTAAATGTTTAGACCCATGACAACCAAAACAATTAACTACACCTGTATTAACATTTACTCCTGCAGAAGGATTACTGTCATTATGATTGGGGAAAGGACACTGGCATTTAATCCACTGTCCTACCCTTTTCTTGTGTACTAATCCAAGAGCATTTAATATTTCTATTATTTTACTTTCAGATATTTGTTGGTTCATTCTTTAACCTTTGTTGTGATTATAGTAAAAGATAAATTTCTACCAGATTCATCTTTCATTCCTTTTACTATAAACCCAGTAGCAGGTAATTTGTCACATATAGTATATTCATCTCCATCATGGTCAATGTCTGTATCAGAATCTTTAAATAATTCATCCATTCTCTTTTTATGGTATTTGTTAATTTTATAAAAACATTGATTTTCATGACTTGATAAAGATCCATCGTAGTGACGAATTAAAACACAATCTGTCCCACATATTCCTGCTTCTTTTCTTATCTGTACCACTCGACCAACTTTTTTATTGTCTTCTAAAACATGACCCATAATATGACCTATTAAAATATAATCATTGAATTTAAAATGTTTTTCTATACCAAATAATTTTAAATCATTATACCATGTTTCATCAATTTTAAAACTCATTTATCTAAATACCCCATTATAGTATTAAACTCCTCATTCCCTAATTCAGTTTCCTTTTTAAACTCATTAAAATAATTCTGTAAAGCATCTTCACTAAATTCAAATACTTCATCATCTGCTTCACCTTCAAACTCTTTTAAAGTAATTCCAGTTTCTCTAATATTAAAACCTTTATACTTATCATGTACACTGTGAACAGAAGGTGCATTTTGAATATTGATTATATCATTCTTCCACTCTTCTTTTATATCATCACCATATTCAACATCCCTGAATGTAAAGTACTGAGGAACTGGGATAAAGTCAATACTTTTATCATCATTTATCCTTGCTATTCTGTGGTTTTGGAGGTGTTCTCCGTGACGTGAACAAAGTGGGACTCCCAATATGTGGTGTTGATTCCCAAATTTGTTGTAGTCTTTGCTCAGATGCTGATGTCCCATCAAGAAAGTTCCCTTTAGGTTTTTAGGATCTACACCTTCACCAAAAGAAGTATCAGAATTTTCAAAATGAGTAAATATAAAATCATACTCCCCCTCCATACTTTCATATTGTTCTTTCATATTTGTATAAAGGAAAGGTAGCATAAGACATTTATGGTTTTCTATTGTTATTTCTTCTACTTCACTGTATATATAAATATTATCATAATTAGACAGGGGAGTTAAAGCATCCCCTAGTTTTTTAGATTGTGTATGATTACCACCAATTAAATGAACTTCTTTAAACCTTAATAATTTTTTAATAATTTGATCTTCTAATAAATGGTGTGTACTCGAAGAATCGAAAATATCGCCCAACTGTATTATAATTTCATTTGGGTACTCCTCATATACCCAATCTAAAAAAGTTAATACTGAGGTTTTATAAGGTTCCCTTGTTTTTGCGTGTAAATCACTAATTATTATTGACATTTTTTATTTCCCACCAAATCACTCTCCAACCTTTCATGAAAAGTATCTTCACCATCATCTCCAGACACTAACCAATCAATTCTTTGAACATATATTTGAGCTTTTTTTAATATCTCTACAGCTTTTTTAAACTCTTTAAGTGTTTCTTCACTGTAGCCATAATATTCATCTGTATCATTGTCTAAAACTATTTGTTCAATATCGTCTGCAATGTGTTGGAACTCATATTGCTTATATTCAAAAAATCCACCACTCATATTTTTAAACACCCCCCCTATTAATTTTTTAGTGTAAAATTGAATCTTCTTTTTCTAATTCAACTATTAATTCACTACGCTGTTTAATCAATTCTTTTTTAAGGCTCTTCAAAAACATTAATTCCTTAGTATCTTTATATATTGCAATAGATATAGGAATTAAACCAATAGTCAATCCCGCTGCTATTACTAATAATATTATGTTTGTTATACTAAAATCTATCATAATACCCCCTGTATAATACTTTAAATATAATACTTTTACGAAAATATTAAACTACTTTTTTTAAAAATAATAATATAATACAAAAAATAGGGATTAATCAAAATCCCTTTAAAAGTTAAAATCTACTACTCATCATCAGGATCTACTTCTTTGTCTAATTTCCAGACATCAATACAAATACCTTTTCCACCCAGAATAAGAAAAATGTTTAGGTAGTGAGAGTCTAGTTTTTTAAAAGCAGAAATTTCAAAGGATGCATCTGCTTCTTCAATAGTATTTACTTTAACCGCTCTTTTTACTTTGTCTAAAACTTCTTCTTTTACTTCTGTAATTTTTTCTCTAATTGCTTCTAACATATCCATTTTTATATCTCCCTTAAAATTTATTGCTTTTTTATCTCCTTTCTAATTCTATGATAATACTTCAAAATTTCCTGCATACTAACTGGTCTAAAATTCCATACATCAACACCTACATTTATTATTGGTATATTGTTTATAAATTTATGCTTGAACAAATTATGGACGTGGCCTACCAACATAAAATCAATACCTTCAGGAATATCAGAATAATCATCAGGAGGTATGTGTTGTGTTAAAACATGGTATCCCCCAAATAACATTTCTGCTCTAATTATTAATTCTCTACCACTATTATTTAAACAGTGATTTCCTAAGATATGTATAATTTTACCATTTAATTGTTCTTCCCAATATTGAAATTTATTTTTAGAATATCCAGCTTCTTTCCCCCCTCTAAATGCAAAATCTCCGACATGGTAAACAACATCGTCTGGTTTAACTCTCTCATTCCAATTCCTAATAATAGACCTATTCATATGATCAATATCTCTGAAAGGACGATTACAGTATTTAATTATACCACCTTTAACCCCTTTATGAGCAAAATGTATATCTGATACAAACCATTTATTCATCTTTATCCTTTCTTCTCCCAATAGTGGGTTTTGTTACTAAATACGAAAAACACCACAATATGCAAAACAAAACTAATAGTTCCATTATATAGCCTCCCCTACAAAAGTACATTTATATTCACTAATACCTATTGAAGTTATCCTATGGGCGAAAGTAACAAAATCTGATACTTTAAAATGATGACTAACTACTATAGGGTTAAGTTCCACTATTTCTATATTTACTGTTAATGTGCTATCATCAATAAATCTTTTAAATAAAGTTTCAATTTTAGTTTTATAATATGCTGAAGATAATATAGTTTCTATAAGTACTACACTACTATTTGTAAAGATATTGTCTACAACGATTTGCTGATATGTATAAAATTTATAATTAGAATCTGTATCACAATCTTCCTCATCAGGAGTAAACTGTACACAATGCCCATGAAAAGCACACAAACAGTGATAGCTTGATCTTTCTGCTTCATATCTACATCTATCTGTTGTATCTCCAAGGGATATAAAATCTTTACAATTACTCATACTATCTCCTCCCCTATAAAAGAACAAGAGTAAGTTCTAAATCTTGGATTAGTGGAATTTCTTCTTATATCATATACTAAATTTGTAGCTTTAAATTTATAGTTTTTAATGGGAGGACCTTTAGAACTGTGAGTCATCTCATTAACCTCTATTTGAATACTATCCAACTTACCAAGAGGGGAAAAAGGAGAAAGATCTTCCTTTATTTTTTTTAAATCATCTTCATATATCCCATATAAGTCAAATTGTATTATGTGTTTATTATTTATTGAGTTACGAGTCTCATGTATTGAAGTGTATGTTTCAAAAAAATATTGTGTAGTATCAGAATGAGAGCTTTCAATTATAGGATTGAAAATTTTACAATTACGACTTTTCAACCCACAGACACAAGTATAGGAAGTTCTTTCAGCCTCATATACACATCTTTCTTTTCCTAATGGTTTAAAATCTTTACAAATACTCATAATTTCTCCTTACCTTCATCTTTACATATTTTCTTATATACTTTATAAGTGTAAGGTATAAGAATAAACCAAGCTGCACAAAACAAAAATATTCCTATTATACCTTCCATAATCTTCTCATTACAGTCTCCTAAATTTCAGTCTATAAATTTGTAGCTTATCAAAAAGAGCATATTTTATAAAAGACAATTCATAGTCAATTCCAAAATCTTCCTTCAT
>Ga0233414_10000845_pt1 | contig 12178 bp, 10 predicted proteins | sample Na_anoxic_10_MG_FD_189020 | JGI IMG/M metagenome (GOLD analysis project Ga0233414, IMG submission 189020) | Seawater microbial communities from Saanich Inlet, British Columbia, Canada - Na_anoxic_10_MG | ecosystem: Environmental > Aquatic > Marine > Inlet | place: Canada: British Columbia...
TCGGCGAGCAGCGTACAATCCTGGTTTTGTTACACCACCCGCCCGCCCCCGCCCGTAGTCCTCCCTGCCGCACCCTGCGCTTTCGCGCGGGCTTGGCGGCGCTGTGCGCCGGGCTGCGCCCTTCGGGCTTGCGCTGCCGCCTGCCTGCTGCTTGCAGCCTGCACCCCCCAGGGCGATCCCGGTATTGGCTCTGCCTTCACTGACGACTTCGAGCGCTCGCAGCTCGGTCGCGACTACAACAAGACCGGTGGCAACTGGCGGATCGAAAATGGCGAGCTTCATGTGAATGGGGCCAAGAATCATCCGCTTTGGCTTCTCCGGACTCTGCCCCGCGATGTTCGGGTTGAATTCGACGTGCGGAGCGAGAGCGCGGAAGGGGACATCAAGGTCGAGATTTTTGGAGACGGTGCGTCGCATGCGGAGGGCGATCGCTACACGGCGACGAGCTACGTCATCATCTTTGGAGGCTGGAACAATTCGCGGAACGTGTTGGCCCGGATGGACGAGCACGGAGACGATCGGGTCGTGGGTAAGCCCCGCAAAGTCGAGCCCGGCAGGACCTACCGGTTCCGGATCGATCGGATCGGTGGCATTCTCACGGTGCGGGTGGATGAGGACATTTTGCTCGAAATGGACGACTCTGAGCCCCTTGGGGGCCGGGGACACGACCATTTTGGCTTCAATAACTGGCAATCGGACCTCCGGTTCGACAATTTGAAGGTCACACCGCGGTGACGGTTGGGTCATGACGCCGAAAGAATTCGAAATCATGTTGTCAGATGCGGAGGTGCAGCTTTCGCGCATCAAGCATCTCTATGAGCAGTGGTTTCAAGGAATCGAGCGCATCGAACCACAGATCCCGCGCAAGCAGTTTGACCGCGCCCTTCACGAGCTCCGTAAGGTCAAGCCCAGGAACACCGCACTGCGGTTCCGTTTTCAAACGCTGATCCAACGCTACACCACGCTGCAGACATACTGGCGCCGGATCGGCCGTCAGATCGAAGAAGGCACGTATCGTCGCGATCTGCTCCGCGCGAGGCGGCGTCGAGAGGCGGGCCGAGCAGAGCGCCAACGAGAGAGCGGACGTCGAAGCAGTAGCCCACTCGAGCTCGATCCAAATGAGGACACGAACATGGACCAACTGATCGCGGACGCGAGCGATCGGATGGACGAACTCCTGAAGGCGCCAGAGCCTTCCTCGAAGGTCTCAACCCTCGACTTGGAGCAGAGTGCGCCTCAGGAAGAGCCACCGACTGCAAGGTTCGGAAAGCCGCGATCACGCCGGCCCGCACTGAAGCGGGAGAAATCCAATCCGGCGGTGACGCCGAGTCGCCGCGCGCCGCCGCCCATCACAGCTCGTTCCAAGGGGCCCGGCGAAGCTCGGATGCGCCAAATCTACGACAGCTATGTCGAGGCTAAGCGAAACAACAACGAACGCACCGACAAGATCGACTACGAATCCGTCGCCAAGAGCCTCAAGAAGATGGTTCCAAAGCTCGACCGTAAGCACAAGGGGAAGCGCGTCGACTTCAAGGTCGTCGTCAAAGACGGCAAGGTCGGCATCAAGCCGGTTGTGAAGAAGTAGGCTCGTCCGCCTGGAGCATCGGGTGCGACACCTCGATGCGATCTTCGATCGCTCCCTTGAGTGCGCCCAGTGAGCTCGGATCGAGCGCGCTGATCGGGACACCGCGGTCGGCCAGTGTCGGGTGGGGCGTCTCGAGCCTGTCGCACTTGTTGAAGACCAGGATTCGCGGGACTCGTTCGAGGCCGAGGTCAACCAAGAGCTTCTCGGTCGTTTCGAGATGCTCGCTTCGGCACGGGTCCGACGCGTCGATCACGTGAAGCAATAGATCGGCGTCCTGAGTCTCGTCGAAAGTTGCACGGAACGCGGTAAACAGGTCTTTGGGCAGGTCTCGAATGAAGCCCACCGTGTCGGTGACGACGACCTCGCGTCCGGAGGGAAGCCTCATCGCTCGTGAGCGCGTATCGAGCGTTGCAAAGAGCTTGTCTTCGACGGTCACGTCGCTGCCAGTCAGCGCGTTGAGGAGGGTGCTCTTTCCGGCGTTGGTATAGCCGACGATCGCCACCGTGGGCGTTCCGCTTCGCTTTCGGCGCGAACGCCTCTGCTCTCGCTGCCGACCCTGTTTCTTGAGCTGCGACTGAAGACGCGTGATGCGCTCCCTCGCCCGGCGCCGCCCGACCTCGAGCTTCGTCTCGCCGGGCCCGCGCCCTCCGATGCCGCCGGTCAGGCGCGAGAGGGCATCGTCTCGCTGCCCGAGCCGCGGCAGCAGATAGCGCATTTGCGCGAGCTCGACTTGCAGTTTGCCGTCGTTGGTCTCTGCATGCTGCGCGAAGATATCGAGGATGAGCTGGGTGCGGTCGACAACCTTCAGATCTGTCAGTTGAGCGATGTTGTTGGCTTGAGCTGGACGAAGGTTGCAGTCGAAGATCAAGGTCTCAGCGTCGAGCTGCATCGCTCGGATCACGACATCCTCGAGCTTGCCGCGACCGAGCGCGTAGCGTGGATCGACCCGGTCGCGAACCTGCAGAATTCGATCCGCAACCTCGACCCCTGCCGTGCGCGCCAGCTCATCTAGCTCTCGCAGCGAGTCTTCGGCTTGGCCGGCGCTTCGCTTGTCGCAGACGTGGACTAAGATGGCTCGGCCGTCTTTGGCGGTGACTCCACGCGCTCGGGCGGCGCTAGCGAATTCCTGCTCGAGCGTTTCGATGATCTCAGCAGGGTTGTCGCGGGCCTTGGCGTATGGAATCGGTCCAAAGGTTCGAAATGGCGGTTCGTTCGTGTCGTCGACCACGGGGAAGTTGTGCCCGTAGTACACACACAGCGCGCGCTCTTCGCCGGGCGCCAGGCAGACCGCGACCACCATGTCCAGGTGCAGACGCGTGAGGTCGACGAGGTCGTCCCGGCTCAGCGGCTCGTTGCGTAAGTGGGTGTGGATCAGCCGCAGGCCTCGAAGCCTGCCAGCCCCGGCACGGAGACGGCCCACGTCGGGCAGCATGAGCTTCGACGCGTCGCCCAGAATCACGTGATGCACCGTCCCCCGGCGGTCGACGAGCACGCCGACTTGTCTCCCCGTTGCGTGGGAGACGCCCACGAGGGCCCGCGTGAGCTCAGGCGTCGTCAGCCGGTCCAGAGGCACCTTGCGCCGATAGATGCGCTGCAGCGCCTTGGTTTCGGACGGGCTGAGACCGCTCGTGTCGCCGTAGATCTCCAACGCTTCCTCAGCTCAACACATCGATGAATTCAAGTTACAATTGCTGAAGCCGTTCCTTCACGGAACGTGCATCTGCACTCTCTAGCGCGTTTTGCAAGGGTACGGCAGGGGGGAGCTCGCGGACCCGCCGTCGAAGTGCGTCCGCCCGGGACCGGGCTTCGGTCAGACGGGCGTGAAATGGCGCGCTCCGGCTGGCCTCGGTCGCGAGCGTTTCGCGCAGACGAGCGGCGGCTTCGAGGTCGGAACAAACGAGAAGCAGGTCGCATCCCGCTTCAATTGCGAGCACTCCAGCTTCCTCGATCGAGTAGCGTTCGGTCACGGCTTTCATCTCCAGATCGTCCGAGAACACCGCACCCTCGAACCCCAGGTCCTCTCGCAAGAGCCTGCGGAGCGTGGCCGCGGACATCGTTGCGGGGACGTCCAAGTCGACAGCTTCGAAGACGACGTGCGCTGTCATGATCGATGGAATCCGTTTGGCAGCGGCGCGGAATGGGCGAAGCTCCACTTCGTCCAGGCGAGCGCGGTCGTGGCGCAAGGTCGGAAGGGCGAGGTGACTGTCGAGGTCGGTGTCGCCGTGCCCTGGGAAGTGCTTGCCGCAGGAGAGCACGCCGCCGTCGTGCAGACCATCGGCAAAGGCAAGCGCATGCTCGATCACGACATCGGGAGTGCAACCGAAAGCACGATCACCGATGACCGGATTCTGTGTGTTGGTGTTCACGTCGAGAACAGGCGCGAAGTCCAGGTTGATCCCGATTGCACGCAGCTGTCGCCCAAGAACCTCGGCTGCGGCCCGTGTGAGCTTTGTGTCTCCTGCCGCGGCGAGGGTCTGCATCGGCGGTAGCCGGAGGACCGGCTCTCCGAAACGCGCAACACGTCCGCCTTCCTGGTCGACACAGACGAGAATCGGGAGCGCGGGATCGCTTCCAGCGGCGCACGACGTTATCAATTCAGCAGCCTGACCCACGCCGGAGATGTTGCGCTTGAACAGGATCAAACCCGCTACGCTCTCCTCCGACATCCATCGGTGAACCATCGAGGGAGCTTCCAGTCCCCCGAATCCGCAGACGATGACATTGCCGGCCATTCGTTCGAGCTCGTTCATTTGTTGAGAGACCGTAGCACTGGTCTTAGATTGCCGTCAGGGCGGGTTGTTGCTACAAGACGGTAACTACCTGTTTGCCCTGATGGGCTCTGGAACTGGATGAGCCGAGTTATAGATACTGACTTCGGTCGACAAGAAGACGACGATCGAAGCGCCCTCAGTGAGGACCCGCCCGAACCTCTCGTCTACGCCTACGCGATTCCGCGCCGGCTCGTCGACCCAGACGCCGCGAAAGTGATTCGCCGTCTCAACCGACATGGCCACACAGCCTACCTCGTGGGCGGAGGCGTGCGCGACCTGATGCTCGGTCGCAAGCCCAAGGACTTCGACCTGGCCACGAGTGCCCGCCCCTACGAAGTGCGTGACCTCTTCCGTAACTGCCGTGTGATCGGCCGGCGCTTCCGATTGGCGCATGTCCTGTTCTCCGGGGGCAAGATCATCGAGGTCGCGACCTACCGGCGTGACCCTTCCCAGCACTTCGAGGTCATCAAGCCGAAGATCGCAAAGAAGATTCCACTGTGCGCGGGTCCGGAGCCGGTGCGCTTGATTCCCTCGCGACGAGCGATCACCGAAGGCGAAGACGCGGACTTGCTGATCACCAACGACAACGTCTTCGGGGAGCCGCACGAGGACTCGATCCGGCGCGACTTCACGATCAACGGCTTGTTTTACGACCTCGAACGCGGTGAAGTGATCGACTACGTCGGCGGCGTTGCGGACCTCGAAGAGCACTTGCTCCGCACGATCGGCGACCCGAACGTCCGCTTCCGAGAGGACCCGGTGCGCATTCTACGCGCAATCAAGTTCAGCGCCCGCTTGGACATGGGGCTAGACCCGGACGTCTACGACGCCATGGTTCGGCACCGGTGCGACCTTCGGCGCGCGGCTGCGCCGCGTGTGCTCGAGGAAATTCTCCGCTTTCTTCGCGGTGGCGCAGGGCACCGCTCGGTCTTCCTGTCGTGGGATGTGGGCGTTCTCAGCGAGATCCTACCCGAGGTCGCTTCGTTCCTGGACGACGACCCGGAGGGTGCATCGCTGACTTTTGGGCGCCTGAAGGCGCTCGATGCGCTGGCTGCCGAGGATCGGCTCCCAGGCGATGCGGTTCTGCTCGCCGCCCTCTTGCTCGGGCCGGTCGACGAAGCACTTGAAGGCGTGTCGGACGTTCCGGTCGCGTACGAGGAGTTCGTCCGAGAGCTCTCACTTCGCCTGTCTCTGCCGAGACGTCTCAAAGACCGCATCCGCTTGCTCATCATGGCGCAGCGGCGCCTTCGCACGGGGCGCATCCAGTCGATCGCGCGCCGCGAGTACTTTGGCGACGCAGCGACCTTATTCGCGCTCGATCGGACAGCCCGCGGCGAGGATCTGCCTTCATGGGCCCACGAGCCGACCGAAGCGGTTTACGACACCGAGCCGCGGACTCGCCGCCGGCGTCGCCGCCGCCCCCGAAATCGTAGCTAGTCGTTATTGCGGTCCACGATGAGCTCGAACGCCCGCTTGTTGACGTCGGGTTCGTCTGCGTCGGGCAGGGTGTTCGAGAGGTTCGTCACGACGAATAGCAGTCGTTGAGTGGTGTCGTCGATCTCGATGGGCAGGTACGCGCTGGGCGCGGGTCCGGTGTGCGGAGCGGTGATGCGGCGAACCTCGTTGCCGCGCTCGTCGAGTTGGACGGCGACGAAAGACCAGCGGACTCCGTACTCGCCTTGCAGCCAGGCTCGAAGATGCGTGCTGTCGCCCCATACCGCCGCATCCATGACGATGTACGAGCTGCCGAACGATTCTAACGGCTCGGACACGATCACTCGGGTAGGGAGGCGCTTCATCTGTCGAGATATCGGGACTCGCGCATCGTCATCGATCGCGGCCACGAGAGAGTTGTTCGGGTCCCCTCGTCCGACGAACCATCGGAGAACCGCCAGCTCCTCAGTGTTGTCGAGCAGCCGGTCTCCACTCTGCTCGACGGCCGTCTCGATGGCCGACCACAGATCCGGATCCGCTCGGAGCCCGGTCCCCTCCCAGGTGCGTTGACTGGCGAGGCCCCAAACGTCCCGGACGAATCGCCCCGGCACCGTGTCGTGTCGAGCCGAGAGATACGCAAGCCAGAGTGCACCGCCGGCGCCGTCCCCTGCGGCGCCTCCCACCCAAGACCGATACGGCTCCGCCTGCTGACGGGTCACAGCCTCGTCACATCCGAACTGGCCGGTCAGCACCCACGCCAGCCAGGCTGCGGTCGCACGCCGCCAAGCCCCCGCCTCAGCGGGGTCCATGCTCATCAATAGCGCCTCGGCGTAGGCCGCCGCCACGCATGCGTCGAGCATCGCGTTGGGGGTCGCCGGGTTCAGCACGGCAAACGTCGAAGCTCGGTCGAGGTAGGTCCATGGCGCCATGCCGTCGGAGTACGCGCCGGGGGGAAGGGCGCCGGTCATGTACAGATCCAGCTCAGGCCCGCCGCCCAGGTCGCCATCCGAGATCGGAGCCGGCCAACCCATGGCGTCGAGCCGCGCCCGGGCGTGTTCGAGGGCGCTCATCGCCAGTCGCATCGTCTGCAGACTCACGCTTGGATCGGCGCGAACGGTTAGGAGCGCGTGCGCTGATCGGATCTCCAGCGATGCCTCGGAGGGCCGCCGTACCCGATTGGGGGCAGGCGTTCTGGGCCCCGTCCATACCGGCGAGGTCATCGAAACGATAGCCTCGGCCATCTCGTCCGCCCCGAGCGGATCGCCCTCCGCCCGCGCGGTTTGCGTCTGCAGGGCAACCGCGAGAGCGATGCAGACGAGGTTTGATTTCACCCAGGGCATTTGACACGATCGGCCTATACCTTCTACATCCCGTCTGGAGGGGGACTTATGCACGACGGCCGTTTCGATCCTAGCGGCTTTTACGAGTTCAATCTGACCGGTGGAATGGTTCGCGCCCGCACGGGGGAGCGCGTGGTCATTCTCAGCGAGGATGTGCTCTCATCTTTGGTCGCGGCAGCCGCGCGCGATGGTGACCTCACGCCGCTTCGACGGTTGGGCGAGTTGCTCGGTGAGCAGGTGCTTGGCGGACTGGACCGGCCCGCATCGGTGCTTTCGCCGGAGGCCGTGCTTGGGCACGCTTCGGCGGTAACCGCGCTCTTCGGTTGGGGGCGCCTCGCGTTCGAGCGATGGGGCTCCGCCCTCGTCGTCGCGCTACGCGACAAACCCGAGCTCGACGAAGATGAGCTGGGCGCGGCAGCACTCCTTGGCGGCATGTTCTCTGAGATTTCCCAACGGCAGGTTTCCTGTGTCCCCACGGGTGATTCCAAGTTCATCATGGTCGACTTCGAGGTCGCCGAAACCGTTTGGGGTTGGTTCAAAGACGGAGCGGACTTGCCTGCGATCGTAGGCATGCTCGAGACGAAGAGGGCATCATGAGCGATCGCGAAGACAGGCTTCGGTCACTGCTCGACAAGGTGAGGGCCAAGCGCCCCGACGAGCGCGCCACGAGGGCAGCGGACGCCCTCGAGCGGATTCGGACCGCCTCGGGGACCACCGCAGCCGCTGCGGTCCAGTCGTCCCCACCTCTGCCGGTTCAGTCGTCACGACCCGTGCCGGTTCAGTCGTCGCGACCCCCAGCATCCACCGTGCCGCCGACGCGGGTTCCCAGTGCTTTTCCGACGGAGCTGCCGTCCTCTCCGCTGCCTGAGCCTCCGACCTCACCAGCGCTCGACAGCCCAACGCGCTATTCCTCGCAGCCACCTCAAGTCGAGCGCCCGCTTTCGATCGAGCCGCGCGCCCCGTCAATTCGCCCGTCGTCGCCATCGGGGGCGCATTCCGGGGCGCCTGTGGCGGCCCCATCATCGCGGCGTCCTGAGTCGATTCGCCCACAGAGCGTTTCGCCCTCCGGGCAGCCAGTGGTTTACGCGACCGATCCGCCCGAGTTCCCACGAGCCAAGACGTTCGGGGATCTCCTCGACCAGACTCTGTCCTTGCGGCCTCGCTAGATGCTCCTCGTCGTCGACGTCGGCAATACTCACACGGTCCTCGGCCTCTACGACGGCGAACGCCTGGTACACGACTTTCGAATCGAGACAGCCAAGGGCCGAACCAGCGATGAGTATCAAGTGCTGCTGCTCAACTTGTTGGAGCTGGCCGGGGTCAAGCGTCCGGACGTGCGCGCCAGTATCCTCGCGTCGGTCGTTCCCTCCTTCAACGACACGGTGATGGACGCCATCGATCGCGCTTTCGATCACGAGGTCATGATCGTGGGTCCCGGGATCAAGACCGGGATGCCCGTGCTCTATGAAAACCCTCGCGAGGTTGGCGCCGATCGCATCGTCAATGCGGTCGCGGCCTACGAGCGCGTGAAGGGCGCCGCGATCGTCGTCGACTTCGGCACCGCGACGACCTTCGACTGCATCTCGGAGAAGGGTGAGTATCTCGGAGGCGCGATTGCTCCTGGGATGCAGATCAGCGCGAGCGCGTTGTTCGCGCGCGCAGCGAGGTTGCCACGCAGCGAGATTGCACGCCCCCCGCGTGCCATCGGACGAAATACTGTTCACTCGATGCAATCGGGCATCGTGTTCGGCTACGTCGGCCTGGTCGACGGGCTCGTTCGGCGTCTAGCCTCCGAGATGGACACCGAGGTCGCAGTCATCGCCACGGGCGGCCTCGCAGGCCTGATCGAGCCGGAGAGCGAGACGATCGACGACGTAGACGAATTCCTCACCCTCGAAGGTTTGCGCTTAATCTATCTCCGCAACACCTAAGGGTGCGGAGATTTTCGTTTGTGGTCGAGCGCCCCCGCAGAGAGCGACTGAGAGGTACGTCCGTACCTCGCAGGGAGTGAGCGAGGAGGTAAGCCGACCACAGGCGAAAAGATCCGCGCCCTAGGGGCGCATCAATAGGGACATGGCGACGATGCTCGTGGCGACTACGAGCGCGGCGAGTGCATAGACGGCGACCTCGCTGCGGCGGAGCTTGACCGGCGCTTCGGGCGGGTCGAAGTCCGGCCTGGACTGGCGCGGCTTGGACGGCCGTGATTCCCTCGCCGGAGGCGGCTCGCTCACCGCCTCTTTCATGATCGGGAGTAGCTCCACGCGCTCATCAGGGCCGGACTGAATGGCGACCAACTCGGCATCGAGGTCCGGCGTGCCCTTTCCGTCGAGCTGCTCGGCGAGAATCCGTCGCGCGATATCGACCGTCAGCCTCGCCGACATTGTCTGCGCCACAGGCACGCCGACATCGATGGTGAGCCGATAGCCGCCGAGGTCCACGAGGTCGTGGTTGCGCAAGATTTTCGGTCGCCCCTGAACCACACGAATTTCGTTGACCCGCGTGCCGTTGGTCGAGCCCTCGTCGATGAGGACATAGCCCGCATCCTGTTCGCGGATGCTCGCATGGGATTCGCTCACCGCGGCATGAGGCAGCTGAACGTCTGCGCTCCGCGACCGCCCAATCACAATGCGAGACTGCGCGAACTCATAGACAAAAGCCGAAGGATTGGCTCCCGTCCAAAGCGACTGCACCGTGATTCGCAATCCCATCGTAGCCGTCAAGACTGGGGTCCTGCTGCGCGCCGGTCAAGGAAGCGGGTTGCAGAAAAGTGGACGGCTTGGCGGAGTTTTGGGACCAGTCGTGATGGGGACGACTCACCGGTCGTCGCGCAGGAGAGCATTCGATGAACACATCCGCGGGTTACTATCAAGCACCTCGGCCGCCGCGTGCGCCGCTCGATGAGGTTCTGATCAAACTCCACCCCGATGGCTTCCATCAAGAGTTCGAAGCAGACGGGATCAACGTGGGTTCTGGCGGGCTCTCGATGCGCGCGTCGGTGTTGCCCGAAGTCGGGTCGACGCTCCGTTGCCAGTTGGACAATCCCATGGGCGGCGAGGCGATCGAGATGATCGGCCGCGTCGTGTGGGCCCACGAGAGCGGCCCACACGTCGGCGAGTTCGGCATTCGCTTCACACATCTGTCGGACGACGACCAGACCCGCATCGAGGCGCTAATTCAACGTTGGGGCCGCACCACGGCTACGGCGCCCACCGTTCGTCTGCTGCTCGATGGCGTGAGCTCTTCCATCGTGGCCGAGGTTCAATCGGAGAGCGACACCGAGCTCTCGGTCGAACAACCCCTCCCATTCCTGGCGATTGGAAGCACGGTGGTCCACGAAGGTACCAGCCGTCGCGGCCATCTCGAAGCGGTCGAGCTCAAGATGGACGAGGCGACCCCGAAGCTGGTGCTGAGCATCGGCTACGAGGTGGAGAGCAGTGCCGCAAAGGCCTCTGCCGAGGAAGAGGGGGACCGGGACACCTTGCCTGAGGAAACGCCCCCGGCGATCCAGGCGAGTCGTCGCAGCGCTGAAGAGCGGATGCACGATACCCCGCGCATTGTTCGCTACGATCCCGGCGTCGAGACTGCTGAAAGCGAGACGGCTGCGGAGCGGCTGCGGGCTTACGCCAAGTCGGCGACCGATCAGCTGACAAGCACAGTGGGTAGCGCCCGCGCAGCCGTCACCGGCGGACTGCTTCCGCGGATCACGACGAACATAAAGGAGCTGTCTGCGCTCATCGCGCGGTTCATCGGTGCGCTGCGATCCCAGCTCGACGACAAACCTCGCCGCAAGCAGGTTCCACGGAGTGAAGCGGCACGCGCGCATCTCAAGAACACTCGGCGGAACGGGCGCCGCTACCTGCTGGTTGGAGCGATGGCTTGTGGGATCGTCGCTGCCGGCTGGGGCGTCTACCTGTGGGCGGCCTCGGGGACTGAGGCAGGGTCGGAGGCAGCTGCAGAGGCAGAGGCAGCGACAGAAACAGCGACAGAGGCAGTGACAGAGGCAGCGACAGAGACAGCGACAGGGGCGGAGACCGAGATCGCGAACGCAGCGGCGGCGTACGAAGTCCAGGGGGCACCTTTGCCTCCCGAGAGCGTTCGGGGGACGGCGTTTGGCGCGGATTCCGTCGCAGGCGGTGAGACGTACGTGTTGCGAATGAGCAATCCGGTGGCTGAGATGGATGGGATCGTCGAGGCGGACGGGTTCTCTGTGACCATCCCCGGGAGCCTATCTCTTTCGCAGGCCGGCCCGATTGCCGCGGCGCACCCGGACGTGGAGCACGCCAGCATCCTCAACCGTGGAGACTTCTCCGAGCTGACGATCCGCTTTGTCGCGGGCCGCCAGCCGGTCTATCGGGTCGAGGCGCGGGGCCCCGCAATCGAGATCACGATCGCGCGATAGCCGTACTTCGGGCGTGAGCCTTATTTTGACCGAGTGAGCGGTTGAAAGAAGCGCCCAGAATCGCGTTCGACGTAAAGCAGCACCTCTCCGTCCTTCAGGGCAGCGCGAACGTCGGCGATTGAGCGAATCGGCTGCCGGTCCGCTTGAAGAAGGATGTCGCCAGGACGAAGGCCGGCCCGGTCGGCGTCAGAACCCGGCGTCACGCCGCGGACGAACACCTGGCCTTCCCCTTCGTAGCGAAAGCGTTCGCGAAGCCGTGGGGTGAGCTCTTCGAGCGCAAGACCCAGCATGGCGTTGTCTTGGGTGCCCTGCTGACGGGACTGGGACCCATCCTCGCTTGGCCGCTCGCCGGTGACGAGGAGCATCTTCTTCGTCTTGTTGCCGCGGCGCACTTCGAGGGTCAGTCGTTCACCGACCCCGTGGCGCAAGACCGTGCGCAGAAGGTCGTGTCCTTCCTGGATCTTCTGGTCGCCCACCGCGGTGATGACATCGCCCGCCTGAAGCCCTGCTTTGTCTGCCGGCCCTTGCGGGACCACGGCGTTGATCAGCGCACCACCCTCAAAGTTGCCTCCGAAGTGCGCAGCCAGCTCCGGGGTGATCTCCTGGAAGGAGACGCCGAGCCATGCGCGTTTGACCGTACCGTTTTTGA
>Ga0233414_10000846_pt1 | contig 12170 bp, 3 predicted proteins | sample Na_anoxic_10_MG_FD_189020 | JGI IMG/M metagenome (GOLD analysis project Ga0233414, IMG submission 189020) | Seawater microbial communities from Saanich Inlet, British Columbia, Canada - Na_anoxic_10_MG | ecosystem: Environmental > Aquatic > Marine > Inlet | place: Canada: British Columbia...
ATCTGGTGTGCCTTCATTAAGATCAATGCCCATCAGTGGTTCTGGCGTAGATGAGTTAGTAAATTCTACTACAAATACTACATATACTGGTGGCACTAGAACGTTCTATCCTACTGCTACTGCTATTGATGAGGATCTACTATATACTAACAATGATGTATTGTTAACAAATAATACTGTTAGACTAGATGATAATGGTTGGAATGGTTTAACTGTTAATAATGAAATGGCTAATGCTATATCAATTAATGACCCAGATATAGGTATCTTTAAAATAGATATACATGGTAATATCACAAAGGAGGATGGATCAGAGGTAAATATATTTGATATGCAGAAGCGAATTGATAGGATGGAGGAGCAGATAGGTATATTACTAGAGATGATACCAAAGAAGCTGAGTAATAGAATATTGCGAAGTAAGAATGAGATTGATTAATTATAAAAATGGAGAGCTTAAGGCTCTCTTTTTTTATACTATACTATAAGAGTAAGAAAAGATAGAATACATCCTTTAAGGAGGATTATATAATAATGGAGTAATAATATGGCTGAAAACATATCAGGTGTATATCTACATCTTGAAGGTACTAATGCTAATCTGCCACAGGTTCAATATGCGCGTGAGACAGCGTGGGATACAGCATCAGGCGCCTATAGATATATCGATAATAGTAGTGGAGTACATTATATATATGAGCATCCTTCTTTTAATCAATTAAGTGATGTAGAATATAACCTAGCAGTAAGTGGTAATTTAATACAATACAATGGAACTAACTGGGTTCCAATTAGTGGCGACTCTCTTAACAGCGCCAAAAAATACGTCGAGACTTTTGACGATTCTGACTTAGACGTCAGTAACAACATTACCATTACACATGACTTTGAAAACGAAGATGTTATAGTTCAAGTGTATGATGATGAAAATAATATGTTCTTACCTACTAATATATCTATAGTTGATGCTAATAGCATCTCACTAGATTTCACTATGGATATATCTGATACTCCTAATAATTTTAAAGTAGTAGTATATAGTAATGATGGCGCAGGTAGTGGTGGCACGCCTGGTGGTGATGGTGATTCGGTATTCGTTCACAATTATGAAGAACTTAAAGCAGCAATGTTGGGAACTAATAGAAGTATATTTTTAGCTAATGAGATATATATGGAACAAGGTATTGCACTTGAAGTTCCAAGCGATACTGAGTGGAACATTTATGGTGGTACTCTGCATATGTCACAGAGCGGTTTGTTTCTCAACACTGGTGGTGGCGGTATACCAACCCTGAATATATATAGTGATATTTCGCTTATGGGTGATATTACAAGTCCAGGAGACTCACTTTGGTTTGACACTAGTGTAGATTTAAATCTTAGAAATATTAGAAACCCATGGGGCTATGCTGGCTTGAATGACAATAATGGTGCTGCATCTGGTGGATTCATTACATATGAAAGAAAAGAAGTTGCTACTGTTACTGGATCATTTGCTCAAGCATTTTGGGATAACACTGCTGATATAGCTGCGCCTGCTGGGTGGGAAACTCTTACTACGGGTATTACTTATTGTCGTAGAAACGGTATAGTATTTGTGAAAATGTTAGAGGTAGCTACTCCTTTTGCTACAGGTCTTACTAGGTTACCAGATGGGTATAGACCTGCTGAAGACCAGCCTTGTAATATTATTGACGCTGGTGCTGGTCAAGCTACTGTTATTACTGTCGAGGCTACAGGTGAATTAAGTACTAATTACCTAGGTAATTCAGTAATTGGTATGTTTTCTTACCCAGCAGAACAATAATACTTAATTATAGGAGAATATAATATGAAGACAGGAAAATTACAAAGTCAAGTGCCTATATCAGGTATAGTTGACAATAAAGATGTTATAACACTAGAGTATCTAGAAGATATATATGGAAGTGGTACGTATTGGTATGAATCTTCAGCTGCTAACTTGAGTACCGCGAGTGGGATTTATGTAATAAATGGTGGTGATGATAGTGCCAAATGGTTATTATCACCAGGTCAACTTCACCTATATCAATCTGAAACAGCTCAGGCGTGGTATCAAAATAACGGAGCATATATTAATATAGCAAATCCATCAGGCCAAATATTTATTGAAGGAACTGGGGCGGTAGAAGGAGTTTTTCCTAGAATAACTATGACTGATCATGAAACCACACCTAACTCTGGAATCCTAACATTTGAAAGTGGGCATTACACTTTTGACACTAGAGTAGCTGGATTAGACCCAGTTAACGCTGGAGACTTTATTACTAAAGGATATTTTGAAAATGGCGCTGGACAATTAATAGTAAATGAAAGTGGATATGCACTTGCTGGAGCAGACAAGACTTATAAAACAACTGGCCCTGATGCTGTTGATTTATCTATATCTAATAGTTCAACACTTGGTGAACTTGGCGCAGTTGGAGATTACTCATTTGCAAGTGGAGAGGATACTGTCGCTTCTGGTTATGCTTCTCACGCAGAAGGACTTAATACTAAAGCATTAAGTCAATCTTCACACGCTGAAGGAGAAGACAATATTATAGATGGTCCAGCGCCTGGTGGACACGTTGAAGGATATCAAAATTATGCTAACGTAGTTGGACCTGGTACTCACGCAGAAGGATATGGTACTAAATCATTAGGGATGGCATCACATGCCGAGGGATATCTAACCGTAGCAAGTGGTCAATACTCTCATGCTGAAGGTCAAACTAGCGTTGCCTATAATCCCGGTTCGCACGCTGAAGGTAATAATACTAAAGCGTATGGTAGCAATAGTCACTCTGAAGGTTCTGATACTATGGCAAGTGGTCACGCATCTCACTCTGAAGGTACTGCTACTAAATCAATTGGTATTCAGTCTCATGCTGAAGGATTTAATACTGAATCACACGGTGGTAGTAGTCATGCTGAAGGGAATGGATCTAATGCGTATGGTGAGTATTCACACGCTGAAGGTCTATCTACTGAGGCATATAATTATGCGTCTCACTCTGAAGGCGCGTATACTGTAGCAAGTGGTAATTATGCTCACGCTGAAGGACTTTACTCTAACGCAATTGCTAATTATTCTCACGCAGAAGGACAAGGTACTATAGCGTCTGGTATGCAAGCGCATAGTGAAGGACTATCAACTAGAGCAATAGGTAATGAAAGCCATGCTGAAGGACAAGAAACGCAATCTATTGGTGAACAGTCACACGCTGAAGGTCTATTATCTAAAGCGTATGCTGCATCTTCTCACGCTGAAGGCTATCTCACTGTAGCAAGTGGTTTTAATAGTCACGCAGAAGGTAATGCTTCTCACGCAGAAGGTGATGCTTCTCATGCTGAAGGTAGCAATACTGTAGTGTTATCAGATAATAGCCACGTTGAAGGGCAAGGATCTGTTATAGAAGGCCCTAGTACAGGTGGTCACGCTGAAGGTTTTGAAACTTATGTTGCTCTGTGGAATGGTCCCGGCACACACGCTGAAGGTTCTCAAACTAAAGCATATGGTACAGCCGCTCATGCAGAAGGAATCACTACTGTTGCAAGTGGTATGCACTCACACGCTGAAGGTAATACGACTGTAGTATATGGCGATAATTCACATGTTGAAGGTTTTAATAGTGTAGTTGGATATAGCACAGCATCTCACGCTGAAGGCTATGATACAGAAGTTTCAGATGGCGCTCCTGGTTGTCACGCTGAGGGATATCAAACTTATGTTGACGCAGTAAGTGGTCCTGGTACGCATGCTGAAGGAATGTCTACTAAAGCATTTAAACAAGCATCTCACGCAGAAGGTATTAATACAATAGCGAGTGGAGTGTATTCACATGCAGAAGGCGAAAACACGATAACATATGGTGAGGCATCTCACGCTGAAGGTTTAAATACAATAGCATATGAATTAGCATCACACGCTGAAGGTTATAGTACAAAAGCGATTGGTGAGATATCTCACGCTGAAGGTTCTGAGACTATAGCTATGGGCGATATATCACATGCTGAAGGACGTCAAACTATAGCATCTGGAACATTTGCTCACGCTGAAGGTTATCAATCTATTACTAATGCAACTGCTGCTCACGCTGAAGGTCAATACACTCTTGCTAGTGGAATCGCGTCACATGCTGAAGGTACTGATACTGAGGCATATGGCTGGGGTGCGCACACTGAAGGTAAAGATTCCAAAGCATATGGTAATTATTCACATGCAGAAGGTCATTTTACAGTAGCGTCTGGTATTACTAGTCATGCTGAAGGAGATAGCACTATAGCATCTGGAATGAGGTCGCATGCTGAAGGTTATAGTACAAAAGCATATGGTGATGAATCTCACGCTGAAGGTTATACCACTATTGCTAGTGGTCAATATTCGCATGCTGGTGGCGATAATACTATTGCTACTAATGACGCAATGACGGCTATTGGTAAATTTAATGATCCACAAGCTGATTCTATCTTTGAAGTAGGTATTGGAGCAGATGATGCTAATAGAGCAAATGGTCTTAGATTAGGTGATAGTGGTAACTTATATGTTGCTGGGACTGCAAATGGTTTAGATCCTATCGTATCGGGTGATTTTGTAACTAAAGGGTATGGTGATACTAATTATAGTGGTGCCTCTTCCGATGCTGGTGGACATACAGATGATAGACCAAGTAGTGTAGCTACTGATACGTATCCAATGTATTTCGCTTCAAATTTAGGATATCCTATATGGTATAATGGAACATTTTGGTGTAATAGTACAGGAGCATATGTATTACCAGCTTTATAATAATAAGAATAACTAGGGCCTTCGGGCCCTTTATATAAGCAATGAGGAGAATGAATCATGGCTAATGAATTTAAGATTAAAAAAGGCTTTCTGATCGGTGACCAACTAGATGGTGAAAGTTTACCAGTAAGCGGTATAGTAAATGATGTATCTACTGCTACCGCAACTGATATAGTAACAGGCGATGGAATTAAAAGCTATGTAGATACAGAAATAAATACAGTATCTGGATATGTTGATTCTATTCTAACTGATGCGAATAATTATACTGACACTGAGATAGCTACTTTGTCAGGATATGTAGATAGTTCAAAAATAGATATAACTGAAAAGGCGAGCATTAATGGTGTTGCGACTCTTGGTGGAGATGGTAAAATACCTACTTCTCAATTACCTAGTTCAATACTTGGCGCTGTTAATTATCAAGGCACATGGGATGCGACAGGAGCATATCCAGCAACGCCAGATAAAGGCGACTATTGGGTTGTAAGTGTAGCTGGTTCTGGGAGTGGTACTCAGTATGATATAGGCGACTGGGCTGTATACAATGGCGCGACATGGGATAAAATTGATAATACTGATTCAGTTATAACTGTTAATGGTGAAGATGGCGTAGTTGTTTTGGATACCTCGCATATTAATCCAACAACTAATAGGAATTATGTGACTGATGCTGAGTATACAGATTTAACTACTCATTTAACTGATACTGATAATCCACATAACACAACAGCTAGTAATACTGATGTGGCTGGAACTGGTACGCATGTTAATTCTGTTCAAATTGCAATAGACCATATGTGGTCATCTACATCTCTCGATGGTTTTGAAATTACATTGAATGAAGGTAATTCTACAGTAGATGTAGCTGCTGGATCAGCTATGCTTAGAACTACAGCTAATGTTGATGGGCCGTTAGAAAGTTTCGATGTACCTGCGTCTGGATTTACAATTCCTGATGGAACTACTAGATATATATATGCTGACTATAATGGTGGTTCTCCAATAATTAATATAACTGATGATTTTCTTTCGGTTGTAACAGACCATCAAATCGCTAATCTACATGCAGTAACTAAAACTGAAGGTCAAGACGAACTAGGTCATATTGATGTATCTAGACTGGCTGTAGACTTTATGCATTCTCATAATGTTAGAAGTGCATTTATAGACGGCACTCAAAAAGCGTCAGGCGCAGAATTACTTATAAATCCAGATAAAACATTTGAATTAACAAGTGGTTTATTTTACGTTCTAAATAATGGAATATATACGCCACCATTTGATACTAGTGATACTACTACGTATAAAAGAATACATGGATCAACAGGTGGTTGGGAGCGAGGGTATAACAATACCATAATTGATCATTTACATTATAATAATGGGACGTCAATATTACAGAATGTAGCACTTGACGAGTATGGAGTTCATTGGATGTTCTATGAATTAAATGATCCATCAAGAGTAGCTATAATGTATGGAGAAGATAGTTATGATCTATTTCATGCGCAATCTGCAAAAATACCAGATGATCTACCTAATGAGATAGCTGTAGGTTCTACTGGTATTGATGTTTATAAAATTATTATAAAACAAGATGGAACAGTAGCGCAAATTAAAGATCTTAGAAATGGTGAGGATACCGATCAAGTTTCTGCCAACCATGATGAACTTGGAAATCTTAATGAAGGCGATCTTCAACACTTAACTGTTGCTGAAAAAGGTATAGCTTTAGATAAAACTGCAGCATCAACAACATATGATAATACTACGTCTGGATTAACTGCTACAAATGCTCAAGATGCTATTGATGAACTTGATGTATCTGTAGATCTTAATAATACTCACAGAAGCAGCGATGGGTCTGATCATAGTTTTATAGATCAAGATGTCACCATTGGTTCTTCTCCAACATTTGATGGTACGAATATCACAGGTCTTAATTCATCTCAAGGACAAGGCGTTACATACTATCTTGGAAATACACCTGTAACAGGGGACAATTATAACCTAACAACTATACCAGAAGGTGGAATTACTGTTGAAGTAGATACTATTACTACAGATACTGGCGTGCCTGTATTTATGGAGCGATTTGTTACTGATGGTTTTACTGCTGATAAACTTGACGCAGGGGTTTGGATATTTAATAATTACTTTTCAGTTAGTAATGCTAACTCTTTTTCTAAAGTGTATGTAAGGCTTAACATATCTAAAGCTAAAACTGGAACTGTAACTATTACGGACGATAATCTCGCAGCACAAACTTTCACTGCTAATACAGCTGGAACATTTGTATGGCAAGATACTGGAGATACAACTGAAGGCGCTGGCGATGGAACAATACTTACTGCTAGTTTAATTGAAGTAAATAATGAAACATATTGGGTAGATACTTATGATAATACGTCAAATGGAACAATAGCCACTGGTATAACTGAAGGAACTCCTACAAATGGAACTTATAGTTTTAGAATGTATTACTTACAATTCACTATGGAATCTCCAGAGATTAATGCTACAACACCTACACTATACACGAATACATCAGTGCAACCTGAATTTAATATGGATCCAGGCGACGAGATTTTACTTGCTTACTTTGCTGAGTCTGATACTAATCAGGATAGAACTATTACTCTTTATAAGAATGGTAGTGACTATTATTCTCATATGCAAACGCCTCTAGTAATAGAACATAATAAACTTAATGGTTTGAATGATGGTGAATTTCTACATTTAACTATAAATGAACATAATAAGCTTACAGGTATAGAGGACAACGCAGAAGTCAATAACATATCGGATACTGACGCTACAGATCTTACTGATAGTGGTGAATCGATATTACATTATCATGCCTCTGATAGAGATAGAGCTAATCATACTGGTACTCAGACTGCGTCTACAATATCTGACTTTGATGCTGAAGTTAGTAGTAACTCTGCTGTTGCGGCCAATACCGTTAAAATTTCAAATGCTATTCATACTGGTGATGTAACGGGTGGTGATGCACTTACTATTGCAGATAATGTGGTAACTAATGCTAAACTTGCAAATATGGATACTGATCATATTAAAATGCGAAATACATCAGGTACTGGAGACGTTGAAGATCTTAAGATTTCAGAGTTAACAGAAGAATCTGCTCCAACTACTGGAGACTGGATTCTTGGTGAAACAGCTGAAGGTGATTTGGTTAAGTATGATGTAGGGGATTTACCTGGTACAGACTTATCTACTACTCAAAATCCATCAACCGTTATTATTAATTCAAGTGATGGTACTAATGCTACAATTCAAGCTGCACAAGCTGGTATTGCAGGTATCATGACTGATACCATGTTTGATCAATTTAATACAAATACTGCTAAGACTGGTATAACAGCTCAACAAGCAAGTGATATCACAACGAATACTACCCATGCAGGTTTGGTTACAGGTAATCCTCATGCAGTAACTAAGACTGAAGTTGGTCTAAGTAATGTTGCTAATGTAGATACTACTAACGCATCTAATATCTCAACTGGTACACTGTCAAGCTTAAGGTTACCCCCAGTTGCGTTGACAACTATTACTGTTGCTGCCACTGAAGTTGCTATGTTAGCTTTAGTTCTTGAAGAAGGCGATGTTGTTGTCAGATCTGACGAGAATAAAACATATATGCATAATGGCGGTGTAGCTGGAACTATGGCTGACTGGACTCCAATTACTACTAATTATACATACTCTGAAACATTCGTTGATGGTGATTTAACTGCTGGTGTAATTACAATAATTCATAATATGGAATCTAGTGCAGTTACTTACATGGTTCTCAATAGTAATAATCTTCAAGTTATACCAGAAGCGTTTGAGATCGTTGATGTAAACAATATTAAACTAACTTTTTCAGAGGCAATCACAGGAACATATACTGTAATAGTTCAAGGTGGTTCTGTATCATATACTAATGATTTTACTGATGCTGAGAAGGATAAACTAACTAATATCATAACAACCTACGCAGAGTTTATAGATGCTATGGAGACTACAGCAACTGTTATTAGTGGAAGTTTCTTTATTGCTAACCAAATTAATGTACCTGATGGGACAACTATTAATGGAATTAATGATACTAAATCAAGGATTTTCTTCGGTGCAACAATTATTTTTGGATCGAATGTTACTATTAATACTGCATCACCTGTAACATTTTATAACCCACTTCAGTTCACTGACTTTTTCAATCTTAATGGTGGCCCAATGCTTGTTAGGAGTGTAAACCAAGGATTCGAACTTGGTGGAAATGGTATACTTTATTATGAAAATAAAGGTGGTAGTTCAATAACAGGATTAGGAATAGCTGCTCAATCTTGGTGGGATAGCACTGGTTATAATACACAAGCAACTACCGATCTTTTAGGTGTAGTAGAATTAGCAACAATAGCAGAAACAGATGCTGGTACAGATGCAACAAAAGCAGTCACTCCAAGTAGTTTGACTAATGTGCTTAGCGACATTAGTACTAAAGTTTCTAATGTTACTACTAATTTATCTACTACTCAAGATCCAACGACAGTAACTGTATTATCTAGTGATGGAACTGATGCTATATTACCTGAAGCGATTGGTGGAGGAAACGCTGGAGTGTTAAGTGGTGCTGACAAAACTAAATTGAATGCTACATCTGGAATCAATACTGGTGATAATATACAAGCAACTACTGAGCTTGTTGGTATAGTAGAATTAGCAACAATAGCAGAAACAGATGCGGGTACAAATACAACAAAAGCAGTCACTCCAAGTAGTTTGACTAATGTGCTTAGCGACATTAGTACTAATAAACAAGATCTTCTTGACCATGAAGGACTTATTACAGGTAATCCTCACGCAGTAACTGCGGCTCAAATAGGACTGAGTGATGCTATATTGACTACTGATGCTGATGTTACAGGATGGGGCTTCGCAGATACTACACTTACTGATCCAGATGGTGATGGTGATACAAAGTTTCCTACAAGTAAAGCGGTTGTTGATTTTGTAAATGCACAGATAGTATCAGAAATTTCTTATCAAGGTGGGTACGATGCTTCAACTGTGGCACCTAGTGCAACAGCTACAATAGGTGATATGTGGACTGTTACTGTTGCTGGTAATGGTGGTGGGTATTTCACAGTAAGAGACCTTGAAATTGGTGATGTAATAATTGCTGAAGTTACCAACCCAGTCGATAAAGATTCTTGGACAGTTGTTCAGAAGGATATGGATGCGGCTAGTATCAAAGCTTCTTATGAATCTAATGCAGATACTAATGCTTTTACAAATGCTGAACAGACTAAAGTAGGACATATTTCAGTTACTCAAGCAGTTGATTTAGATACTATGGAAAGTAACATTGCAACGAACAATGCTAAAGTATCTTCGCAATGGACTGATGTTACTGGTGGTATTAATTATGCAGGTGGCAATGTCGGTATTGGTAAAACTCCAACTGATGCAACACTTGATGTTAATGGTAATATTAAAGCTATAGAGGGTATACTGATTCATAATCCAACTCAAGCGGCTGGTGAAACGAATACTCTATGGATGTCCTCTGGAGATATGGGTGGATTGCCACCAGTGTTTGGTGTTACTGGATATATTCAGACCACTCTCACCGCCATGTTATCGGGTGGTACTAGGCCTGTTACCACTATGGATTTCGTGGTTGCTACCGGTGGTGACTTCTCTGCTACAACTACTGGGATTTCAATTGTGGGAACTGTAGGAGCAGTTACTGTAACTGCCCCTAATATGTCTATAGCTAATATCAACGGAACTGGTATGGAGAAAGCACTTACTACTAAAGAGTGGGTTGAATCTATACAACCAGAATTAACAAAGAGTCTTTATCTTGAAGATCCAACTGCTACTGACGATATTGGTCTTTGGGAGCCAGGCGTTGCAATTACTATTTCTAAAGTTGTATTTAAAGGAATAGGTGCTGCTACATCTACTACATTCAATATTAGTCATAGTGGTGGTACAAATTTATGGACTGTGGATGAAGAGGCTACAACTACACGAGAATCTATTACATCATTTACTGATGCTACTTGTACTGCTGATAATTATGTTAGATTTCAAGCAAGTGCAATAACAGGAGTTCCTACTGCAATAGAAATAACTATTACTTATACTGAGGGGGTTTAATATGTCAATATACAGCACTTGGAGCAACAACTCCAATATCATTATAAATACAACATCCAGTGGCGTAAATGTCACTGGTGATGTTACCGACTTTCCTATGCTTGTCCGTCTCACTTCCGATAATTTTGACTTCTCACAGGCACTCAGTAATGGAGAGGATATTCGTTTTGCCAACACCCTTGGTGATGCACTCTCTTATGAAATAGAGCGGTGGGACAGTACCAATTCTCTTGCAGAGATCTGGGTGAAGCTGGATACGGTGTATGGAAATAACTCCACGCAGTTTTTCACGATGTACTGGGGTAAGGCGGGAGCAACCAGTGAGAGCAATGGTGCATCAGTTTTTGCTACTGCGAATGGGCATGCTGGGGTTTGGCACCTTAATGAGGATGTTAACACTAGTGTTGGAGGGTATTCTGACGCTACAGCAAACGGTAATGCAGGAACAGGAGTAAGTCTCACAGAGGCATCCGTGGAAGGGGTGATAGGTAAAGCCGCTAGTTTCTATGGAACTGCTGACTATATTGATATACCATCACCATCGAATATCCCAATTGCAAATTCAAACTATACCATCTCTGCTTGGGTTTACCAGGAAGAAACTGGTAGCAGAGGATTAATCGGCTGGGGACAGTATGGTGCTGGGAATCGGGTGAATGCCGTTCGTGGAAATAGCACTGATAAATGGGGTAACTACTGGTGGGGTAACGACTATTACGCTACAACTGGTGATCTTACTGGAAGTTGGAATTATGTAGTCGCAAAATTTGATGGAACAGATCGTGAAATATTCCTTAATGGATTACTTGTTAGTGGTGATACTCCTACTGGACATGATGTTCCAAATGCAAATAATATGCGTATTGCTAGCACAGCGAATGGTGAGTTTTTCTCTGGACAAATTTCAGAAGTGAGGGTGTCCGATGAAGCCAGATCTGATGACTACATAAAACTCTCTTACGAAACGCAGCAGCCTGACTACACTTTTTTGCTTCCAGCTGATTTTACTAAAGCTAACAATATCACAGGTCTCAATCTTGACGGAAGTTGGGTAGAATTTGGAGCACCTGGCGCAGCCGATACAGCAGTGTGGGACAACACTGTAACTGGTGCCAATACTTCTACATGGTTGACTGGTCTACTATGGCAATGGGCAGGAATCAGAGTTGAAGACCCAGGTGGAAAAGTTACCATTCGT
>Ga0233414_10000847_pt1 | contig 12169 bp, 22 predicted proteins | sample Na_anoxic_10_MG_FD_189020 | JGI IMG/M metagenome (GOLD analysis project Ga0233414, IMG submission 189020) | Seawater microbial communities from Saanich Inlet, British Columbia, Canada - Na_anoxic_10_MG | ecosystem: Environmental > Aquatic > Marine > Inlet | place: Canada: British Columbia...
ATTCTTCTTTTATCAGCTATATCTTCATCTAAATCAGCTAACTCCTCAGTCAATTCTTTTAGTTCTTCATCTGACTTTTTAGCAAGAGCCCTATATTCTATGTATTCTAAAATCTTATCATTAGTCTTAGCTTGAGATATGTAAAGGTCATCTAAAGTATCAACCAAATTCTCTAAATCTCCTCTAAAATCCGAAGCTGAACTTGAAGCTGAATCCATACCTACTTTAAAATAATCTAATAAAGCTATTACTCCTTGAAAAGCTATAAGAATACCAGCAGGTCCTATTAATCCTTTAAGTAGATTACCCATAGCCCCCATAAAACCTACTGACTTACCTGTAGCAAGATCAGTAGCCTTAGACATAAAGAACAAGTTAGAGGCTAATTGTTGTAAGTTATTGGCAACACCTCGAATACCATAAGGCATATCAGAAAGAACCCTACCGAGTTCAAGAGTAGCTGAAGTACTTGCGCCAGTAGCTGTCTTAAAGCCTCCAACTGACTTCTCAAGTCTTTTGAATTGGTCTGTAGTTACTTTTACTTGACCATCCATTTTAAGTTTACTTGTAGTAAAGTTACCTAAAGAATTACTTAAATCCTTTATAGCTACACCAGACTTTATTACCTGATTTTCAAAGTTTTTTAACGTAGCTGTTGCGCCACCTTTTTCAATTTGAATCTTTAAAACTATTTTATTATCGTCAGCCATTATCTTGTTAGTTTTTTTCTTTTTATATTTGTTCTTAACTCTCTAAAATTAGAAGGCATTTCATATAGTCCTTTAGCTATATTGACATCCTTATCTTCAATTAACCACTCGTTGTTTCTTAGTAATTCTAATGTTTCTCTTATCATTATATGTCGCTTAATAGTTCTATTTCTGATCTACCTGTGTAAAAATCTGTTTCTATTGAGTTAATCTTATAACTTTTACCTGATACTATAAATCTATCTGCTAATGTGTATTTTGAAAGTATATTTAATGGTAAGTAAGCAGTTATCTTAGTAAGCCTATTTTTCTCATTAAAAATACTTGATATATAATTTATATGGTAATTATTAAATAAGGTTTCAGTCGTAGTGAATAACTCCCATTCATCAACTTCATCGCTAAAATGTAATGATTGTCTATTCTCAGGTAAAGCAACTTCTAAATCTGAATTAGCAGGTACGTAATAAGAAGAAATCTCTTTATGACTTAAAGCTACGTTATCTTCTCCATTTTCAGTACCAACTGAATCAACGAAAGATATTGTCCCACCTGTAGGAAGTGTTTTAAAATCCATATAAAATATTAAAGGTTTACCAATATAACTTTGTTGGTTATCATCTACACAATACCCACATTGTATATCTGTAGGAGGATTTGGATTATCTACATTTAAAAGTCTTTCAAACTTCATATGTTCAAAAGGTACTTGAACCTTAAATATACCCTCAGACAAAATAACACTATCCTCTCCAGTATATTCTTCTGTACCCCAGTCCTCGTTAAATAACTGTTCGTGTCTTTTAGATAAAAATGTTTTTAATCCATTGTAAGAATAATTAACCTCTCTAAAAGGTAAAGCTACATTTGTTTGACTTTTATTTACATCAACATACTTTGTAATATCGTAAGGAGAATCTGAAGATGGATTAGCATAAAAATCATCTAAACTTTTAACAACCATTGTACTTCCTTCAACATAAGCAATAAGATTGAACATCTTGAATATTGATGTTAAGAAATCTAAAACTTTCATCTTAGGTATTTGCTGTTCAAGACTAAAGTTAAAAGAATTTGCATAAGTGTAATTTGTAATTGTATGATTTGCATAAGCTATTATTGGTTGACTTGTAAAACTTGGCTGAGAATAAAACCTAACAACAAAATTAAGTGTTTGAAATGTTATATCAATATCAGATTGAATGTAAGCAGTATATTGTGAAGTTGCATCAAGTTCAGAAACAGGTATGCTTGTTGTAAATTTAACACCTGTTGTAATTTCTCCACTATTAACCACTTCTATACCATTTTTTCTTAATGAAATCCTATAAGGAGTTGTGCTTGAAGTGGTACTTTCAAAATATATTGAGGTATTTGAAAGAAAGGTAGGAGGAATATAAAAAGGAATTTGAAGAGCATTGTTTGACATTACAGAGATTGGAAAATCTGTAACAATATCAGTAAACCCTTCTATTTGCGCTTCATTTACCCCACTTAAATTCTCAACACTTCCTTTCTTTCTATGTAACCACATATACAAGTTATCAAAAGAAGAATCTCCTCCTTTAAAGAAATCATTACTAAAATTTAATCCATACCTTTCTTCTATAGCTTTTATTATAATGCTTAATTTTAAAGCATATTTAAGTTCGTTAAATTTAACTCCGTGATCTTTACTGTTTCCTGATGCGGGATTATAATGAACATTACCTTTATCCTTTATGTCTTCTGCTGAATCATAATAAAGTCTTTGAGAATGTGTTATTAAAGGTATTTGCACAGGTGCAACATAAGGTACGCTATCAATAGTTCTATTAACTTGTGTTGTTAAATAAGTCTCTATATCATCTTTATCATACAATAAATCTGTTCCATCTGCCTTTTTACTAAGTTCATTAAATAAATTAACCCTACCAGCAGGGATACTACCTAATGAAGATAACAAATCATCCCCTAATAAGTTTTTTAATGATATAGTGTTTCCGAAGAAAGTTATCCTGTATGTATGAGCAGTATTATTTTTTAAATCAACCCCTTCAAGTTTAATGTATCCATTCCTAAAAGGTATAGAGTTAAGTTCTATATTTGCAGGAACTCGTATTCTTGCATCAAAACCCCCAACAATATCGTTATTATAATAGTGTTTAAATATTTTATTATTGGTTTTACTTGCAGGTAAAGCGAATGTTTGAGAGTACTCTGTAAAGACCTTACTAATATCTCTAACATCTTTTATAGTATCAGTAATACTAATACTAACATCTTTAAACAAGTCAACTCTCTGACCTTCTATGTATAATTGAGCTATCTGCATCTATCTAATATTGTTTATAGTATCGAATGATTTATCAAATTCTATTGTGTATTGTACTAATTTGTCGTTTAAAGAAGTCTTGTAAGTAATATCTCCTGTTTTAACATTTATCGGCAATACTTGCTCTCCGTTATCAGTTATATTAGTAACCCATACCTTTTCAGATAGCATCATTTGTTTAAATACTTCGTTGTATTCTTCGCTTAAAAACCCACTACTTAATGTTACTGATTCTTTACCTACTACATTAAAATCTCTGTAAACGTGATTACTTCTACTGTAAGACATATTTGAATCTAATATGTTTGACTTGTAAGATTCTTTAGTAACATTCATCATTTCTACTGCCTTCTTGAAGAAGTACATATCTTGCAAAGCACCAAACTTATTCACAAACGTTACTTTTTTAGGTTCGTATTTACATTCTTGTAATGTTTCTACATTTATAACATCTGTTTTTACTCCGTAAAATTGCTTAACAGATGGTTCGTAAACATCAATAAATCCAGATGAAGATGCTACATCCTCTATAACAATTCTTGCTGGATTACCATCTACTCCTTTAATACCAGTAACATCATATTTAGTCCAAGTACTTGTTAAAACTATTGTTTTTTCGAAGTAAGCTGTATAATCACCTCCTGACTCTTGAAGCCTAATTCTTGCTGCTGTATCTCCTCTTAACCAAACAGAAATAGTGAATTCATCCCCATCATTAATTCCTTGAAGACCTCCAGTATAAGCATAGCCATTACCAGATGCACTTGTTAATCTATATGCTAAAGAATCATACAATGGAGAGAATTGACCTCCAGTTATAACTAAATCCCCTCCTTTAAACCAACTACTACCTAATAAATCTACGCTTGGAATTAATTCACTTCCGAAATCCTTATAAGACACACGAACTTCATCAACTGCACCTATTGAATAACTATTGAAATATGCTTTTAAACATTTATTTGGTTCGTAACTTGTACCTCCATTCTCTAAAACTCTTTCCTTAAAAGTATCCCAATTCTCATTTTCGCCATAAATAGAAACGTATTTTATCTGTTCTGAACTTTCAAAATTATAATTAAAAGTTTGATTAGCTACAATTTCATCATCTTTTAAAAATACTACTGTCGGATTTAATTCTGTGTAAAGAGGAACTCTAAAAGTATTATCTTCTAAAACAAACAACTTTTTATTAGAAAGCATTGGAGATTGTTCTTTTACATTTTCTTCCTCAAAGTAACTATAACCATCAAAAGCTATTTCTATATTTTGCTCACTTAACAAAACAGCATTAGATACATTATATGCAGTAATTTTATGTTTAACCCATACACCTTGCCCACTGTAATCTCCATCAAATGTAGTGTCTAAATAATCTCTTATTAATTCAGATGTTTCAAACGATACTGTTGGATTACCAGATGCTGGTGTTATTGCTGACTTTCTTAAAGTGTATGTAGGAATTGTAGGTACATCTTGAAATACATTAGATTTATTACCAGTCCAGATAAATACCTCTAAAATACCATAAGACATTGCAGCAAAATCTATGCTTTCAAAGTGTGGACTTCTTGTGTTTATTGCCATTAGTTAATTGATTTTAATTTATTAAGGCTTAACAGTATATCCTTTCTGTAACCTTCTTTTAATATTGTTTTTATTTGTTCCCTTGTCTGATCTTGTACTACTTTAATAAATCCACTACCTTTGTATCCAAATCTCTCAGAAATACCTTTCTGTCTTATACTTCTTGCTAAAACATAACCTAAAGACTTCCAAGCCCTATCGCTTACCTTTGTAAACCTACCTTTTTTATCTCTAATTTGAGGTCTTATACCTTTTATCTTTGCCCACTTAATTATGTTTGATTGTAGATTCTTAAAACCCTCCTTATCAGAACCACCACCTGTACTTATACCATCAGATAAAGCATTTGCATACTTCTCCCCAAATATGTACAATTCATTATCTTCAACCTTATACTTAAAAGACCTATCTAACTTACCAGAAGCCTCAAATCCATCATCTTTAGCTGCTTGTTTTAGATTCTTCTTTATTAGTTTACCAACCTCTTTTAGAGCTAACTTTAGATTCTCTCCTTCCATTAGCAGATACTTATGCCATTAGGAATCTCTATAGCTATATCTACACTCCAACCTGCTAATTCGTTGCTAAAACGCTCTTTAAATGGTTGTGCAGATGGTTGTGTAGTTACCTGATAATTCATTTCAAATAGATCACCCCTCATCAACTTCATTATTAAAGAGTTTATAACTTCAAACTGAGTGTTTAATACATCGTGCAAGTTATCATTGCCATAAAACAAGTCGAAATCTGATTTCTTAGTGTTGTAATCAACTATATCAGCACATAATACTTTTATGTTGAATGTAACAGTCCTCTCTCCATAGGAGGCACTATCTATTAATAAGTGTGATAAAGGGAATATAGTAGTCTTATCCAAGTCTACATCTGCTAAATCTCCGTATGTAACAGTACTTACAGATGGATTAGTTAATAATTCGTCTTTTATGGTATCTAATATGTCGTAGATGTGCGTCATCTTGTTTGTTGTTTTAGTATTCTATTTTCTAACTCTGATTTATCTTTTATAAATTCCAAGTACATTAAACATTGATGTACTGGAAGTTTTGTAACTTCTCCGATTCTTCTAACATCTTCTCCAGCGAGAGTAAATATTGCTTGATAGTTTCCCCATTTTTTACCGAATCCTTGTCTTGCTTGTTCTGATTTTTCTCCTGTAACTGTTTTAGTGTATAAGCCATCGTATAGTTCCCTAATTTTGTCGCTAAACGATAAAAAAAAACCCTCGCACTAATTGCAACATCTAAAGGAGTGTCTTTCATTACGTCTGCCATATAAGACGTTCCCTTGTAATCGTGTATCAGATACTTGTCTTTACTCTTGAACTTTATTGGTCTGTAAAGAACTGCCATAGCCTTATGTAAATCCTTATCAGAGAATAAATACTTTTCTAAATCAATGAACTCACCATAACTCATCTTGTCTAAGTTAGGTATCATACCAAACTCTACAACGACTCCATCAGTGCCTTCTAACTTAAATGTCTGTGAAAGTTCTGGCTTACTGTTTAAAACAGATGATAAGTGAACTAACGTATTTTCAAACACATTTAAACCTATTTTATCAACGTCTGATAACTTTATATCACAAAATATCTCTAACACTTTCTTGTTTAGAAACTCTGTAGCATCTTCATCTTTGTTTTTGTCAATAACATCAATGTATCTTTGCCATTGACTTAATTTAAGGTCTCTTAATGTTGCAGGTATCGTAAACTCCATAAATATAATATTCTTATAATAAGATAACTCTATTTTAATTTTTTGTGTTAATAATGCTTGTTATGTAAAATAATTTTATTATATTTGTATCAAATTAGTTGACATTGAATATATTAGATGATAAGGACAGTATAAGGTTTGGAATGTTTAAGTGCTTACAGACAGATAAGGTTTACACGATCAGTTCTACACTATCAACTCACCCTAATAGCCAACCAAGTTATTTAGACAAAGCACATAAAGCAATAGATACTATAAAGAGAGAAGATGGTGTGCTAAAGAAAATGTCAAGAAGAGAACTAAGAACAAGATTTACTAACGTAGAAGAAATAATACCTAAACTAAAATAAATATTATGAGCGAACAACAAATAACAAAAGAGTCCATTGCGTACCTAAAGACAGTACTACTATCTCAATTACTATTAGAAGCTAATGAAGAGATTGTAGCTACCAACAGATACAAGCAAAGCCTAAAACAACAAATAAATAGAACAAACAGTATCTTAGAACCTATCGTAAGAGAAGAGTTTGATAACGTTTATAAGACAGACCCTGAAATGGCAACTAATATCTTAAACAAGGTAGAATCTATTATAGATAAAATAGCATCATACCAGATAGAAGAGTTAGTAATACTTGAATCTATTGTAGATAAATATGAGAACAATAAAGAATGGTTCTTGAAATATGCTGAATCTGATTTCCTAAGACTTAATTAAGATGCAAAAGAAACTTATACAGAAGCTACAACAACTAATAGATGACTTACCCACAGGTAACAAAAGAACGGAAGCTAAGTATGATCTATTAAGACTTAAAATGAGTAATAGTGATTATCATTACGTTCTATTAGCTCACAAGTATAAAGATAATCTATAGTACATAACTAAACTATATTATTTATCTATAGTAAGCGAACACTTTACAACCTTTTTAGTTATCATAATATACAGAGCAGTAGTTCTCTTTAACCTACCAAACTTTAGCAGTAATATGGCTATTGGTTCAGATACATCAAGCCTCCTTAGTAATTGCATCTATAACCTTTATGATCTTCGTTGCACCCAATAGATATTCAAACTAACGAGCATACCAGTTATATCAGTTAACTAACAATTAACATACATTAAGATTATAGGAGGGTGCATATCTAACCATCGAGCATATAATTATATTTTCAAAATTAGTTTACCTGTTTATAACGAAAAGATATTTCACTATTTGATATTTGTTTGAATTCATTGAAGTGGCATACTAAGCATATTAAACCCTCATATTACGTTATAAGTAATATCTATCGTACCATAGACAAAACACATAGTTAATGTAAGACGTTCTAAGGTATGCTATAAATTTGAATGGTCTATTAGTATTAAAAAGATATTTGGGTTGATTATAAGCTGTGTAATGATGTTTAAACAGTGGTTTAACTTATTAGATCGTATCCCCATACATTTACAACTAATTACAAAAATAACTGCATAGAAAAATCCTATCACAAAACGAATTATAATAGGATTAATTTATAGTTAAAAATGTAGTATTATATATATTTTTGAGTTAATGTAGTTATACTGTAATTAATTAATGAGACAATAACTGTATTGTCAATTATATATGTTTGAATTGTTTTATAATTATAATAATGATTAATGTTATTATCGTTTAAATTATAATTATCTATACAATATTGTTTTAGATATTCTAAACTTTTAAAGGCTTTATTTTTAGAGCTGAAGTAGACTTCATCAATTATAAAATTATCATTAATTGTTTTAGCTGTTAATTTGTATACTGTTTTTATCATCTTATAAATTTATTAGTTTATTATTTAATAGCTCTAAACATATAAAGGTATTATTTCCAAAGATATTTTTAAAATGTTTATATGCTTTGTTTAAATCTTTATAGGGTAATGATGATTTATGTATTTCCTTTTTTCCATTAATTAAATGTGTTAATTTGTATGTGTATCGCTTTGCTGTCATAATGTTAAACCTTTATAAATTCGTGCTCACTTTGTAGTGTACTAACTACTCTAAAACCTTTGTATGTATTCTTATATTTAAAATCATTGGTTAAAATGTAATCAGTCAATTTATTTTGATTATCTACATTATAAAATAGAAAATCTTTTTTACTCTTTACGATCTTTGAGATCAATGTACTTTTAATTAGTATTTTTTGCATCTTATTTGTTTTTTAGTGATAGATTAAACCTACTTTATTGTTATTGGGATTGATATATTTTGATGCAAACAAATCTATTTTTGATGCGTCAATATATCCCGCTTTTTTTAGTTCGGTTTCTGTTTTAAATATTTTAGTGTAGCGATCTTTTTCTTTGTCTATTAAATTAGTTTGTTTACCACTGTCAGAAAATATAAAATCAAAGTTAACAGGAATTGAACTACTATTGTTTTTTATAATTGATATGCTATTTGTATAAGCGTAAAATTTAACGTTTGGCAATTGATCAGCAATTTGCATCCAATCTAAAAAATATTTATTGCTATAAAAATCTCCCGAATCGTGTACACGTAAAAAATCTACTTTCTTTTTTGTTATTTCATTTTTCATTATCTCAATGAAATTAGATTGTTTAGTAAGCTCGTAACGCTCTTCAAAAACCTTTGCAACGTTTGAATATCTATAAGCACCTTTTTGAGCGTAACAAAATTTTATACAAGCATCAGCAAAAGGACAGGTGATTTTTCCTTTACTTGTTTTATATGCAGTTATCCCAAAGTTAAAAACTCTTAATCCAAGCTCTTTGGATGTCTTTTTTAATTTACTGTTTTGTGTGATAATTGATTTCATAATTATATGTATTTTTTAAGTAGTTCAATTTTCTGTTTTGCGATTTCTGTCTGTATTTCTATTTCTAATATTTCAAGCCTGCCTAAAATGTAGTACAGTTCGTCAGCGTGTGCGTAGTCTCTTAAGTCCTCTAGTGTTTTTGTGTATTTCATAATTATAGTACAAAGTTAAAATCATTAATTATTTGGTTTATTATCAGTCTTAAGCCGATTACTAAAAGTATTACTAAGGTGATTTTTTGTTTTTTATTCATTATTTTAGTTTTTATAGGGGTTTTTAAACCCCTTTGTTAATATTATTTCAATAAATTTAATAGAATTTTAATTTTTTCAATACCGATAGAGATTTCGTTTAATGTCTCAATAGAGCTGTCTATACTTGAATCTTCATTGTCAAAAACAAAATTAATTTGATTCCTAAGTTCGTTTATGTCCCAATTAATGCACTTTTGCCAATTACTAATCTCTATTTGTACATTTTCTTTTATATTTTGCATAATGAGTAATTTTTAGTAGGTTGTGTAATCTATGTTAACTATTTCGATATCCGACAATTTAACTTTAAATATTCGTTTTTGTCCAAATTGAATATCCCACATTTTTAAATATTTGTCAGTTATACTTTCAATACTATACTGATTAGATGATACAGCTTTGTTATTAATAGTTATCATTAATATGTCGGTTGTTACAAAGCTTTTATTTTTGCCATCAAGATTTAAAGTGAAAACAGTTTCTAAACTGTGTGAGGTTTTAAATTTAATACCGTTTGTTAAGTCTTTTTTAGTTAATTTACTCATTTTCAGTGATTTAGGTTAAAATTATACAGGATTCTATTTCCCTTTCAACAAATGTAATCTTTTTTTATTAAAAACAAGTACTTTTTTACAAAAACTTTATACTTTTTGTATAAAACTATTTGAATATATGAATTGCGCACACGTATACAACTAATATTTTAAACCACAAAATTTTTTGACATAAAAAACACGAATTCGATCAGTTTCAACGTTCTTGGATTTTTGATATATGACTAAGCAGGTACTAAAACGAGTCTCTTAAAAGGCTTAAAAATAGCCTCAAAACGTACGTAAGATTTTTTTTGCAATTTTAACATAATTTAACATAAAAGATTTTTTTTATTCAATTATTTGTAATATTTTCGTACTGATGCTTTAGAATGAAATGTTAAAATTTTGTTAAAGTTTTATAGATCACTTGTTTTATTCAATTATTTTCACTACAAAAGCACAAAAAAATACTCTATACAATTTTTTTTATTAAAAACCTACTAAAAACAAAGTTTTTTTATAATTCTAAAACCTTATAAAAATCTTAAATTTGCTATACTTATAATGTTTTTAATATGCAAATAAAATTACTATTTATTATCAGTCTAAATAAGCTATTTAGAATCATTACAGATAACAAAAATACCCCCATCATATTAAACGACCCCCATCATATTAAACATAGGGTATCATATTAAACATCCCTCCATATTAAACATCCCTCCATATTAAACGCACCCCATTATATTAAACATAAAGCAAAAAAAAACCTCGTTAAAGGTTTTATTTTTTTTTTAATACCATTCTAAAAAATTAATAATTGAATCGTATTCACTATAGATTGATTCGTTATTATATTTAGACTCATAAAACTCTTTATAGTAGCTTTTAATGGATGGAAAAGCATCGTCATAGGGTAACTCCTTTAGGGGATGTATTGTGTCTGCTAACTGCGTTAAATTGTAGAATAAAAATTCATTATAGTTAATTGCGGTCATATCTTAGTTGTTTTATTTGTTTAATGTTTCTACAATAGTATACCAATCTTTACTCGATATTATTTGCACCTCGTCTGATGGCTCATTATAACTATTTATTATATTATTTAAAGTAATCATTTCTGTTTGGAGCATATCTTATAAATTTATATTAGTTCTATTTCATAGTTGGAAAATATATCACCTATTTCTTGCTCTATATCTGCTGGGATTAACTGCTCACAATAAAAACCTCTGATAGAATCTTTGTTACATTGGTCAAATATACTTTGTACTGATATTGTAGCATTATCGTTATCGTAAAGAATTTTTATAATGTCATTAGCCAAATCGAATCTAATTTCTTTTAGTTCAGAATCTTGTCCGTAATGGAAATAGAAATCTAAAAAATTACCTTTTGTTATTGTTAATTTCATATCGTTATAAATTTATATTAATTATTCTTAATTGTTTTTTTACTATATCAGTCAGCAGAAACTTACTGTTGATGCCAAACTTTTTTCTATGTCTTGTCAAATCATTTGTAAGGATCATTTTATCAATCGTACTGTCTTTAATAGTGTAGACAATAAAATCTTTTTTAGTAGTGTAGATTTGTACTGCTTTAAGGATGTTTATGTTCATATTATTTAGTTTTATATTTTACATTTAACTGTTTGTACATTTGATAATCCATACCTATTTGTTCTAAAATGTATTGTGTTGTTTCGCCATCTAAATCAGCAGATTTAAGTTTACTTATTAATACTTCAATTTTATTTACTTTAATAAATTGTACTACTGCTTGATATGTAGTATCTAATTTAGAATTTCCATTATCTTTAATGATCTCAATAGTATTTCCATTACTATCTTGAATAACACAATAATTTGCACTTCCTATGGTAACATTATAACTATTGTTTTCATCAAAAATAAAATTCTCTATCTTATCAATTACAGTCATCAGCCAATCCCAAGAGGTGTTATAGTTAGGTGTGACGTACTCGCCCATTTCTTGATGATCTTCCATTCCCATAAATTCTGCTATTAGTTTATTGTCATTCATATTATTTGTTATTATATTGATTAATAAATTGTACTACTTCTTTGTATGTGTTATTAAAATCAACAACCATAAGGTAGTGCATTATATATTGCATATCCCCATCCTCAGAATTATCAAAGCATTTTTGAATTACAGGCATCAGCCAATCCCAAGAATCGTGA
>Ga0233414_10000848_pt1 | contig 12161 bp, 18 predicted proteins | sample Na_anoxic_10_MG_FD_189020 | JGI IMG/M metagenome (GOLD analysis project Ga0233414, IMG submission 189020) | Seawater microbial communities from Saanich Inlet, British Columbia, Canada - Na_anoxic_10_MG | ecosystem: Environmental > Aquatic > Marine > Inlet | place: Canada: British Columbia...
TCCACCGTTCTTGTAGTCAACTAAAGTCTTACCTAAAGGAGCGCTATTTGATGTTAGATAAAGTTGGTTGCCACCTTGAGTAACTTTGATGTTGTTGATGTTTGTTGATTTAACTTTAATTGAAGCGGCAGTAGTAGTTGTCCACTTGCCTGTTGCTTTGTTCAAAGTCATTACGCCGTTAGTTTGGTCCTTAAAAGAACAACCGTTAGTGTGTAGTGCGCCTACGTCACCATTCCATTTGGCGCCATTGTTGTTGTTCCAAGTTGAGGCTGAAACTGATGTTGCTGCAACTAAAAGTGCTGCTGTGATAAGTGTTGTTTTCATTTTTGTATTCCTTCTGTTTTGTTTATAATAATGTTATAGCATAAAAAGTCTGGCTTGTCAACCTCTTATGCAATCTTTTTTGTTTTTATTTTACTATGATGCAGTTTTAACTACATTACCAGTGTTAGATGATGAGTTGCCGTTAACTTTGTTAATGCGGTTATTAACTTTGTTGATTTGCTTGTTAAGTTTCTTGCGCTTGTTTTTAAGTGCTTTCTTCTTTTTGCCAGTTGCGGCTTTGATTTTATCTTGTAGGTTTGATTTACGGTCCTTCAAATTGTCAAGACGTGTGTTAAGCTTTTCAAGTTTAGTTGGCTCAACAACTGGAGCAACTACTACTGGAGCAACTACTACTGGGGCTGTAACTTCGACAACTTCTTCTACGTTGTCTTTAGGAGGGTTGTTAGCAATAAATGTCATTAGCTCTAACATTCCAGCTGACGCCGGTGCTTGGTTGCCACACTGTGATGCAGTGTAAACTATTTCACCATTGATAGTTTCAATTGTGTTTTTACAAGTGTAAGCTGAAGCCGATGTTGTTGCTGCTGCTAGGATGATTGCTGTTACAATAGTTGTTTTCATTGTGTAAGTTTTCTTTCTGTTGTTTAACTTATATATTAGTTATACGATAGGTTTGGGGGATTGTCAAGCAAAAACGCAAGGAAAGTTTCTTGCGTTTTCAATAGGTTATAAAATAGTTTGAAAAAACTTTAATATAATTTAGATTAATATGCTACCAAACGGCGTTCTGCCATTAGATCTGCTACTTTGGCTGTGTCCGAGTTGTACTTGGCGCTCTGACGTAGTACTTCCATAGTAACATCACATATGTGATTTAGTTTTGTAACAACTTCTGGTGTGTGGTATTCCAAGTCAATTAGCTTGCCGCCGTCACTTGTTGATACAATAATAACACCGCCACTGTTGGCTAGGTAATCTGGAACATACAGTATATTACTTGCTGTAAGTGCAGACATCATATCTGGTGTTGCTAGCTGGTTGTTAGCACCACCGCATACAATTTTACATCGTAGTTCACCAACTGTTTCTGAATTAATTGCTCCACCAACTGCGCAAGGACTGTAGATATCACATTCTACTTTGTGAATTTCAGTGTACGGTACACATCTACCACCAAGTTCGTCTGCAACTCGTTGTGCTTGTTCTTCGTTGATGTCTGCTACTGTAATGCGAGCGCCTGCTCCTATTAGGAAACGTGCTAGACGTGCGCCTACTTTGCCAAGTCCGTTAATAGCAATGTGCTTGTTCTTAATGTCCTGGTTGTTGAATCGTAAGGCACCAAGCATACCATTGTAAACACCATAAGCTGTAGCCCAACCGCTGTCACTGCCAACTGCACCTTGAATAAAGTCTGTGTACTTTGCAATAACTTCTGTTACTTCTGGACCACTGCCAACGTCACCTGCTGTAATATATACAACTCGGTCTTTGTTTACATAGTCCATAAATTCACCAAAGCTGGCTAGCAGTTCTTCAGTTACTGGTTTGCCGTGTGTGTTGATAGTAGTTTTACCACCACCTAAATTCAAACCTGCAAGACTATTCTTGTATGTCATTCCTTTGCTCAACGCTAATGCGTCAATCAGCTGTTCTTCATAGCTGTCATATTGCATAATACGACATCCGCCTAGTGCTGTTCCTAAGATAGTGTTGTGAACTGCAACTACTGCGTCTAATCCGGTTTCGCTGTTAGTGCCGTGTAAGACTCGATGGTATCCACTTGCTTCAACGACTTCAACTTTTAGGGTCATTCTATTAGTTCCTTATTAATAAGTTTCAACTACGTGGTCTGCAATTCCGTGCGCCACAGCTTCTTCAGGTGTCAACCATACGTCTGACTCTGGAAGCAAATGCTTGCGAATATACTTTTCAGTTTTTCCTGTGCATTTTTTGTAATGTTCAATCATTCGTTCAGTTGACAATTCAAACTCTTTGATAATTGACATTAGTTCGTGTTCTTTGCCTTTTGAACCCCAGCTGTACTGGTGTGACATAATACTAGTGTTCTGTGTAAGGTAACGATGTCCTTGTGCGCCGCTCATCATAAGCAACACGCCACAGCTAGCAATCATTCCCATACCATATGTGTGTACTGGAATACGTGACTGTTTGATAACATCAATAAGATGGAAAGCACTGTGTACTGCTCCACCTGGGCTGTTAATAAACAAACGTATAACATCTGGTTGCTTTTCTGCTGGCATTAAATTGTATTCGATAATCATCTTCACCAATGGCATACAGTTTTCTTGATTGAACTCTTTGTCCATAAACAAGATACCGTTTTCTTTTAGTAGCATACCTGGTTGCTTAGCAAATTCCATATCACGTGGAACTTCGCGAGTCTCTACAGCCGGTGCTTCTTTAGTAAATGGTGTTGGTACAATATTCATTTTGTTATTCCTTTACGAAATCTTCTGGTTTTAAATTAATAGTATCTTTGTCAACGACTTTCAATCCTGGGTCTATAGGATCACCGCCGCCGGCTGGATCGTCTGTGAACTCGCCAACTTGTGGGTTGCCTTGGCTTTGTTCTTGTTTGGCTTTGTCTAGTTCTTTTTGTGTTTCTCTAGTGTAGTTGAACATATAAAGTCTAGTACCCTTTTCTTCTGTTGTAGCCCATAACAAGATGACTTCACCTTGTTGTGCTGTTATATGGTGAACATAATCAAACTCGCCTTCCGGAAAGTCTTTTATTGGCGCTCCCATACGCTCTATTGTTGTTAGTACTAAGCTAGTACATAGCACCAGTACTACTGGCAAAGCAGTTAGTTTGATAACAAACGGTGCTGTGCTGTAATATACTAATACTGCTACTATACAACAAATTAACAAGCTTGTCAAGACGATTGTGGTAATAAGTGTCATTTAGTTTCTCCTGTTAAAATCCCTGCGGTGGTCGACGCAGGAATATTTCAATGTCTGTGCGAATGTCACGAATCTGTCCATTTTCGTCGACTACAAAACTAACAAAGCTTTTTTCTTGCTTTAGTGTTAGTACGTGTGATTCGCTGTACACAATTCTAAATGGATGCATATCAGTTATTTCAACTGTTACTTCGTCTGGCACTGTACTCTTAGCTGGACCAAAGTAATGTATGCTAACCACATACTCACCTGGTACAATGTCATTGATAGTAAGTGTTTCGATATTGCGCATCACTGTGCGTATTTGTCCGTTGATAAAATATCTATCATTGGCAATACCCAAGTCATCTCTGTCTAGCACCATATAGCGTCTGTCTTTGCCTTGGTAGCTAGCAAGCGAACCATCAGGTCCTCTTACCCACATATCAAAGTCAACTTTGCTTTCTGCAGCCCACTGTGCTGTAATCATAATCTGTGTTACTGGATCAATCTTACCTTGCTTGGCAATTGGATTAATAAGCAAGAATGCAATAATAAACAAACTTGTAAATCCAATCAGCAAGTTAAACAGCATATCAACAAATGCAAGATTTGAGTTATACTTACGCATTGTCCTCACCTGCGTTATTAGCTTCTAGCATTACTAGCTGGAATTTAAGAATTACACTGCTGATTAGTCCCATAAGACTTGTTAGTAGTGCTGTGCCCATTCCGCTTGCAAGTTGCCCAATAACGTCCTGCATTGCTTGTGTGTCACTAGTGTCGACATTTTCAAATGCACTTGTTAGTACAATCAAAAACCCTAGTAGTGTTCCTACCATACCAATACTCATAACTGCATCTGCAATAAACCAAGTTGGCATAGTATCATTTTCATTTAACTTGGCGCCATTTTGTGAACGCCAGCTTAGTAAGCCGATCCATAGTGTAGTCAATACAAACAATATTGCAATGCCTACTGTAATATATGTTGGATCATTTTCTAGGACAAATCTTACAATGTTTAGGTAGTAAGAGCCAGCGAATATGCTCGCTCCTACCAATACAATGCTTGTCCACCATTTCCAAAAAATCATTTTGGTGTTTCCTTTTGGTTACGCACCAGATTCAACTAGTGCTTTATCAAACTCTTTGATACGTTTGATTACTGACATAAATTCAACGATTGTTGTCCACCTGTCAATAAAGTACGTCATTGAGCTTTCTACTCTTCCGAATGCATTGATAACTTGAAACAATACACCCAGTGTAATCATTTGTGCGAAATAGCTTGGTGCTAATACTACAATAGCAATATTGCCCACAGCCATACCGAACAGTGTTTGCCACAGACCGAAGCCCATATACCAGTTGAACAAACGATAGTAGTTACGTTTTACTGCTGAGAACATTGGGAATAAATCCTGTGTTGCTCGTTGTGCAAAGTCGTCTTCTGAATAAACTAGCTTCTTACGGAATCTAGCTTCGACTACTTGGTTGTTATATTCCAGTCCAGGAAGTTTCCAACCTAGTATCAAACTAATTGCTGTTCCACCAAATGTAATAGCTACTGCAACCCACACAAGGAACCCAGGAATAATAGTACCGTTCCACACAGGAAGTCCTGCGCTTAGGTGCCAAAGTATAGGAATAAATGCAACTAGTACAAGTATTGCGCTAAAGAATCCAGTAAACAAGCTTTGAAGTGTTTTACCAAAGTGCATTAAGTCTTCTTGGATACGTTGCGATCCGCCTTCAATTTTAGCGTCACTGTCTTCCCATCGTAGCAGATAGTATTTAGTATTAGCTTCTCTCCAGCGGAATGTGTACCGTTGAGTTTGCCATACTGTATATGTTGCTAAAGGAGTGTACAAGATAATAATTTCAAGAAAGCTAGGAATGATATCCTCTTTCATTAAAATCAAGTCTTTGAAACGAGTAGGATCAAAACCCCACAGTAGTTCCCAAAAACGTTCTTGTTGTAGTGTTTGGATCGTGTCGTAGAACTCTTTGTTCCACGTATTATAGTACACAAGAATTTCAACATTGTACCAAGCGACTGCTAGCAATACTGCTAACATACCCCAGGCATATGCAATTTCGTTGCGATTTAGAAAAAAGCTTTTCAGCATTTTGTAGTACCTTTCTTAATTAATGGTAGGTAGGTTTGCTTTTGGACTAGCCCACGTTAGACCGTGAAAGTCAATATAGTGTGTTGCTAGTTCAGATAGTGCTGGAAATCTATCAAAGTCTGATGGTCTTAACCAGTACATAGATGAGTTAGGCACACGAATGAAAAGCAATTTTACTTTTTCGTTTTCGACACCTAGGTTTGTTAGAAGGTCCACCAAGCTCGCGGCTATGCGAAATGCTGCACTTTCTATTGCGGCTGGGGCTTGTTTGCCCTGCCCTTGTCCAGGAGCAGTTGCTGGGCCGTGTATGCCATATTCAACATCTCCAATCAAGTAACGATTTGCTCCACCAAGGAACATAATACTACAACTACTTGCACATATTACTTTTCCTTCGTAAGCTTCACTTGCAGTTGCACCCGGCTCATAAACTACTTCGCCAAGTTCATTAAACACTGGAGTATCACGCACCACTGTAGTTGTATTGCGTAATTGAAAGTGACTTGCTAAGCAAGCACCATCTGATAAACTACCACCAGGGCTTTCTAGTATTACTGTCATATTTTCTTGCATTTGAGGAACGATCTTATCGCAATCCCCTGCTGCAACTCCGCCAGTAAGTGTAAACAGATTTTCGCCAATCTTAGTAAAAACCATTCCTTCAGGTTCGTTTGAGTTTGCTTCTTCTGTTTTTGGTTTGTTTGCTTCTTCGTATAGTTCCATATAGTCGTCGTAGTATGTCCCTACTGCAACGGCGGTAACTAGGCCAACTGTTAAGGTTCCAATAACCAACGGTTCTCCTAGTAATTTACGAAAGAAACTTTTCTTTTCACTTGTCATAAGTTTGACCTTTCCAAGGCAATCGAATACACGACTCCTTAATTAAGTATAGCACGTTTAGACAATTTGTCAAGAGATATTTAAAGATTATCTCCTAGCCTAAGCTGAAGTACAAAGTTTTCAACTGTTAGCTTTAGTAAACTCACATACAATACTAGTTCACGCCTATGCGGCGCAATGCTGTTTACTTCGTCCACTACACCAAGTGCCAGCATATTATACACTGACTCCTTGTCTATAGAGAGTTCGTCCCATTTGATGTCGCCTGGCTGTTCCATATCTTTAGCCAAATTAATTAAGTCCTGTAGTGTTACATCCATTAGAATTTACCCAATATTTCTTTTGCTCGGTCTTGTGCAATTGCGTCTACACCTTCTTGCCAAGCGTTGTTATTAAACATATATTTCTTTTCAAACGGTCTTGATATCCAACGTCCTGATGGATTGTACAATGTACCGCCTTCTATTTCTGTTTCTAGTTCGTCCGGTGCCCAAGTTAGGAAACCAAAGTTTACTTGATGATTGTCAGGACCTCTGCCCATACCAATGTCATCTAATACTTGTACACCTTGTGTAATTGAAAAGGCGCTGTTGACATTGCTAGTATACTCGTTGCTGTAATCATTGCTGTGCAATACATATCCTTGTGTTAGGCTGCGGTCTCCACCTACAAACAAACGATTAGGATTAACATAACGTCCTTTGAAAGCAAGCTCGTGATTAACTTCATCAACTGCGGCTTTGGTCATTGGGAGATTAATAACATATCCACTTGCACCATCTGCACTGTGATGATATACGTATACAACTGTTTGTGTCATTAGAGGATCAGTGTATCCTGAGGCTATACGCTCACGTGATACTGAAAACAATAAACTGTTTGATAAATTCATTTGGTAACGAACGCCTTTTCATAAACATAACTTCCTGGAGTATTAGCGTTGCCGCCAGTACCGCCCAGTGATTCAAATAACTCTATACAATCTTGATTGAACTCTGTGCTTCCGCAAATCATTGCTCCATCTAGTGCGCCGTCAAACTCTTGTAGCTCTAAGTCCTTGTAGATTTCTCCACGCTTGAACAACTCAGTTCCACGTCCGCTTCTTGCAAATCCATCTTCGGGTTCTTCACGTGTTACAGTAGGATAGTAAACAAATTTACCGTCTGTAAGCTCTCCTAGCACTGGGTGCTTAGTTAGTGAGCCCAATTCTTCTCTGTATGCGTGTTCAGCTGTAGTGCGCACTGTGTGTACAAGCACAACCTTTTCAAACTGTTCGTATACTGCTGGATCAAACGCAATACTCATAAATGGAGCTAGCCCTGTGCCTGTTGCCATTAGATACAAGTTACGATTGCCACTGAGATTATCAGGCAGTAGTGTTCCTACTGCTTTGCTTGTGAATACAACTTCATCGCCTACTTGAATGTGTTGTAGCTTACTAGTCAGTGGACCATTTTCTATTTTAATGCTGAGAAATTCCAAATGATCTTCCCACGCTGGCGATGCAATACTGTATGCACGTAGCAAAGGTTTGCCATCTACTTCTAATCCAATGGTAACAAACTCACCACTGCGAAAACGAAAGCTCGCCGGACGTTCTACTTGAAAACTAAATGTTTTGTCAGTCCAATGATGGACTTTGGTTACTTTTTGCTTATGAAGAGCCATAATTTGTGTTAATTCCTGTATACTGGTGTTATATTAAGTATATACTATGTTATTTTTGATGTCAACCGCAATAAATAGTATTGACAAAGAAAAACAGAGGAGACCACTATGACAACTATAGATACACTAGGTATTGAACTATGGGAATTGGTAGCACCAGTTGCTATGGTCCTATTTGTACTTATCATCGGTCTTTTGACAAAAGATTTTGCAATGCGTATTGCCAAAGGACTTGCGTTTAGATATACCAACAGCTTCGCAGAAGGTGACAAGGTAATACTAGATGGCGAAGACGCAATCATTGTGAAGATAGGTACTCTTACAACTGTATTTGGTATTACCAAAGCAGACGGAACATATGCTTGGCGCTATGTACCAAACGAACGCATACCATTTATCAAACTAGAGCGTATAATATTTACGAACGTTTAAAAAAACAAAAACAGCACCTAAGGCGCTGTTTACGTTTACCATTTGTACTGGATTATTATTCAGTTACTTGGATAGATCTTATTTTTAAACTCTGTAATCTCGCGAGCCTTTTCATAATGGCCCATATTGCGTAGTTGTTGAATACTCAAACAGTAGCTACGATATTCCATTAGTTTCATAAATCTTTTAATCATATCTTATATTCCCTTACAGTCGATCGACGACCTTGCTAGTTGTACTGGTACACCAGTCATTTTATTTACTCTCCAACATTAATTTTTTTGCTTCTTTGTAGTACCCTTGGCGTGCTAGTTCACTTGCCGCTCTTGCTCGTCCTGCACTCTCGCCCATTGCCCACACACCCATTACGAATGTTAGTAGAGCAGTGCGAATAACAACACAAGTTTTACAAGTAACGTTCCACGTTACTAGTTTGATTGATGTTACTGACATTATACAAATCCTTTTAGATTGCTGTTAACACTAACTTCGCCGTGATGTTCTGGCGTAGCTGTTTCTTTTGCAATGCTGTAGATTTGTCCACGGCAGATTCCTAAGTCTGCTAACTCGTGATTGGTTAGACTGCTTAGTTCTCTAATTGTTTTATTGATTCGATTACGGCGTGCAAGATATGCACTGATTCTTGTTACAAGTTTCATAGCACACTTCCTTAGTAATCTAAACCCTTGCGTGGCGCACGGCCTTTTTCACGCAAGATACTCAGAGCAAATGCTCTGTTTTCATTTGGGTACTCTACACGAGCCCAACGCTCCAAATCTGTTTCTAATTTATTATTGTAAGAAAGCAACAATGCAGCAATGTTGTTGATATAATTCATTTGACTTTTCCATATAATTGTGTAATACTTCTGTATCACTACATATATATTTACACTATTTTTACCGAAAAGTCTATTGCTTATACCAAGAACCCGATATGCGTCTAGCGCATACCTTATTGCATATCTATAGTATTTGTTGGATTTTAAGCTTGTTTTTGAATTTGTGCTAGAAGTTTTAGAAGTGGACCCATTTCAACTATGTTACGCACATAGCCTTTGCCTTCACTTTTATAGTTACTGCGTACTTGCAACAACAGTGAACGCTTGCCACTTTGTGTTGTACCGTATACTTGAATCTTAGCTGGTTTGCCAACGCCTGTGCTTACTAGTTCTGCATCAAGGTCAACTGTTTCCATAGCATCAGCTAGAACTTGTCCGAACTGTAGTTCACTGTAGCCTGCGGCATTAGGAGTAGTTTTTAGGATAACAAGACTGGTACCTTTTTCACCACGTGTTGCGTGATGCTCAATACCTTTGTACAAACGTTCTACAAACTTAGCTTCAACTTTGTCGTTGTCGCCTTTTAGTTCTGAACTGACTTTGTTTGCTACTTCTTTGTATACTTCACGTATTGCTTCAAAGCTTGCTTTAGCATCTCCGTCTACAAAGTTGTCTGCTAGTTTAGGTGATACACTAACACCAAATGTTTCTCCAAAGAACTTTTCAATTTGTGGGAAGTTGTATCCACTTACTTGTCCAAACTGTTTTACGTCTCCAGCTTTCAAACTAATCAAGTTCAATGTTGTGCCGTCAAGTGTTAGGAACAAGTCTGCTTTAACACCCTTTTGATCACTAACACCATCGGCGTTGATAACCACTGTGTTTGCACCTTCGTCATCTACTGCATACTTAACAGCCGCTGCAATGCCTGTGTTTGTGTTTGCATATGAAACTGCGCTTCTAAGAGCACCAAGGATATCATTTGGCATATCGCCACCGTTTGCAGCCAAGTAAATTGCATTATAGCTGGCTTTGTTTAAGCCCAGGATATATTCAATTGTATCGTTGTTTGCTGTAAATTTCATCTTACCAAACTTGTTGTTCTTGCCAACTAGTTTGCCTTCGCCAAGAGCTTTGATAACTTTAAGAACATCTGACTCAGTAATCTCTGCACCACGTTTACCAAACAATGCTGTTACTGCGGCACCAAGGGCGGCTTCTGCAACATCACCTGCATTGTAGTTCTTACCGCCTTTGAATTCGGCAGTCTTTTGTAACAAGCTAGTTGTAACTGTTTCACCTGAATCTGTTTCAAGTCTTAGGGCTCTAACTAGTGCAGGATCTTCTGGAATCAAGTCTCCGTTGTCTGCAAGTTTAAGAGTATCTGTTGTAGGAACGCTATCCAAGCCATAATATGCTTGTGCTACTTTTGTTGCTTCACTTGGTACAATAGTAACTGTTTTACCTAGTACTTCTTCTTGTGCTGGGATTACTTCAAGTGGTTCGCCATTTTCAATCTTCTTAATAAGTATTGCAATGTACTTGCCACCGTGTTTGCGTAGTTCGCTGTTTTGAAGTCCTGCTTCGAAAAGAAATTGTGATGCTTTCATTTTATACGTCCTTGTTATACATTGGGAATAGTCATAAAAAAATCCCCTGCTTATATGTGATATAACTATTTATCAAAGCAAGGGATTTAAAATGTAGTTTATTATTGTGTTGTATTAGGTTTTATTGTTAGCGTACACTGCGTTAAACTGGTTGTGTACACGTACAAACGTTGCACACTTGCTCAACTGCTTTAGCTTCATAGCACCTGCGTATGTACAAGTTGATCGAATTCCTCCTAGAATATTCTGAATCGTATCTGCTACTGCACCACGATATGGAACAAGTACTTCACGTCCTTCCGAACTACGATAGTCTTTCAACCCACCAAAGTGTTTTGTGTTTGCTGCATCACTACTCATACCGTAGAACTGCACAAACTGTTTTCTTTCAATAATGTGATTACCGCTATCCCATGTTCGACCAAGGTCAACTCTATTTTTTAGTTGTAACTCTTCTGGTCTTGCTAATTCATTTGTGACATATTGCTTAGTAATTACTTCGCCACCGCCTTCATCGTGTCCAGCAAGCATACCGCCTAGCATTACAAAGTCAGCACCGGCAGCAAATGCTTTGGCTACATCACCAGGGCAAGTACACCCACCGTCAGCAATAATATGGCCACCAAGACCGTGAGCAGCATCTGCGCACTCAATAACAGCAGATAGCTGCGGATAACCCACGCCGGTTTGGATTCTAGTCGTGCATACAGAACCAGGGCCGATACCAACTTTGACAATGTCTGCTCCACTTAAAATTAACTCCTCTGTCATTTCTCCGGTAACCACGTTACCTGCTATAATTACCAAATCTGGAAACTGATCACGTACTTTGCGAACGTGAGCTGCAAAGTGATCACTGTATCCATTTGCAATATCCATACATACAAACTTTAGTTTGTCAGCTACTTGTGCTTGTACTTCAACTAATTTTAAAAAGTCAGCATCGCCTGTGCCAATGCTCATAGCAACATTGTTTGTACGTCTGCTATCTGGAAAGTCTGAAAGAAAGAATTCCACTAGGCTTTCTGCAGGGTAAGTTTTTACAAGACAAGTAAAAATGTTTTGGTTTGCTAGTGTGTCAGCCATTTCAAATGTACCAACACTGTCCATATTAGCGGCCATAATAGGCACGCCTTGATATTGTGCTTTACTATTGCGAAAACTAAATTTACGCTCTAGTTTAACTTGACTACGACTTTTAAGTGTACTACGCTTTGGACGAATTAGTACATCGCTGTAATCTAGTTTGACTTCTGTTTCAATACGCATTATCGTGCTCCTACTAACATTTCAAACATTGTGGCAATACCAATTGCCCAAGGCAAGATTGTTAGTGCAAACGGCACTGCAAACATTAGGAACAGTATTGTGTAGTCGACGATGTATTTAAAAATATTCATTGTGTTTCCTTAAGATTTTTCAATTTCTACTTGTAGTGGCATACCTTGACTACGAGCTGACGTTAGTGTATCAGTACACTTTTGTTCAGCAATTTCGATGTAGTAT
>Ga0233414_10000852_pt1 | contig 12135 bp, 11 predicted proteins | sample Na_anoxic_10_MG_FD_189020 | JGI IMG/M metagenome (GOLD analysis project Ga0233414, IMG submission 189020) | Seawater microbial communities from Saanich Inlet, British Columbia, Canada - Na_anoxic_10_MG | ecosystem: Environmental > Aquatic > Marine > Inlet | place: Canada: British Columbia...
TATGGACTATTGATAGTGATGGGGATGGATTATACGATCCATATCCGATAGATACAGTGGAAAAAATTAATCTTCTCAATGCAAGTGAAGATGAATTGGTAATGGATTCGGCAAAGTATTGTATGGCGTTCACCGGAGGTTGTTCCAGTGGAAATTTCACGGAAGATGAAGATTGTGTGGCTGAGTACTTATTGAAAACGGTGGCAATTGGTTCGGTGGGACCGTCACAAATCGCATGGTTTCAAGATAATTGGACCGAAGTGGAATATGGGGGATGGTACGCTGATGGCTTAAATTTTCGATTTTTCGAACAACTCCATAATTATCACCAACCAGCACAAGCTCTTGCATTAGCAAAACAAGATTATGTCATCGATCGAGATATTTTCGGTACTACAGAATGGTATCCTGCACCACAATGGGATGAAAAAACATTGCGACAGTTTAATTACTTTGGAGACCCCTCAGTGGAAATTTGGATGTGGATCCCGGAAGAAATAGATGCATCATGGGAATTCAGGGGTTCTGGATCTGGTTATGAAGTCACTGTTACTGCTGATTCTGAAATCCTTCCCAATGCTCATGTAACACTGAGTAATGACACAGATGTAATTTGGGAGGGTCAAACTCATTCAAATGGGATGGTATTTCCTGAATATGACCGTTCCTATCAATCTGGAGAACATTTAACGTTGACAATCACTAAACATACGCATTTACCAAAAATTCAATCGATACCTCATGCTACTCAAAGGAACATTCCGGGTTTTTCCTCATTCATCATCCTGATGATTGCATTTTGCTCAGTATGCATAATAGGGAAAAAACTCAAACGAGAGCTGAGGAAATCACAAATTTGAGTTTTTTGAAGTCTGCTTTTTCCTTTTTTCATTCTTCTCCTACTACTTTTTAATGTATCAACGTAATTGTATTTGACTTGAGGATGAAGAAATTGAGCAGCAACATTAATAATATCTGAGACAGATTTTCATCTATGCAAGATGTAAGTCACTTCATTACGGGTGTGATTATAACCGCAATTATCTGGAGGATAATTCCAGATCCAAAACGAGAGGTTAGGGGAAACGATGAAAATTCTTTGAAGAGAACACTAAAAGGTCCAAAAATCACGGGAATTTCTTCAATTAGATTCGTACTCATATTAATTTTATCATTTTTCAGTCATGCACTTGTAGATACCCTTGCAATATTCACTTATCATTCTGGTGGGATTGGAGATAGCGTATTTGACACGATATGGTATATATCGATCTATATTGCTGAAGCAACTTTTGCAATATATGCATTACAGATAGATTATAGATATGTCGCTGGGATTTTTGGTGCTATATGGTTTGATTTATGGGATTGGACCATTCTCAGAGCGATTAAATATTATAATCCAGGGACTTATTGGGACTTCCATCGTATCGAATCAGTTGTAAAAGATGCACTTTTTCCTAATATCACCCCGTTATATGCAGCAAAATGGGCTATAGTTATCGAGATATTTTATTTTTCTAGTTTGATTCTTCTTTGGCTTGGCTTAAGTAAACGATGGAAATTGCATGAAAAAGCATGGAAAGCTCCCTGGTGGCTTGTTATCACCACAGTTATTATTTTTGGGGTCTGGTTAGTATTCTCGCTGATAATTCCTTCCTAGAATGTATACATTTATACAGATCGTTGAGATGAGAAGTTCTTAGTTTTCACATCTCGAACTATATTTACTGAGATGTATATTCCAAGTCCTATACCGATTACTCCCAGAAAGATGAGACCTAATTTTGTTCCCAGCATCATAGGTTCATCTGGAGGTGTAAATCGTACATTAAACCAATATAAATGCCTCATTTTGTTCAAGAGATCTCCCACGCTGTCTGCATCGATGTAATCGCGATTAAAACCGATGACTCCTTCGAGTTGCATGATGTAGAAGCTCGGAATCTGATACAGACAGAAGTCTTCTTGGATATCATAGAACAAGTTTCGTCGGTCATCCCCTGTTGCTGAGTACGTGTCAATCAACTTCTGGTTCCATGTAGAGTTGTCTAAACCGAAACAGTTCCTGCTTGAATTTGTACCGTACAATGGTTCAATCATGTTGATTGGATCATTGATATCCGGAATCCATCCTCCAATGGAATAACACAGTTTTGTACTGTTCTCAGGACACAAAAGGTAATACTGTTTCCATTCGTCCCATGAAATGGTGTCTAATATGTTCAACTTGATACCAATGTCTTTCAAGTAATCTTGCAGAAAGATTGCACATAATTCTACGAAACTGGATTGGTATCGAGTAAAGTTGAATTCAGCAACTGGAGTTGTGCTTTCTGCTATTGCACGCCATTCAACAGTGGTGTTAACTGGGCTTAAATTGTTTGATGTCAAGTTAGCTTGAATCTCTGAATCAGTAGAATTTAATAAGACAAGTTGTGCACTACGTATATCGCATTTGGGTTCCCCATTAAATCCTTCATGGTGATATTCCATACCATCTGGGACTGGTACATGCAGTTGGTAGTGTTTACCATTAAATACATAATCCAGAAAATAGGTCTGGTTCCAAATAAGGGAAGAAGCATAGCGGTATTCCCATCTCATATTGTTCAAATTCATTTGAATATAATATGCAACACTTGTTTTATGGCGGATTTCGATCAATTCAGTATGATATTCATCACGAATCCAATCAAAAATAGGAATTCCCCAATGAATTTCGTGGTTCCAGAGTAACATACTTCGTGAATATATATCAGGGACGATTAAATAGATCATTTTCTCGATGTGATCATCTCCCCAAGTCATGTGATAGTTTGGATTATAATCGAACACTACTTTATCATCTACTACGTACTCCATTAACTTGAATGGACCGGTTCCGATTAATTCGTCTTTTGATGCAATTCGGTTAATGAAAGTGTCTCCATATTCATAATTGGAGTCAGGTAATACTACAGAACATGCAATAAAGGTTAAAAGTTCATCCCATACCTCACATTCCATATTAAATACAAAACGAATAGCGTATTCGTCAACAATTTCGGTGTGATTTAAGATTGGGGTTCCCTCAATAGCGAAAAAGCTCATTGACTCAATCCCTAACGCATTATTTTCTACAATTCCATCACCTAGGGTGTAGATATCTCCTCCATCAACATCCCATCCATATGTCCAATATTGTAGACGATCGAAGTTCCATTTCACTGCAGATGCATTAAATTTACTCCCGTCATGGAATAAAACACCCCTCTTCAGTGGTATATCCAAGATAACTCTGTCACCTGTTCCATTAACCGACCAGGTTCCCATTTCATCAGCTAGACATGGAATACATTCCAGTTCTGGGGATGAATAATTATACCTATACAAACCTTCACACACTTGCATGAGGGTGTCAATGGTTTCCGAATCGTACGCATTAACTGGATCGAGTGTTGTTGGTCCATTTTCAAATCCAATGACAAAAGGAATTACCTCCTTTCGTGTAAAAGGTAGCACTAAAAATACTGTACCGACCACACAAATTCCCAACAGGCAACTAGCAATAATTACTCTCCAAAGATGCCGCATATTTTTTCCCTCGATGGTAGAAGTATTGCTTACGAAATAATATAGTTTACTAACATTTCATCCTATTTTTAATAAAGTGTCTAAATTTGTTATGGAGAACGAATTCTAATCATTTTTTTGCATTGTGTTTCGAAAATAAAAAGAGAGAAAGCCATCTGAATGGCTGAGTAGTGCAATTTCAATATTTCTTTTTTCAAAAAATATTTCTCAGATCAATAATTTTATCACCTAAAGAATCCTCCGCCACCACCCGCTTTCCCAACCCAGGCAGAATACGGTCCTGGTGTTCCATTGTTATTCGTACAGTAAATAAGGTATATGCGAACTGATGTGGTGATGGAGTTGCTTAGGGTATAAAAAGTTCCAGTAGTTGTAGTGCTCCAAATTACAGTACCTAAGTTGACACATTCAATAGTAAAAGTCCACCCCTCTATCCAATTCAAGGGTCTTTCCCATGTAAAACGAATAGTATTGCTGTTTATACTGGTTCCCATAAAATTGCGTACTTCCATAGGAGTAACTTCAGGATAACTATTAGGATTATTTGGGTCGGTATGATAGACCGAATATTCTAGATAATCGCTCCATCCATCACCATCTGTGTCATAACTCAGAGGATTCGTTCCACAGACAAATAGCTCCTCATAATCAGTTAATCCTTCTCCATCAGTGTCTCGATTATTCGGATGTGTGCCATATTGGTATTCTTCAATATTAGTTAAACCGTCTACATCATAGTCAATAGAGGAGTCATCCCAGACGGGAATGGTTCCATGAGAATATTCATAGTTATCGTTCATTCCATCTGAATCTGTATCATTGGTTGTATAATCAGTAGGGTAAGTCGCTGTGAAACTGTCATAAGGAACTGGTAATCGTTCTAAATTCACTGAAGTCCCTAACAATTCTTCTAACGTAGTTAGTCCATCCTCATCTCTATCTTCATAAGTTCTAAGACCAAGTTCTGTTGGTTTTATATAGAGATTTGTACTCGGTGTATCAATACATTCCCAAATATAAAAAATAAATCCTGCAGTTAGAGATACGCAATATTCAGTTTGGTTTCTGATAACATCTTCCCAAACATCAGTGTTTTCTCCCTCCACAATCCTGTCATATCCTGATAATTCTGGTTCGTTTTGAACGACATCTTGTCGGAATCGATAGGTGTCCAAGGCAGCTTGATGAACCCATCCTTTAATTGTACAATATCCATTCCAATCCTCCTTAGAAGAAACATTAATGGGAACGTAAGTTTCAATATCGTTCAATCTTTGAGGATTCACATTAAAGGGCTCTTCACATAATCGTTCATATGCTGCATGGGGTTGAGGGGTATCTGGTATAAACTCAATTCCTGCCCCATCGAAATTATCTGCACAATGATATGGTACAGTCATATCCTGAATTATATGCAATGCCCACCCAAATAGAATGAATGCATCATGCATATCCTCTTCAATATTGTAATGGAAACCACTATCAAAGAGGGACAATGCTTTATGAAAAAGCCATTCACACAAAAATGGAGCAGACAATGTAAAAAATATAGAAAAATCTTCATCTAAAAGTTCAAAAGCGTTTTCAAGATCTTCAAAGCCTTTCAAAGTGTATGGATCCCAGAAATGGGACATCGATTCTAAATAACTTATCGCGTAATCAAAATAATCATCAATATTATTTCGTATATAATTTTTCTGAGTAGTTGTTAGAGGAAGGGTGTCAAGCACTTTGTCTAGGAAATCGCTATCACCATCATTTACTTCCTCATTGATCTCAGTATATATGTCGGTCGTAAAGAAGAAGAGACTATTATCAGCATCGTTATCTCTATCGCTAGCAAAATTATCAGCAAGTACCAATCCTTCTAACAATAGCTCTCGAACAGTAGATCCATTGAATTCTTTATTTTCCATATAATAGGTTATATCTATATAATAGTCACGGTCTAAAAGTTCTAAGGCACTGTTAAATACAAGTTGGTGAAAACCAGGATTATATGCACTAGCTTCTTTTATGTTAATCGCATAAAATGAAACTGGAATCATCAATGAAAGAATAAGGAATATACAGACTTTTTTTTTGCTCATTTTTTCTCACTGTCAGATCTAAGATGCTATCAGGAATATAATTCTTATTGATCATTATGCTAGGAATTGAACCTTTACGGTGAAAAATAAGAAAAAGAGAGAAAGCCAACTGAATGGCTGAGTAGTGCAATTACGTTTATTTATTGAGTAGTGCTTTGAATCGATAACCCTTCGCAAGAGCGTCCACACCCATCCGCAAGCTTTAGGATGGGGCTTCATTCACATCGACTTTATTTATTTTTTAAAGCTCACAGTCAAATAGTTAATTTAATCAACAAAAATAGTTTAATTAAAAGAGAAAAAATCATTCCTCAGTACAGAAATTAAAAATATCCAAGATGACTATATAATATGGGTAAGAAAAAACATAGATCAAAAAAGGATTTAATGAAAAGATTGCAAGGACATCAAAATCAATACAATATTCATCAAAAAAAGGTTAATGATAATCCGAACTCACTATCAATCGAACACTGGAAAAAAGAGAAAGTAAATTTCGAAAAACGAATAAAATATTATGCATCCAAGATCCAAATTCCCTCAAAAAAGGAGAATGATCCGAAATGACTCTGTCAAAAAAAAGCATTATTGATTTCAGAAATCAATCAGAACAAGAACTTTGGAATTATGTAAATGCACTCCTACACATGCAAAATGCAATTCTCCAGTTGGAACTCAAGGAAAGCAATCCACATAATTTGACAGAATTGTCAAGTCGGGCGTTAGAAGTTGGTACTGAGCTTTCTATGATTTTTGAAATTCTCGATGATATGATTGAAGATGAATAATTAAAATTTGAAAGACTTCAATTCGGAAAAAAGAGAGAAAGCCAACTGAATGGCTGAGTAGTGCAATTACCTTTATTTATTGAGTAGTGCTTTGAATCGATAACCCTTCGCAAGGGCGTCCGCACCCATCCGCAAGCTTTAGGATGGGGTTTCATTCACATCGATTTTGAGTTTATTTTTTCTTTTTGGTTTCCTTTTTCGTATCGGATTTGGGTTTTGGTTTCGGTGTCGGTTTCGCGAGTTTCCGGAGTGGAGAGGGTCCAAGAGCAGAGATCTGTTTAGCCAGTTCAATCATGGTTTTCTGGAATTTCTGACCTTCGGCTGCACTGCAATAGTGCATTTGAAGTCGTTCTTCCTGCAATCCTACAGATTCCATGACTTGGTGGAGATAGGTCACATTCCTGCCAGCGTGTTTAGCGCCAGTAGCGTAATTACATTCATGTTCGTATCATCCAACAATGGCTACGCCGTCAGCTCCTTTACCAAATGCTCGCATTACCATATCGGGACTTACTCTTCCCGAGCAGGGTACTAATATCGACCTTATGATAGTCGGATATTGAGCCCGAATGGTTCCGGCCATGTTTCCAGCGAGTAGACGTTTCTTTCTACCCGTCACTGGCCCCGTAACCTCATTTCCAACACATAAAGGCTACAATATGTAGTTCTTCTTGTATTTGGGTCATTTCGGGTTATCTCCTTACTCCAATGCTCGATAGAGAAGATTATCTATCACCGCATTGAATTGGGAATTGCGTGAGTTTCGAACGGTTATTGCTGCACTCGGACAAGTGTTTGCGCAGAGACCGCAGGCTCTGCAACTTACATCGTTGACTTTTGCGATTTTTGTTTTTGGATCTAGTATAATTGCTCCATATGGGCAATTCGTAACACACATGCCGCATTTGGAACATCTCGCTTCATCAACTATCGCTTTTTCCATACGCATGACATATTCTCCGGGTCGCATGATCAAGTTTGCTGAAGATGCTGCTCCTTTCGCTTGCATTATGCTTTCGGAAATGGATTTTGGACCTTGAGCTGCTCCAGCGAGAGTCACTCCAACAGTGCTTGTTTCAATTGGGCTTAATCGCGAATGGAATTCTTTGAAAAAACCATCTTGCGACCGCTCTAATTTAATTACATTGTTGAGTTCATCTATACCAATTGCAGGTTCCATTGCCGATGAAAGAACAACGAGATCAAACTCTTCTTCCTTCAGTTCAGAGCAATTTTCCAGCATATCTTGCATGTATACCTTGAGATTTCCAGTCTCTGGATCTTCTTGGAGTCGTGGGATGGATGCTTTGACGTATTTGACGCCATATTTCCTGCTTTCGAGGTAGTATTCCTCGTAGGCTTTTCCACCCGCTCGAATATCTATGAACGCTACCGTTATGTCTATGTCCGGGTCATGTTGCTTGATCAGTTTCGTGTTCTTGATAGAGATCATACAACATACACCACTCGAGCAATGTCTGTTCCGCTTAAGATCGCGTGATCCTACGCATTGAACGAACAGTATCTTGTGGGGGTGTTTACCGTCTGAAGGTCGGATGATATCTCCGTAAGTTGGGCCGTTTGGAGCGAGAATTCGTTCCAATTCCAATTGAGTTATGACGTTTGGATATTTGCCATAACCTAGATATCCTTCTTCTCGGAATTCGTCCCAACCGGTAGCAACAATAATCGTACCGACTTTCAGTTTCTCTATCTTGCCTGTATCATCGAAATTTATTGCATTGAGTTCGCACGCTTCCGTACAGAGACCACATTTTATACATTTATCCATGTCAATCTGAGCAATCATTGGCACAGCTTGCGCAAATGCTATATAGATTGCTTTACGTGGCCCTAAGTTCTGGTCAAATTCAGAAGCTCCATAAGCAGGACATACATCCACACATGCACCACAACCATTACAGTCTTGGTTTGTGTATTTAGCATGTTGAAGTACTTCTACTTCGAAGTTTCCTACGAATCCACTCACCTTCTGCACTTCAGCAAGTGTCATTAAATGGATGTTCTCGTTTCTATTGACTTCCAACATCAAGGGACCGAGTATTCAGATACTACAATCGTCTGTAGGGAAGGTTCGGTCAAGCATGGCCATTTTTCCACCGATCGTGGCTTGCTTCTCGACTAGATATACATCATATCCGTCGTTGGCAAGGTCCAAAGATGCTTGCATCCCTGCAGCGCCCCCTCCAATTACAAGTGCTTTCTTTTCTACCGGGAATGTTTTTTCCGGGATGGGTTCATGAAAGATACAGCGCGCAACACCAGCACGAGTTAGTTCTTCAGCCTTAAGTTGTGCTTTTTCTTTTTCATTCATGTGCACGAAACTAACGCCTTCCCTGATGTTGACAAATTCTAGGTAAGATGGGTCTAATCCTGCGTCCCGTAGAACTGCCTGGAATACTGGAGCGTGTGTTTTAGGTGTTCAAGCCGCTATTACGATTCGATTGAGTTTGTGCTCATCAGTTGCAGATTTTATCAGTTCTGCGCCCGATGTGGTGCAAAGACTGATATTATCTGTAGCATGAGCAACGTTCGGTAGTTTAGCAGAATACTCCGCTAATTTCGGCGTATCTATGACTCCGGCGATATTGATACCGCACCGACACACAAAAACCCCTATACGAATTTCATCAGATTCCGTCATGAACTTTCATATCGGTGTTTTTTAGTATCAGTTGTTTCTAACTCACATCTTCGAGTTTATAATATTTTTCTTAGGATTTTCCTTAACAACGAAAACATGGGGTGATACCTTTGCGAATAATCAAAGTTAAAAAGTCGTTTACATATACTGCTTTATCAATTAAGTGAGGTGTTAATTAGCTATGATCGGTTACAAAATAAATCGCATTTCTGGTTTTGGAAGTTTGACGCAAATTAACACCTGTATGAACTAATTGATTTAATTCTGGGCTGGTTGTCTGCCTCATCTTTGAAAATCACGCGATAAATAAATAATTTGATTGTTTGGTTAATTTTCACTGGTGAATTGATAAAGAAGAGGTAACAACAAAATGAAAAATATTCAAATACAAACTAAAAAACTGGATGCCCCATGTGACGTCCAGGAACTAGCATCTTTAACAATTAAGATGTGGAAATTCACCCGTCCGGAACTTAATCCAACAGTGGAACGCTTTGGAAGTTGGATAAAGAATCTAAAATATTCAGTTCCACCAATAATTGTGAAAGCGTATAGGGGAGAAATCCTTGTAGGCTGGGTTCTCCTTTTTGTACATGATTCAAAAAGACTAGAGATTAATCCTTGGGCATTAGGGGGTCATCCTCACATAGTGTATGATGATCCTGATAAAGTTAAGATAGCGAAACTCCTACTCCAGGAATGCAAAGACTATTGTATAAAAAATGATTACACAAGAATCGAATTCTGCTACGAGCCAAAGGATACTGTACAGGAATATCCTATAGATCCTCTCCTATATCCAGAATGTGGTTTTCAAAAAATCGATGAAATCGTGTTCATGACTAGGAATCTGCCAGAAAAAGAGGATGAAAATTGTCAACTAGATTTACCAGAAGGAATTAAAACTGTCCTCGTGAAAGATACAAGCGATAAGGATCTGTACTCTTGTTTCTACGAGTCCTTTAAAAAAAGTGGAGATAGAAATATCCTTTCTCTTTCTGATGAAGAGAAAAAAGAATACTTCCATAGTTACTACAATCGAACAGATGAAATGATAGATGAAGCATCAATAGCACTTGTTAAAGGAACAAAGATCATAGCATTTTCTTTCGTTAGACCTACTCATGGAGAGGGGAATGGCACTCTAAATGGTATAGGCGTACTACCTGAATACAGAAGAATTCATCTTGGATCTCGATTACTCAACCATGTGATTCTGACTCTTAAAACGCAGGGATATAAAACCATGAGTCTCGCAGTAGACATTGAGAATGATGTTGCTATGAAATTATATGAGAAACATGAGTTTGTCAAAGAATGGAGACGCATTATGCACGTTTGGAAAAAAGAAATGGAGGTATATTAGATGGAAGAATTCTATCAACTATCTGATGAGTTCAGCCTTAATCAGTGCAGTATTGAGGAATTCGTTAAGAATTGGGCTGTGTATTCATCCTTCTCAGCATGGGACGATTACAAAACACGTAAAGATATTGTGATGGGATTTCATGAAGATAAAGTAGAGTCTTACTACATGATTAAAAAACACAAAATACGCATCGGGGGAGTTATGCTAAAACCAAACGGATTGGGACATCTGTTCTTTAAACCACCTTTTGTGGATTACTACAGTGCAATAAGATTATTAGCAAAACTACTGCGGGACATATCTGATAAAAAGAAAGCCACTTATGTTTTCTGTATTACTCCAGAATTTGTGGATGATTTCCTTAGATGCGGATTTTATCCCAACGAAACTCGTAGAAGAATGATTCGTGCGACCGAGAAATTCGATGTTAAGTGGGATGACAATCTAATTGTGAAAACTCCGGAAACCCAAGATGCTGAAGAAATAGTATGTGTTTATCTTTCAGCGTATTCAGGAAGTCGAGAAGAATGGTTACGATCTCAAGAAGGACTAGGTAAAGAGGTAAAAAATTCCGAAAAAATTCTGAAAAAATATACGGAACAGCTGGAGTATAAAGAGGATACAGAATATCCCTTTATCTCCGAAGCTTCTACTGCAATTTTCTCTGAAATTGACGGAAAACAAATACTAATTGGAGCGTGCCTCGTCGCGATTTGGCATGAAAATGAGCCTATTGTTTATGAAATCTTTGTAGCACCTGAGTATCAAGGCAAAGGATTGGGAACAAAAATGCTGAAACATGCTCTAACGAAATTAGCGAACAAGTATGATTATCTCCAACTATTCGTCATCAAAGGGAATACATCCGAATCAGTATATCATAATCTAGGGTTTAAATCACTGGAAGAAGTCTCTATGTTAATTATACCAGCAAAAAAACACATAAATAATTCAAATCATGTCACATCATCGGAACAGAGATAAAGTAATCTGACGTTTTCTTAACAGATAGTCAGTAGGTCTCCTTGTCAAAAAAAAGAGAATTTAAAGTAAACTATGGTTAACTAATTAGAGGAGATGAATTTGGCTAAAGTAAATTTAGGTGAAAAAGTCGATAAATTTTTCAAGCAATGGGATAGACTGGACACCCCCGGATGTGCTTTTGCAATCATAAAAGACAGTAAAATTGTCTATAAAAAGAATTATGGCATGGCTGATTTAGAGCATGATGTTCCCATCACCCCTCAAACTGTATGGTTCATCGGTTCAATTTCGAAACAATTTACAGCCATGTGCATTCTCCTTCTTACCGAGCAAAATAAAATCTCCCTAGATGATGATGTTAGAAAATATTTACCGGAATTTCCAGATTATGGACAGACGGTGACGATTCATCATTTGATTCATCATACAAGTGGAATTCGAGATTATTGTGGTTTAGTGAAGGCAAAATGGATGAGTCCTCCAGAAATGACGAACCTTTCTATGCATGAAGTCTTACAAATTATATATACACAAAAAGAACTAAATTTTCCTCCTGGAGAAATGCAACGATATAGTAATTCAGGTTATGTGATGCTAGCTGCCATCGTTGAAAAGGTAGCAGGAAAATCTCTAAGAGAATTTGCAGAAGAACACATATTTAAC
>Ga0233414_10000853_pt1 | contig 12132 bp, 11 predicted proteins | sample Na_anoxic_10_MG_FD_189020 | JGI IMG/M metagenome (GOLD analysis project Ga0233414, IMG submission 189020) | Seawater microbial communities from Saanich Inlet, British Columbia, Canada - Na_anoxic_10_MG | ecosystem: Environmental > Aquatic > Marine > Inlet | place: Canada: British Columbia...
TCTTCATGGAGAAGGCCAAAAGGAGTGTCAACGGATTATCCAGAAAACTGTTTCGGCTCTGGAGCCGGGAGGTATGATCATTGTCCATGATTTTATTTTAAACAACACTATGGACGGGCCTCTTTTTCCTGCGCTCTTTTCCCTTAATATGTTTTTGGGCACGCCTGAAGGGCAGTCCTATTCTGAAAAACAGATTACACACATGCTTGTTAAAGCCGATGTAAAGGAAATCCAGCGTCTTCCTTTCCAGGGGCCAAATGATTCGGGAATTCTTGTTGGTGTAGTTTAACTAAATCAAAGAGAATGCAGGACAAGCCGGTATTAATTCGATTCTATGATAGGAGACCTTTGCAAAACCTCCCCTTTCGCCCAATTTCGGCGTCAGGCTCAAATTTTAATCCTCGAAATACTCAATGTATTCCTGCGGTTAAAATTTTCTCCTTCCTTGAACTTGAACGAAATTGAACATTTTTCAAAGGTCTCGATAGGCTTAGCCTGGTAACTATACAAAAAGGAGGATACAAATGAAAATTAAATGGAACGGACATGCAAGTTTTACCATTACGGCTTCTGATGGCACCGTACTTGTTACAGACCCCTATGACCCAACCGGATATGGCGGTGTGTTAATGTATGAACAAGTGAAGGATAGTGCGGATGCAGTACTGGTTAGCCATGACCATGCGGACCACAACTATGCAAAGGGAATACCCGGTTCACCAAAAGTAGTAAATGGTTCAGATCAGGTAAAAGATATACAGATAAAGGGTGTTTCTACTCATCATGATGAATCTGGAGGTTCTGAGCGCGGGGACAATGTCGTTTTTGTGTTTGCGGTTGATGGGATTAACATATGCTTTATGGGCGATTTGGGCCATCAGCTTTCTCCCGAACAGGTTGAGGCTATTGGTCCCGTGGATCTACTTCTGATCCCTGTTGGCGGAACATACACTGTGGATGCAGATGGTGCAGCCAAAGTAGCCGAGGCTTTAAGCCCCAAGTTGATTATACCTATGCACTACAAAACGGACAAATGCGATCTTCCGATCTCGGGGGTATACGGCTTTCTCGAGAAAATGGCAAATGTTATTCAGCTCGAAAAAAGCGAGATCGAGATTTCACCGGATAAGGTGCCGGCGGCTGGGACTGAGGTCTGGGTTTTGAATCATGCGTGTTGAAGGGTACACTCCGAATAGTGTCAATGAGTTTTGAAAATGCAGTATTGAAGGATAAGGTCTAAAATTGCCTTAGGAAAGGGATAACTACTATAAGGAGGTAAACGTAATGAGTCGCATTTCAATCCATTTAAAAGAAGTGAATTGTATTGAAACAATAACTCTCATTGATAATTATGTGGATGTCCTGCTGCCAGACACTGATGTTGTAACCCGTCCACCCTTAGCGAAGAATGGAGATCTACCATCGGACACTCTCTTAGCAGAACATGGTCTGTCGCTCCTTGTGACACTTTATCAGGGGGAAAATAAACATACCATTCTCCTTGATACAGGCTACAATAAAATCGGGGTTCCACATAATGTGGAGAAACTGGGAATTGATCTGAAGGAAATAGAAGCAATTGTCCTGAGTCATGGCCATATGGATCACACCGGATCCCTTTACCAGGTTCTCGATCAAATAGCACATCCGGTTCCTTTGGTGCTGCATCCAGATGCCTTCTTATATCCTCGCTATTTGGGCCTGGATGATGGTGGGAAACTCCTGTTTCCACAAACTCTAACAAGAGAGGAATTGGAATCTCGAAATATCGAAATTATTGAAAGCAGGACACCAACATTTCTGGCAGATGATACGGTCATGGTCACAGGGGAAATAGAACGAATCACAGGGTTCGAAAAGGGTCTTCCCAATGCTTTAATGGAAAAAAACGGAAAAATAGTGGCAGATTCTATCTTGGATGATCAGTCACTGGTTATCAATTTAAAGGATAAGGGCTTGGTTATAATCTCAGGTTGCAGTCATGCGGGTATCATCAATACGATCCTTTTTGCAAAAGAGATTACTGGAATCCAGAAAATCCATGCGGTCTTGGGAGGTTTTCATCTTTCAGGGCCACTTTTTGAGCCGATCATTGAAGAGACCATTGAGGAATTGAAAAGAATAGACCCAAAGGTACTCATACCCATGCATTGCACGGGCTGGAAGGCTATACAGAGATTTTCTGAAGAATTCCCCTCTTCCTTTACACTCAACAGCGTGGGAACAATAATCACATTATGAGACCTTTGCAAAACCTCCCCTTTCGCCCAATTTCGGCGTCAGACTCAAATTTTAATCCTCGAAATACTCAATGTATTCCTGCGGTTAAGATTTTCGCCTTCCTTGAACTTGAACGAAATTGAACATTTTTCAAAGGTCTCATTATTATAATTGATGGTTTCGTAAAAAGTCGAAAACTCCCCCTCCCCTTTGTCCCCTCCCACCAGGGGAGGGGAAATATGACTTTTTACGATTTCATCATATTTAGAGGTAAGTATCATGACTATTAATAATTTTCGTTACAAAGTGGAAAAGCTATTGTCCTTTGCTGATGTTGAAATCGATGGCAATCGCCCCTGGGATATTCAGGTTCATAACGAGGACCTGTATGCAAGGTTGGTGGCGGAAGGTTCGTTAGGTTTGGGTGAATCCTTTATGGATGGATGGTGGGACTGTAATAGCCTTGACGAATTTTTCGATAGAATCTTACGGGCAAAATTGGATGAAAAAGTCAATCCGTGGTCAGGGTTTTTCGATATTCTTAAGGCCAAAATATTCAATTTACAAAAGCCTTCGCGTGCCTTTCTGGTCGGAAAGCACCATTATGATATTGGCAATAACCTTTACCGGTACATGCTCGATGAGCGATTCATCTATAGCTGTGGCTACTGGAAAAATGCTTCTACCCTGAATGAAGCGCAGGAAGCTAAGCTAGATTTGGTCTGCAGAAAATTGGAACTTCAGCCAGGGATGCGGGTCTTAGACATCGGTTGTGGCTGGGGAGGTACTGCAAAATTCGCTGCTGAACGTTACCAGGTTGAAGTAGTCGGTATCACCGTTTCTGAAGAACAGGTAAAGTTTGGAAAAGAACTCTGTCAAGGGTTGCCGGTTGAAATCCGCTTACAAGATTATCGTGGTTTGGAAGGTACTTTCGACCGTATTCTTTCCATTGGCATGTTCGAGCACGTCGGTTACAAGAACCACACTACTTTTATGCGAGCCGTCAAAAGGTACTTGAAGGACGATGGTATATTCCTGCTTCACACCATTGGTAAAAACCGCTCGGTTACCAACACAGACCCCTGGATAGATCGTTATATCTTTCCTAATTCCATGCTGCCCTCCGTAAGGCACATATGCGATGCAATCGAAGGGTTGTTCATTCTTGAGGACTGGCATAGTTTTAGTGCCGATTACGATAAGACCCTCATGTACTGGTTTCAGAATTTCGATTATAACTGGGACTCCCTAAAAGAAGAGTACAATGAGAGATTTTACCGGATGTGGAAATATTATCTCCTATCATGCGCCGGGGCTTTCCGTGCAAGGTCAAACCAGTTATGGCAGATTGTTATTTCTCCCGAAGGTATAACAGGCGATTACCGGGTTCCACGGTGAAAAATCAGGACGAGGCTTCTCACAGTGAAATGAAAGGAAAAAGGACTACAACGGCAAAAGGGCACTCCATCATAATTAGGTGAAATGCCCTTTTTAGTTTTCAGAATAGCGAGTTACGCTACATTGACATTCACAGCAGAAGGACCTTTTTGGCCCTGCTCTATGTCAAAGGTAACCTGGTCGCCATCATAAAGAGACTTGAATCCGTTTCCATTGATTCCGGAATGATGAACAAACACATCCGATCCATCTTCTTGTTCAATGAAACCATAGCCTTTTTTTTCGCTAAACCACTTTACAGTTCCATTAGCCATAGTGACACCCTCCTTTCGCAATAATCTTATGGTTTCAAACTTCAGGTTGCCACTTTTGACAAATGGATAACTCCTTATAGAACGAAACCGACACGCTATTAGTAGCGCCTTTGTTAATATCTTAACAATAATCTCTTTTTAAAAGAAGTCAAGTTGGTTACATTATTTGTAATAGTTCAGCTATTTGAAAAAACTATTTAAAAAAAAACCATGAACGAATCACAAAGACATGGGGGTTCTTAAAAGAGACCTCCAGGCCCTTATCTTACATGTTTTCAAAGGTCTAACCTGTTACCATTATTGAAATTTTCATATGCTGAATTTATGATGTGCCCATTTCGTGCTTGACATCAAGCAGAATTATTTAATACAGATTAAGAACCTCAAAAATACTTTTCAAATAAACCGGAAATCATTTAAATATCAAACCCATTTTATACCATTAATATTTTTTAACCAAAATCAAAGGAGGTAATATTATGAAATTGAAAGGAATCTTCATCATTCTCATCTTAGGACTGATTCTTGTTGGAACGCAGGCTGTTGCAACTACGCTTGAAGATGTTAAGGCTAAGGGCTTCTTGACCTGTGGTATAAGCGAGGGAGTCCCAGGTTTTTCCATTCCTGATTCTTCGGGCCGCTGGGTGGGATTTGATGTTGACATGGCACGTGCGGTTGCTGCTGCTGTTCTTGGTGACGGTGATAAGGTAAAGTTTGTTCCGCTTGCATCCAAACAAAAGGTTGTGGCTGTTTCCTCCGGCCAGGTAGATCTTACATCCCGTACCACCACATGGACAATGAAACGCGATGCCAAACAAGGAGTAGATTTTACTACTATTGTTTTTTATGATGGTCAGGGATTTATGGTTTCCAAGAAATCCGGTATAAAATCTGCCAAGCAATTAAATGGAGCCACGGTTTGCGTAACTGCCGGCACAACTACTGAGTTGAATCTGGCCGATTTTTCCCGGGCAAATGACCTTAAGATGGAGGCAGTGGTATTTGATGGTAAGAAAGAGGCCTTTGGCGCTTATATTTCAGGGCGCTGCGATTGCTTCACCACTGATCTCAGCCAACTCGCTTCTTTACGGACAACTGTAGCCGATCCGAATAACCATATTATTCTTCCGGAAGTCATCTCCAAAGAACCTCTTGCGCCTCTGGTCCGGCACGGTGATAATCAATGGAAAGATATTGTTACCTGGGTTATTATTGGCCTTATTGAAGCCGAAGAAAATGGCATTACCTCAGCAAACGTAATGTCCATGAAGAAGAATTCCAAGAACCCTGTTGTTCAACGTATGCTGGGCGCTTCAGGTAATGTAGGCAGTTTTATTGGCCTTGATAATGATTGGCTGGTGCGTGCCATAAAGGCTGTTGGTAATTATGGCGAAATTTATGATCGTAATTTTGGCCCCAAAACCAAATTGAATATTCCTCGAGGCCTGAACAAACAGTGGAAAAAAGGTGGCCTGCTTTATGCTCTGCCGATTCGATAATTAATGTATCATCCCTGTCATGGCCCTCTTATAATGTTCATGGCAGGGATTTTTTTTGCAAATGAAAAAAGTACTCTGACCTATGGATATTCCGTTGCGAATGGAAAAGGGCGGCCGCCTTATTGGCCTTGTCATGCAGACGGTGGTCGTCGGGGGAATTATATATCTCGGTTATTTGCTGTTTCACAATACCCAGGCAAATCTGGAGGCCAGAAACATTGCATCCGGATTTGGGTTCTTTTCTGTTGAGGCTGGATTTCCGATCAGCAACGCATTGCTGCCTTATTCACCTGCTGATACATATGGGTACGCCTTTTTCATTGGCACCTTGAATACGCTATACGTTGCCTTTTTTGGGATTATTGCTACAACCTTTATCGGCATATTTATTGGTGTAGCTCGGGTCTCAACTAACTGGCTGATTGCAAAGCTTGCTGAGATTTATGTTGAAACACTGCGCAATATCCCCTTACTGCTGATCTTGTTTTTTACTTACGGCGTTGTACTCGCAGGCCTTCCTGGACCTCGTTCAAGTCTAAATCCTTTTTCCGGATTCTTTATTAATAACCGCGGCCTATATTTACCCAAACCTCTCTTCCAGAATGATTTCGTGTTTGTCCTTTTGGCCCTTGTTTTTGGGCTTATAATCGCTTTTGTGGTGTCGCGCTGGTCCGTTATATACCGGGACAAAACAGGCATTGTAATTCCCTCCGGCTGGATTGGGTTGGGAGTGATCATCGGCTTGCCCGCTGTTACATATTTTGCGATGAGCAGCCCGCTTTCATGGGAGATTGCGGTTCTAAAGGGATTTAATTTCCAAGGGGGCATTGTATTTCGCCCTGAATTCTCGGCATTGATGATTGGTTTAGTCCTTTATACTGCCGCTTTTATTGGAGAAAATGTGCGAAGCGGAATACAGTCGGTGGATGTAGGACAACTTGATGCAGCCAAGTCCTTTGGAGTCAGCAAAGGCACAATTATGCGCCGTGTTGTTCTCCCTCAGGCCTTTCGGGTAATAATCCCTGCGACGACTAACGATTATACCAGCCTGGTTAAAAACAGCTCCCTTGCGGTTGCCATCGGTTACCCTGATATGGTTTCGGTCGGTGGCACTATCATAGGCCAAAATGACCAGGCAATAGAAATAATAGGTTTGTGGATGGCCGTATATTTGGCCATCAATTTAATCATTTCCGCAATTATGAACTGGGTAAATTCCAAAGCCCAATTGGTAGAGCGTTAAGATATGACTTTTTCTCAATCATGGTCGGGTTCCAATTTGAAGGTCTTTAAGCCTCTGCCTTCCCGGCCGGCGCCACGGCAGACTGCCGGATTGATAGGGTGGTTGCGGACGAATCTGTTCAATGGATGGTTTAATTCTGTTCTTACTGTGATGGCTCTTGGCTTATTGTGGCAGATAGTGCCTCCGTTTCTTTCCTGGGCCATATTTGATGCAGTCTGGACCGGGGGTTCAAATGCTTGCCCTCCGGGATACGAGGGTGCGTGCTGGGCCTTTATCTTCAACAAGTTTCGCGTGCTTATGGTGGGCCTATATCCGAGCGATCATCTCTTGAGACCGATTCTGGCCGGGATAATATTTATTACATTAGCCGCTGTAACGGTTTTTCGCCTTCTGGAGCCAAAAAAATTGATCGCTTTGTGGTTTCTGCTTCCTCTTCCTGTTTATTGGCTGATTGCAGGCGGGTTTGGTCTGACAGGTGTGGATCAGTCACTCTGGGGAGGCCTTATGTTGAGTTTGGGGCTGGCCACTATCGGTGTTTTGATGTCACTTCCACTCGGAATTCTATTGGCTCTTGGACGCCAGTCTAATTTTGCCATTATCAAGTCTATAAGCATCGGTATTATCGAACCGGTCCGAGGTGTGCCCCTGATTACCATTCTGTTCATGGCATCGGTCATGATGCCTCTTTTCCTTCCGGCCGGGCTGAATATAAACAATCTTTTGCGCGTTCAGATAGGAATAATAATTTTCTCAGCAGCATATATGGCAGAGGTGGTGCGAGGAGGCCTTCAGGCAATATCTTTAGGGCAATATGATGCTGCGAAGTCCATTGGCCTTAATTATTGGAAGGCAACGGCCTTGATTGTTTTACCACAGGCCCTGCGTCATGTTATTCCCTCGCTTATTGGCCGTTGCATAGCCCTGTTTAAGGATACAACATTGGTTATCATTGTTGGTTTGCTGGATTTTCTGGGTATGGTCAAGGCGTCAGCACAGGACCCTGAGTGGCTCGGGCATGATGCCGAAGCTTATGTTTTTTGCGCTTTTGTTTTTTGGGTTATTTGTTTTTGCATGAGCCGTTACGGCCGCTCGCTTGAACGGAAAAAGGAAGAGAAATGATGGTTTCAAAAGACATCATGATCCAAATGATTGACGTAAACAAGTGGTACGGAAATTTCCATGTACTCAAAGAAATTAACCTGGCTGTGCACAAAGGAGAGTGTATCGTTATCTGTGGGCCTTCCGGATCGGGCAAATCTACCTTAATACGTTGTATAAACCACTTGGAATATCATCAGGAAGGCCAGATTATTGTTGATGGAACCAAACTGACAAAAAACCTTAAGAATATAGAAAAAATCCGCAGCGAAGTTGGAATGGTATTTCAAAGCTTTAATTTGTTTCCCCACTTGACTATACTTCAGAATTTGACTTTTGCTCCGATTTGGGTACGCAGGTTGCCCCGGGCAGAAGCAGAAAAAATAGCCATAAAGCATCTTAAGCGAGTGCAGATTCTGGAACAGGCAGATAAATTCCCGGGCCAACTTTCCGGGGGGCAGCAGCAGAGAGTTGCTATAGCCCGGGCGCTTTGTATGAATCCTAAAGTCATACTTTTTGATGAACCAACCTCTGCACTTGACCCGGAAATGGTCAAAGAAGTGCTGGATGTGATGGTCGAATTAGCAAATGAAGGTATTACCATGGTTTGTGTTACCCACGAGATGGGTTTTGCGAAAACCGTAGCTAACCGGATTATTTTTATGGATGGGGGTGAGATTGTCGAAGAAAATGAACCAAATGATTTTTTTAACAATCCTCGATGGGACCGAACTCAGTTGTTCCTCAGCCAGATTCTATAACCCGAGACCTTTGAAAAATGCCCAATTTTGGCCAAGGTCAAGCTTCCGGCCCGTAGGGCCTACGCCTCGGAGGGGAAGACGAAAATTTTAACCGCCCCAGTACGATCTGCCAGACCTACGGGGCAGGAATATATTGAATATTTCGAAGGTTAAAATTTGATGCACTCGTAAAAAGTCCCATTTCCCCTCCCCTGGTGGGAGGGGACTAAGGGGAGGGGGGTATAAGTGGTTGAAATTCCATTTTTGTTCACCCTCACCCCGACCCTCTCCCTTCAAGGGAGAGGGAGTTTTTGACTTTTCCCGTCATTCCGGCGAAAGCCGGAATCCAGTGTTTTAAGGAACTTATGACTGACCTGGACCCCGGCTTTCGCCGGGGTGACGACTTTTCACAGGATTGTCAAAGATGCAGGAAAGAAAATAAGGAGGACTAATCATGGAAGCCCTTTTTATCATTTGTATGCTTTTAGCAGGTGTTGTGCTTGGTAGTGTTGGTGTTTGGTTTTTTATGCGGGACAAGATCAAATTTGCAAGGCAACATACAGAAATGAAGGGCGAATCCGAGAGGGCTGCCTTAGTAGAACGGCTGCAGTCAAAGGATGATCAGATACAAGAACTAAAAGAGACGCTCTTTGAAAAGAATGAGATAATTGATAATTTGCAAAAAGAGATCATGGCCTTGAAAACCAGTGCCTCTGGGCTTGAAACCCGTATTGAAGAAGAGCGGAAGGCTGCAAAGGAAAAACTTGAGATTCTTGACGATGCCCAGAAAAAACTGTCTGATGCCTTTAAGGCCCTCTCTGCAGACGTTCTTAAAAGCAGCAATGAATCTTTTTTGGATCTTGCCCGGACCACAATGGAACGTTTCCAGGAGGGGGCTAAGGGAGATCTTGAAAAGCGACAGCAGGCAATAGATGAGATGGTAAAGCCGATCAGTGAATCGCTTTTGAAAGTGGATATCAAATTGCAGGACCTGGAAAAAGAACGTGTGTCTGCTTATTCAGGGCTTACTGAGCAGGTTAAATCCTTGGCAGCTACACAAATACAGCTTCAGGTAGATACTGCAAAATTGGTTACTGCCCTGCGATCGCCCGTTGTCCGTGGTCGGTGGGGTGAGATACAGTTGCGTCGGGTTGTTGAAATTGCTGGTATGCTGCCATACTGCGATTTTGTTGAGCAGGCATCTGTCACGACTGAGGAAGGTAGATTTCGTCCAGATATGATTGTCAAACTACCGGCAGAGAAAAATATCATTGTAGATTCAAAGGCTCCCCTTCAAGCCTACCTTGATGCGTTAGAATGTCAGGACGAAGAGGAGCGCATTCAGCACCTTAAGAGGCATGCACGTCATGTCCGCGATCACATGGTTAAACTTAGTTCAAAAGGCTACTGGGACCAATTTCAGCCAACACCTGAGTTTGTAGTTATGTTTCTTCCTGGTGAGGCATTTTTCAGCGCAGCGCTTGAACAGGATCACAGCCTTATTGAAGAAGCTGTTAAACAACGGGTAATCCCCGCTTCACCTACGACATTGATTGCATTACTCCAGGCAGCTGCCCATGGATGGCGGCAGGAGACAATTGCTAAAAACGTACGAGAAATAGGTAAATTAGGCAAAGAGATCTATGAAAGAGTAAGGGTCCTTGCCGGGCACATGGAAAAGGTCGGTAAGGGACTCAACAATGCTGTTGATGCATTCAATAAGGCCGTTGGTTCGCTTGAAACACGCGTACTCGTATCAGCAAGAAAGTTTACCGAATTAGGTGTAGCATCCGGTGATGACATTTTGCCTGTGTCTCCAGTGGAGAAAACGACACGGGAGCTGCAAGCGCCTGACTGGGACGAGAATAGCTAAACAGTTACAGTATTTTTTACTTCCCCTACCCTGGTGAGCTTGTCCGCCGCCGGGAGGGGCAGGGGGGAGGGTTTAATCAACCCTATCTTAAGAAAGATATCAGTCTAATAAAATTATCACCAGCAAAGAGATGGGCCAATTGTAGCATTGGGCCAATCAATATCCGACTTATGATCCCGGTATGAGCAAAATTATCCAGCATTACTACAACGAGAATAATTATCGGCCCGTAACGTCCAAATTCCCTGTATTTTTGTGCTGCCCTTGGAGGAAGCAGGTTCTCCAGCATGTGTGAACCGTCAAGAGGAGGTATCGGTAAAAGGTTAAACAGACCGAGCCCTATGTTCATGATTAGCAGCCACATCAATGCCGTCAGGTAGATTTCATAGGGGAGAAGTAGATTACGCAGGAACAGCCCTGCCACAAAAGCTATGCAAAGATTGGCGAGAGGTCCGCAAAGGGACATAAAGATGATCCCTTTCCTGATGTTCTTGAAGTATCTGGGGTCTACAGGGACTGGTTTGGCCCATCCGAAGTTAAAGAGGAAGAGACAGATTGCGCCAAAGGGGTCAATGTGGGGGAGGGGATTAAGTGTGAGTCTCCCCATGTGTTTTGCCGTAGGATCACCTAACCATAATGCTGCCCTGCCGTGGGCATATTCGTGTATGGTGATGGCAAATAATAAAACAGGTATTTTTATAATCCACTGGCTGATATCAAAAGACATAATAGCGCCTCTTTTATTTTCCTCCCCTGTCGAAGACCCCGTTTTTAAGCGGGGGTGAGCTTGTCCGGTGGGAGGGGAAGAAGGGGTTGATATTATATATCAAGAAATATAATTTACTGCAAGGTCGAAGATTAAAAAGGAGGTGATATCCATGGGAATGAGGAAGGCAGATTTTGCCGGTTCTTGGTATCCTGGGAGCGAATCAGATTGCCGTGTGACCATTGAAGAATTTTCCGATGCCAGCATTCCGTGCCCAAATAGTACAGAAAGTGTAGTGGGAGGGATTGTTCCTCATGCTGGATGGTATTTTTCCGGCCAAATAGCCTGTAATGTTATCAAATGTCTGAACATTAAAGAAAATCCTGATACATGCATAATTTTCGGTCGTCATATGCACCCTGGGAGCGATAATATTACCATGAAAGAAGGTCAATGGGCCACACCAATTGGAGCGCTTGAAATAGATACTGGCATTGCAGAAAGATTGACAGATGAATTTGGTTTTACTCTGGAAACCGATTCTCGCTATGAACAGGACAACACCATAGAACTGCAGTTGCCGTTTATCAAATATTTCTTTCCTCAGGTCAAAATAGTCCCTATCAGTCTTCCGCCAAAGGAGGCTTCCTTGAAAATCGCCAAGCGAGCTGCTGAGATAGCCAAGAACATGGGCCGCAGAACCATTGTTTTGGGATCCACAGATCTCACTCACTATGGTTATAATTATGGTTATACTCCTAAGGGGGTAGGCGAGGGTGCTGTTGAATGGGTCAAAAATGTTAATGATAAACGTGTTGTGGATTTGATATTGGAGATGGATTCAAAAGGCGTTATTCAAGAATCGCTTAAAAATCACAATGCTTGTTGTCCAGGCGCTGCTGGCGCTGCTATTGAGGCAGCAAAAATATTAGGAGCCAAAAAAGGAGAAAAAGTTATATATTCAACAAGCTATGATATCAGACCTGACAGCAGTTTTGTGGGTTATGTTGGAATTGTTTTTTGTTGATAGAATTGAGTTTT
>Ga0233414_10000854_pt1 | contig 12116 bp, 9 predicted proteins | sample Na_anoxic_10_MG_FD_189020 | JGI IMG/M metagenome (GOLD analysis project Ga0233414, IMG submission 189020) | Seawater microbial communities from Saanich Inlet, British Columbia, Canada - Na_anoxic_10_MG | ecosystem: Environmental > Aquatic > Marine > Inlet | place: Canada: British Columbia...
TATCTTTCCATATTGACTTCAAAACATGATGTCGCGGTATGTAATCCGCCCTATACCGATAGCGGTGATTTCGGCCCTGAACTGAAGAGGTTTATTGATGCCAATTATAAACAGCCGTTTAAATTCAACTCAAATCTTTATGCATGTTTTATCAATCGATGCTATGAATTGATTAATGAGAAAGGGAAGATGGCATTGATCCATCCTTTAAGTTTTATGTATATAAAAACATTTGAAGATGTTCGCAAGTTCATTATAGAAAAAACTCATATATCAGTGTTTGTTGACTATGGTCCTGATGCAACGAATGTTTTTGACGGCGCTTTTGCATCTGCACCAGCTATGTATATGTTTGAAAAAGGAAAAAGTTATACTAATCAAACATTGTTTATCTCATTAGATCGATACACCCGAACGTCAGAGGAAAAGTTCAAAAAAGATTATTGTCTGAAAGCATTAGATGATTATGTAGAAAATCATGTCAATAAGCACAACTACATAGTAGAACAATCTAAACTCAAAATTATTGAAACATGGCCTTTTATTTACTGGTTTTCAGATAAATTTAGGAAAAAGTTTACCGAGCCAGCATTAGCAGATTTCGCGAGTGCTGTTCAGGGCCTAGCAACTTCAGACAATGAAAGATTTTTAAGATATTTCTGGGAAATTGAAAAGAATGATATAACAAACGCTGAGGAGAGAAAACAAAAAAAATGGGTGCGATACCAAAAAGGTGGGCCATATAATAAGTGGTATGGCAATAATTGGCTTACAGTTAATTGGGCTAACAATGGCTTTGATATTAGAAACAATCGAGATGTTAATGGAAAGCAAAGATCAAGAACTCAGAATGAAAAGTTTTATTTTAAGAAAGGAATAACTTACACATTTAGTGGAAGTACTGCATCATTTCGACATTTGGATAGTAATCAAATCTTTGATGTGTCAGGATCAAGCATTTTTCCAACAAGTAATTTTAATAATTTGGAATATTTAATCGGATTTCTTAATTCAAAATTTTGTCAATATATTTTAAAATGTTTAAATCCAACTGCAAGTACACAAATAGGTGATTTGCAAAGAATACCATTTGTGAAGCCTTCAATAATATTTGAACAAACTATTTCAACCATAGCATCCCTATGTATCAACATCAAAAAACACCTCTGCTCCTTTCATATCATCGAAACCAACTTCGCCCAGACTTCGCTCACTGCATATACCGACGCTACCTTAAAAGACCGGCTCCTCTCCTACCTCAACTACGAAAACGCCTTCCTCACCCAGGTCCTGCTCAACGAAGCCATCATCAATCAACTTATTTTTGAAGTCTATGACCTCAGCCCCGAAGACCGGGATCAGGTAGAAATCAAAATGGGCAAACCGGTAGGTGAATTGCCGGTGCTGGAAGAAGCAAAAGATGCATATTTGTCGGCAAATGCCATAGAAAATGAAGCAGTAAAGGAATTTATCCAAAACTTAACAACCACCGCATTTGAAGAAAAACAGGTTCAAGCCGTCGTAGATGAATTCCCCGCATTTTATCAGAAAAACAATGACCTCGAAGAATTCTGCATTCGAAACCAGGTCAATCCCATTAATGTCTGGTACTGGTTCAAAGAAAGCAAAGTTGTTCCCAAACAGCGCATGAATGAAATTGCTATGGAATTTTTGACCGACCTGATCCGTGAGATCCTTATGGAAGATGAGGACGGCATAGCGCCTTTGGTCAGAAGTGCGGGTGAGGAAATACTCATTGACCGGATTGAAAAGAAATTCATTGAAAAAGGATTCACCTCAGCCCAGTTCGCCTCATTTGATAATGTGCTTGGCCGGGAATTAAACGACTATTTAAACAATAATTTTTTCAAGGCATTATCAGATCACTTGAATCTGTTTATGTATCTACCCAAAACCCCGTTTATCTGGCACATCACATCCGGTCCCAATCATGGGTTTGACGCCTATATCATCATCTACAAATGGAACCGTGACAGGCTGTATTTGTTAAAATCAGTGCATATTGAAAAGCGGGAATCCGCATTAAAGAACCGACAAAGCGACCTGCAAAATGATAACAGTGCCAAAGCTTTGAATGAAAAGGATATGATTGTCAAACAGCTTAAAGAGATTGAAAACCTTAAAACTAAAATCGACGAACTCCTTGCAGAGGGATATAATCCTGTTCTTGATGACGGTGTGGGTAAAAATATCGCACCCCTTCAGAAAAAAGGGATCATTGCATTCGATGTATTAAACAAAGGCCAGTTAGACAAATATTTAAACGCGGATTGGTAAATCCAAAATGATCGATAAATGGTTTGCAGAAGATATTGAAAAAATCCTTAAAGAAAAAACCAGGATCGTTATTTCATCCGGAGGCGAAAACGCTCAATTTTTAAATACACTGATACCGGTTCAATATCCGGTTTTAAAGACAGACAATGAAATCGAAGAGCTTAAAGCAAAATATACAATTGAAAAAGATTTTCCGGATCAAAAAGTCATTATTTTTACATCGACCCCGCGTGAAAATCTGAAATTTGTCCGTGAATATTGTGAAACTTGCGGATGCATTGAAATAAAGTACCTGCATAATTATGTCAAAGAAAAAGTCCACAGTAAGCTTGGCCTGAACCTTCAATTGGCTACTGATGAAATTGTGACTGCTGCAAAAATCAGTGTCGGCAAAAGCGCTGATTACTGGATTGATATTGTGCATAAGGGCGGTGAGAGGATTTTTGATATCGGCAATGAGATATTGCCGTTTCTTCATAATCCTGAAGACTACTGCAAAAAACTCGACAAACAGGTTAAAAAAGAATTTTTTTCACGTTTAAACCATTGGCTTGAAAGAGAAAATATTGAACAACCGCCGGCAACGCTGGCCAAAGCGGCAGCAAAAAAAATCCTCGGGTCACTTGTGTCTGACAAAGGCGAAAAGCGATTTAAAGAAGTTTATAAAAGTTGGGCGGATTCTAAACAATATGAAAAGTCGTATAAACAGTATGTCGAAGAGGAAACAATTCCCTTTGATGTGGACATCTGGGCGGTTGATATCTCTCACCCGTTTGTAAATATTGATAAATCCTGGCTAATTGAGATCGCCAAGCATCTTGATGATAAGGAATTTATAAAAAAGAAACTTGAAATAATCAAAAAAAGAGCGGCAGACACTGCCGGTCAGAAATTAACTCCAACATTATGGAATGATGTTTTATGTGTTCTTACATTTGATACCTCTCAGATAAACGGACTCAATACCATTGATGATATAGTCAGATATTATACCAATACCTTTTACAAACTGGATGCCGCAGTCAGACGGCTTTATTGTGAATTCTTAAACGAAAATGAGATTATTCCACCCTTTCAGGAATATTATAACCGGATATTGATTCAGTTGCTTGATAAATGGTTTGCCTCTTTTAAAAATTACAAAGAAAATCAGGCGGGGCTTCTTGATGAACTGATATCCTCACAAAAAAATGTGCGGTAATTGTCGGGGATGGAATTTCATATGATATCGCCCGTGATGTTTCTGAAAAAATAAAGACCAGCTATAAAGTGGATGACGGCTACAGGTTAGGGGACTTTCCCTCAACTACGGAAAACAACATGACCCGGATCTATATGGGATCTGTAGAAGTTGAACCTGTCCAGAAAAAAAGAGAGCAGTGTCTTGTTGAGAAATATGGAGATGCTATCAGATTTGCCAAACTTGAAGAAGTCACCTACACAAATGAACCATCGCAGTTTCTGATATGTACATACAAGGATATTGACAACATTGCTGAAAAGATGCAGCAGTCGGCGCTCAAGTTTATTTCAAAAATGGTGGATGAACTGGCTGAAAAAATTGATCAGTTGATAAAATGCGGATATCAGAAGGTTTATCTGACATCTGATCATGGGTTTGTCCTGACCGGTAAGCTCGCGGAATCCAGCAAGGTAGAATTTGACTTCAAAGGTGATGTTGTTAAAAACGAACGCTATGTGAGGACTGTTGAGAAACAAGATGCCTCTGCCTGGTTAGTTGAAATTGATCAAGAAAGCGACGGATACGACTATGTTTATTTTCATAAAAGCAATAATCCGTTTAAAACACCAGGTTTGTATGGATATGCGCATGGTGGCATATCCCCTCAGGAACTGGTTGTGCCGTTTATTTGTTTTGAACGCAAAGAGGAGTATATTAAAAAACTTGATGTCATCATTGCCAACAAAGACGATTTGAAAGAAATGGTTGGCGATATATTTGAAATATCACTTAAAGCGGGTATTGGTAAAGAAGGGCTTTTTTCAATGCAGCGAAAAGTGGAAATCCTTTTTATGGCGAGCGGAAAACAAGTCAATAAAAGTGATATTATTACATTGAAACGAGAAGAAATTGTCAAAAAAGAATATAGCTTTGATGGGAGAAATGAATTGGATGCAATTCTTATTGACGCTGAAACAAAAGAGACCATAGACAGAGCCATTATCAAACAAAAAACCATTCGGGACACGGGTGGACTCTTATAACAAAAGATAGTTAGGAATTTAGCATGGCAATCATACTTGACGCACTTGATGAGAAGCTTCTTGAATATTACAGGGGCTATGTCGTTAAAAAAGATCTCGTTCAGATTTTAAAAGTCGGCCAGAATGTGCCGGTGTTTGTCCTTGAATATCTTATTGCCAATTCATGTTCAACCCGTGATGAGGAAGCCATAAAAAAAGGCATGGAAAACGTCAAGGTAGTGCTGAGAGACCATTACGTAAATCCCGAAGAAAGCAATTTGATCCATTCAAGAATCAGAGATACGGGTAGGTTCAAGATCATTGACAAAGTGAGTGTTCGACTTGATTCCAAAAAGGATAAATACTGGGCGCAGTTGTTAAACAGCAATATCAAAAATGCCAATATCGGCGATTCTCTGGTCAGCGAGCATGACAAGCTCCTTCTGGGCGGTATCTGGGCAATCATCGATATGGAATATGATCCGGAAATTAAATTCGGGAGTACTATATATCCGTTTGTGGTTCAGGCCATCAAACCAATTCAGTTATCAACGTTTGATAACAGTAAATTTATCGGCAACAGAAAACATTTTACAAAAAAAGAGTGGATAGAAGTTTTGCTCAGAAGCTCCGGCATTGAACCCTCATCTGAAGGCATGACGGATAGACTCAAGATGCTTCTGATTTCACGATTGATCCCTCTGGTTGAAGCCAATTTCAACTTTATCGAACTGGGGCCACGCTCAACCGGTAAATCATATGTCTTTAAAGAGCTGACGCCTTATTCAATTCTGATTTCCGGAGGCCAGGGAACGGTGCCGCAGTTATTTGTTCATGGCACGACAGGCAAAGTCGGGGCTGTGGGACAATGGGATGCCGTTAATTTTGATGAAGCTACAGATAAACTTTTTAAAGACAGGGATGCGATTCCGCTCATGAAGGATTATATGGAATCCGGATCTTTTTCCAGAGCTGGCGCCGGAGGTGAAATTTCCGGAAGCGCATCCATTGTTTTCAATGGAAATATTAACCAACCGGTTGAAACAGTGCTTCAAAATTCACATCTTTTCAGCCCGCTTGCAGATGAAGTTAACAATGACACCGCTTTTCTTGATCGAATTCATTTTTACCTTCCTGGTTGGGAAATAATAAAATTTGCGCCAAAACATTTTACAAAAAACTTTGGTTTCAGCACGGATTACTTTTCCGAATGTTTAAAGGCCCAGCGGAAATTGAATTTTACCGATGCTATTGAAGACTTTTTTGCTTTGGGCGCTCATCTCAGGCAACGCGATACAAGGCCGGTTAAAAAAACAGTATCAGGTTTAATAAAACTCATTCATCCAGACGGCAAGTTTTCCAAAGAGGATGTGAAAGAATACCTGATTATTGCCCTTGAAATGCGCAGACGGGTGAAAGAGCAATTAAAGCGGATTGGTGGTATGGAGTTCTGGGATACCAATTTTTCATACATTGACAAGGATACTCAAGAAGAATTCTTTGTTTCTTTGCCAGAGGAAAGAGGTTCCCGACTGATTGAAAATACACCGATCCCACCAGGTGTTTGTTACACGGCAACAAGCGATGGGGACAGCCTTGCCTTGGTTCGCATTGAGGCTGCCGTTGTTTCCGGATCTGGAAAGCTGAATATTTCAGGTATCACAAGCACTCCCGTAAAAGAAAATGTAAAAAACACCTATCAATATATAAAAGCAAATGAAAAGAACCTGTTAAGCGAACAACACGCCTTGAAAAATTATGATATTTCAGTCCAGATAACAAACTTGCTGGGAGCCAATATTACATCAGGAATCGGTGGAGCCGTATACGTTGCAATTATGTCTGCGATTTATAAAAAGAATCTCAAACCCGGCCTGGGAGTGCTTGGCAATATTTCAATCGGCGGGGCCATTGAAAGAGCAATCAATTTTGTCGATAAGGTTTCCATGCTTTCCGAAAATGGTGCCAAAAATGTCATTGTTCCAATGGAAAATTTAAATGAACTTCAAGACATCCCCCAATCGGTCCTCGGCGATACAGATGTTCCTTTCTATTCAAGTTGTCAGATGTTGATGCAGAAGTGTATTCTAAATGAATAAAATATTTTAACCTGTCCCTTCCCCTTTTTCTAAGAGCATACTTTCTCTCCTGAACTACTCTCCATTAGTGTGTAGGGGGACGTTTCGTGCAGAGCGTGCGAAATTAACTCATTATATCATTGATATTGGGCTAAACTAGGCGTAGGTTTAGGTATCATAGTGAAATAATATAGTAATGCATGTTCTGCCCGAACGTCGCCTCTCACACTGAAATGATGGGTGAACTATTGTATGCTTTACTGTTATTATTTCGACATATTTATCATATTAATATTGAATTTGAGGAATTAGTATTCAGACAAGGGGAGAGCAATGCATATTTATCAGATATTAGACAAAATAGATGAGTATCAATTATTTGTGCCAGCATTTCAAAGGGAATATGTTTGGAAAAAAAGTGATACAAAGGACTTAATATCATGATTAATCAAGGAATACCCCAACGGAACAATTCTCACCTGGGAAACCAATAGTCCTCTGGAATTAAAAAATATGATGAGCGACAGGGTGCTATTAAACTCATTCTTGATGGACAGCAACGTATTACTACCCTTTACATGATGATACTACCGCACTACTATACAGAGGATGATATAAGACATGATCCTCGTGATCTATATATTAATGTTGGGGCATCTAATCGGGCTAATCGTGGCATAAGCCATTGCTATCAGTTCAATAGTAATTGTGTCCCATCCCTGTTTTCGTTAATACTTCAATCTGTTCCTCCACATAAAGCGCTTAATAGTGATGCAGAGGGAGACAATGCTACATCCCATTTATCCGGCCTGGATTTTCCTCCATTTCGTAAACTTACCCACCCCATTGATGGTTGGACAGCTCGTATTTTCCCAACGGTTTCACGAATGGTACGTTCAACAGATGAGGAACGAGATATTTTGGTCTTCGGTATTGGATTCTGTGTAGTAATGTAACTCTCTGGGGCAAGCATTACGATTCGTGTCGCGTCTTTTTCTGTAGGCACCTTCTTTCCCGCATGGTAAAAAGGTGAAAGAACAGCGATCGGGGCTTTAACCATCATATCAGACCATACACTGTTATGATGGCCAGTAACTGATCCATGATGAGGTACTTTATATATAGAGGCACGTCCTTGTGGACGTTCTGCAGACTGAACGATTGTAGACCACCCAGTCAAAGCGTCACCTTTCTCCTCAAGATCTGAGCCTAATAAAATTTTAACAGAATTACTTTCTATCCAAAGGGCTACAGCAGCATGGTTTGGACATAGGGATGGTGCGCGCTTCTTTGTTTGAGGCGGCGGGATCAACTCTGCTATCCCGCGAAGAAAAAGATCAAATTCCTTATCAGATGGGGATAGTGTCGTCACAATACATGAATCAGCAGTGCCTTCGGCTGGCAAGTTTAGAACAGGTCGATTAGCTATGGCAAAAGCACATCTATGTAGGCGCTTTTCGCTCAAAATCTGAAAAGTTTTTTTAATTTCGCTGACACCAGACGAAGTAGTCTGTGTCATAATATTTTTGTAATTCAATACATAGGCTAAAAATTCCTTTTGCGTTAACGCTGAGGAGCAACAAACGAGGGCATTTGGACAAGATGAAACTATATCACTTAAACCGCGCACATGATCATCATGCCAATGAGAAATGACTATCAGACGAACAGCTTCTTGAGCAGACACACCGATTTCATTGAAGTATTCAAGAACGGCTGGCTTGCGTGTGTTTGTATCTAAACATGAATCTACCACAATCCAACGATTTGCTCCCAAATGAACTACAGCACTTTCGCCATACCCGGGACCAAAAAGAGTAATCTCAAACTGATCCGAATCTGGAGGAAGTTTTCTCATTTGCCATTCAGTTTACTTGCCCATTCAGCAGCATCACGTTGGTTTTTTCCAAGCTCTTTTTTTGTCCAAGAGGGCAAATTTCTCAACACAATGCGAGAGATACGGTCTTTTGTCCCACCAAGACTGCGACGATAACCAATTATCCAGCGAAAGATACTACCTGGACAAATTCTCGACCGATCAGTATCCTCTAAATCATCGAGATGGAAATCGGCTTCTTCATCTTCTATCGTGCAATTCTTTGTTACGTCCACTAGCCGTGCTGTAAAAGTTTCGTTAGAAATTGATACGACATAACCTTCCCACTCTTGTAAAACGGAAATTGAGTAATGAACTTCTCGTGGCTGTAGTGGAAGTTTATCCTTGAAAATATCCTTAATGTCAGCTCTATCCGAAATTGTATCATCTAAATTTAATAAGTGTTTTTGTCTGGCAGAATAATCATTTGCGATTCCCTGGTATAAGCTTTTAAAAACAAGATCTTCAATATTATCGGTTATGTCATTCGCTTCCTTGTCAAAGTACATTCCTATTGCAGCGGTCTGGTCGATCATACTTTCTCCTTTAAAGCCATTACCTGGTCGATAATCCATTCTGAGCGCCGTATTGAGTCTTCAAACTGTTTCGATAAGATGTCTGTTATACGAATAGCACCATCCAAAGCATCATCCTTCGGAATTTCGTAATGGTCGTTAACTTCAACGATGATTCCTGACCCATTTTTAATCAAGGGAGATGGCTGAACTTTAGCTTGAATATGCCCAATCTCACGATCATCAATGCCCACTTGCTGCATAACAATTGAAATCATACCACCATGTTTTTCATCTTTTCCCCTCGCAATAAAATCGGCCCACTCTCCCCACGCTTCTTGCGGTGCCAGCATCTTGCCAATCTTATTACGAGTTTCCTCATCACCAACGGTAAAATGAACTTTGCGGTTAATACCCAGTTTAAAAATAGGTGTGTGGTTGAGAACCTCTCTAAAGGTTTTATAAACAAGGTCACTAAGCCTGACAAATGGAGGTTCCAATGTTTCTGCAATAAAGCGGTCCGGCACAACTTGAATACGCAACCAATCACCGATCTTAAACACGGCAATTTCTTTTAGAATTATTTCCACTTCTGAACTTTCAAGGTTATTCTTGCTTAGGAGATTATTGGCCACAAACCAAGCGGGATGAAAAATGGCAGCATTAAAACTGCCAAGCAATACAATACTTACGCTATTATTTTCCGGTTCTATGCGCACGAAACCTCATTTCATTGGAAAGTAATTTCGTCTGGAGCTATCCCTACTCGAAATGTCTCTTAGTTTATTACCAAATCCATAAATTTCAAGAAATAAAAAAATTTTCACTGCTTCTATAACCTGATCTCTATTATTTCTGTAATAATATAGACCAAAATTGCTTACTTTTCAAAAATAATTAAACTGCACATTGCTACGCAAGGATCCCTCCAAGTTCGCCATGACAAATTTTTAAAAGTGGATTCTTAATGGAAAAATTTGGAGCTGCGCGGTTAGGTTTCGGTTTTGCTGTTCCATGAAAATCGTGTATTCACCGCAAACACGCAGAGATATATGATTTCCCTTTTGCCGTTGAGAGACCGGCAAAGGGGAACCACTCAACATCTCCGCTGCAATAGTTCCTGGTGCCTGCAGGGCTGAATGGCTTTCATTTGCCGCCCTCTCAGCGGCAAATGAAAAAGAACCCCTGCGACCTCTGCGTCTTGAGCGAATCGGGCGGTGAAAAAGTAATTGAAATTACAAGATCAAATCCAACCGCACAGGTCGAAAAGTTTTAGTCTATTTTTTGATAAGAATCTCCCTTTTTATTATTAAAATATAGGAAAAATGATTTTGTATGTCAAGAGAATTTTGAGAATTTTGAGAGCAAAACATTGGTTACGTAGTCGATCATTGTACGAGTGATTTATTGCGTCTGGAAAAGGGGACGTGGAAAAAGGGTCGGGGCTAAGAAATTAACTAACTCGATGTGTTAATTCAAAATCCCTTTCGGTCGCTATGCGCTCTCCCCTATTAACTGCGTACACTACCCCTGTTTGACTCATTCCAAGGCGCCCCGCTATCTCCAACATACTATAGCCGAGCTCTCTTACGGCCCAATAACAAAATAGACCCATAGCCTCCGCTTTAGCCTTTTCACGTAAATACGTAGGGTCAAGTCTCCTATTAGCTCTTGATGGTAGATCATGGCCAGTCATGCGTTGTCAGTACTGCCTGTCGACAAATCACCTGGCCGCAAAGTGAAGCATCTTTTGTTCTCGAAAATAAAATCATTCCATTTTTCTTATGCCAATGGCTATGCCAGATGCACTTGGATTTTTTTCTGTTTGGCGCCTTCCGAAGGGGCAATTCATCAGGGCCGTTTAAATATCCCCACCATTGTAGAAATTCCCTTTTGATGGCCTTCCAGAATACCACGCTTAAGCCCACAGGCTTTTTTGTTAAGACGTCACTGTGTAGACTAAATAATTGGCAGTTATCTGGAGCAGTAGTGAAAAGAAAGAAATAGCGTTAGTTAGGGAAAATCTTGAATTAAATATGGAATTAGAGCGAATTAAATGGTCAAAGAATACTGTAATTGGTTCTTTAAATATGATAAATCCCTGATGGGTAGTTCAATATTTTCTTGGGAGGTTTTATTGCTTCAATCTAAAACAATTCAAATTGACGGCATAGGGCGCGTGCTTCTTGAGCGAAGCAAGCTGGCAAGGCGTTTGAACATCTCATTGAAACCCTTTGCAGGGGTCAGGGTTGCAGTTCCTTACGGACTTTCATTTGAAAGTGCGGAAAAAATGGCCCTCAGCAAAGCGAACTGGATAAAAAGGCACCTTGATAAAGTCAAGGAGATAGCACCTGGGGTCGGACCAAGCTATCCTATTGATATTTAACCAATATTGTCCCAATTATAGGTGTTTTGAAGCCTTAAAAGGCCATTTTCAAGGGTTAAATTGGCCCCGTAAGGAATGGCTGGTTCACGAAGCTCATAGCTTTTTTTACTTCCAACAATCTTCTGACCTTTCGCCCTAATTCCAAGCTTTTTTATAGTAGCCTCAATCCCGCCTCGGCGGGACTTCCAACTGCTATACTCTCTGTCCATTTACTATCTCTTGATTGATTCCTCGTGGCCAGATCCTCTTCAACCCTCTTTCTGCAGGATTCTTGTAACTCTCCTATATCTTTCATTTGAAGCAATGGTATCAATTTATGGTAATCTATCAGTGAGTATCTTTGACGGGGATTTTGTATCTCATTATAACCACAAAAAGGCCACTCGGCCGGATGTTTTACAACCCCAGCCCGAACCATATTCATGTCAATGTATACCATACATTTGAATAGGTGTTCATCAAACGCAACAGCAGTCGCATGATAACGATCTTCCCAAAAGGCTCCTTTTCGGCTTTTCCGTTGATTATATTCTTGTCCCATTCTACCGGCTATTAATTGTATAGACTTGGGGATCGTATCTCTCTCTCCGCTGTCCGAAACCATAATGATTCTGGGGGACGGGCATAAATAAATAATTAAGTTAAATTTCAAGTTTATAATGGTTCTGATTGGCGATATGTTCCCCTCTTTTTACCGCATATCCAACAGCCGGTTGTGTTATACCAAGATGCCTCGCTAACCCCGTTAATCCATAACC